>Ga0209016_1002113_pt1 | contig 14104 bp, 15 predicted proteins | sample EPASupsiteSAE305_FD_187265 | JGI IMG/M metagenome (GOLD analysis project Ga0209016, IMG submission 187265) | Bioremediated contaminated groundwater microbial communities from EPA Superfund site, New Mexico - SAE3-05 (SPAdes) (version 2) | ecosystem: Environmental > Aquatic > Deep subsurface >...
ACTCCAATTACAACACCTTTGCCAAGAGCAAGACCGTCTGCCTTAATAACGGTTGGGAAAGCATTTTGATTTGTTATATAGTCAAGTGCATTTTCATAATTGTCAAATACTTCATAACCCGCTGTTGGAATGTTGTATTTCTTCATGAGATTTTTTGAAAAAACCTTACTGCTCTCTATCTCTGCAGCTTTTGCACTTGGTCCAAATGCACGGATGCCCTCCTGCTGCATTCTATCAACCATACCTGCTGCAAGTGGATCATCAGGAGCAACAAAAACAAGGTCAACTGAAAGCTCTTTTGCAGCCTTTATCATACCGTCAATATCCATTGCACCAACAGAAATACACTTTGCATCGCACTCTATACCACCATTACCAGGAGCACAAAAAATCTGTTCTACCTTTTCGCTCTCTTTAAGCTTTCTGATAAGTGCGTGCTCACGGCCACCTGAGCCGACCATAAGTATCTTCATAATATCTTAAACAACCTTTCGAGATTAATGATGGAAAAGTCTGATGCCTGTAAACACCATTGTCATATTATACTTGTTGCAGGTTTCGATAACATTATCGTCACGGATTGAACCGCCTGGCTGTGCAATGTACTTAACGCCTGTTCTGCTTGCCCTTTCGATATTATCACCAAATGGGAAGAAAGCATCAGAGCCAAGTGATACTCCATCAAGAGTTTTAAGCCATGCTTTTTTCTCTTCCTTTGTAAGTGGTTCTGGCTTATTAGTAAAGAAGTTCTGCCAAGCACCTTCTGCAAGTACATCCTCATAATCTTCAGAAACATAAACATCAATTGTATTATCTCTGTCAGGGCGACGAATATCTGCCTTAAATGGAAGATTAATCACTTTTTCGTGCTGTCTTAAATACCAAACATCAGCCTTGTTGCCTGCAAGCCTTGTGCAGTGAACTCTAGACTGCTGACCAGCACCAACGCCAATTGCCTGTCCATCCTTTACATAGCAAACAGAGTTTGACTGTGTATATTTAAGAGTAATTAAAGAAATGAGCAAATCCTGAACTGCACTCTTTGGCAAATCCTTGCTCTCGGTTACTATCTGCTTGAATAAATCCTCATTAATTGCAAGCTCATTTCTGCCTTGCTCAAATGTTATGCCAAAAATCTGCTTATGCTCTATCTTTTCTGGTACATAATTTTCATCAATCTTGATGATATTGTATGTGCCCTTTCTCTTTGACTTCAAAATTTCAAGTGCTTCTGGCTCATAGCCTGGAGCAATTATTCCGTCTGAAACTTCGCACTGAATAAGTTTTGCTGTTGCTGTATCACAAACATCAGAAAGAGCAATAAAGTCACCATAAGATGACATTCTATCTGCTCCTCTTGCCTTTGCATAAGCACTAGCAAGTGGTGTAAGCTCAACATCATCTACAAAATAAATCTTTTTAAGAGTTTCGCTAAGCGGAGTTCCGATTGCCGCACCAGCGGGGCTTACATGCTTAAATGATGCTGCTGCAACTTCACCCGTTGCTTTTTTAAGTTCCTTTACAAGCTGATAGCTGTTAAATGCGTCCATAAAGTTAATGTAACCAGGACGACCATTTAAAACTTCTATTGGCAATTCTTTGCCGTTTGACATAAATATTCTGGATGGAATTTGGTTTGGATTGCAACCATATTTAAGTGAAAGCTCGTTCATCGTTTAACTCCTCTTTATATATTCTTGTTTATTATTCTTGTGTCACATTCACCTGTTTTTATATTTATAAAACGGGTAAAAAGTGAAACCTTGTTATCGTTGTTAAGGCTATTCCAGATATTGTTTGTGAACTCATCAATATTACCTTTGATTTCTACCAAAGTTGGCTCTCCTTCATATGAAGGGATTGGGTTACCATCACACTTATATGTATGAATAAAATGACCATTACCACTGATTGGATTACTGTATTCAAAGAAATATCTTTGAGAAGATTCAGAGTTACCATTTGCACTCTTAAGAATTGAAAGCTTGTAAGAAAACTCTCCACCTGTTTTTACAATACCAGAAATTCTTGGTGTAAAGTTTGGCTCGTCTGGCTCAAAAGTGCGAGTACGAAGAGCTGTTTCAAAACTCTCACCTTTTTTTAGAAAATCATATACTGTATCTGTCTGGTCACCGTTTGTTACAATTGTTTCGTTACCAAGTACTCTAACAGGTGCATAAATGATAAGTGACGGGTCAACAAGCTTTGCCTCGTCAAACGCTTGTGTTCTTATACCCTGCTCAAATTCTGTAAAAATTCTGTTACGGCTATTTTCGCTTCTGCCCATTATAAAATAAGCTATAACTGCATTTTCACCGTCTTCGCTTTTGCCAAGAATTATGCCTCTGCCAGGATATGCGTTTGCCTGTAAATCGTCTTTTATCTTTATGATTTCCATTTATGTAATTCCCCTTTTAATCTATCTGTGTTGTGTTGTCGATAACCTTTATTCTGCCCTCACAGAACAGCGAAACAGCCTTGGGCAAAATTTCCCACTCTGCCTGCTCCATTACTCTCTTTTGCAAAACTTCTGGAGTATCACCGTTTTGAATCTCAACAGTCTTTTGCAGTATTATTGCACCACCGTCGGTTATCTCGTTAACAAAATGAACCGTTGCACCAGTTACCTTCACGCCCTTGTCAAGTGCAGCTTTATGAACTCTAAGCCCATAAAATCCATCTCCACAAAATGCTGGAATAAGCGACGGATGAACATTTATTATTTTATTTTTAAAAGTATCTGTTACTTCTTTATCAAGTATTGAAAGATAACCTGCAAGCACAATTAAATCAGCCTCACAGTCAACCAATTCTTTTAAAATTGCTTTGTTATGTTGTGCAATGCTTGAAAAGCTTTTTCTAGCAACAACGCTTGTTACTATCCCTGCATTTTCTGCACGTGTGAGTGCATATGCACCATCCTTGTCAGAAATAACACGAATTATCTTTCCGTTTTTTATGCTGCTACTGTTTTGGGCATCAATAAGTGCCTGCAAATTTGTGCCGCCACCTGAAACCAAAACAACGATATTTAGCATATTTCTACTCCTTGCTCGCCCGACTGAACTTCACCAATAATATTTGCCTTTTCGCCGCAAGAATTGAGGATACGAACAGCCTCATCTGCTTTATCAGGTGCAACTGCGATACAAAGACCAACACCCATATTAAAGGTATTGAACATGTCATGCTCGCTAATACCCTCTCTTTGAATGAGCTTGAATATTGGCTTAATGTCAACCTTTGACTTGTCAATAACTACTTTTGTATTTTCCTTAAGCATACGTGGAATATTCTCGTAAAATCCACCACCTGTGATGTGTGAAATTGCGTGAACATCGACCTGTGACATAAGCTCTAAAAGTGGTTTTACATATATTCTTGTCGGAGTAAGAAGCTCCTCACCCAAAGTTTTACCAAGTTCTTGTGAGTAAACCTCAAGTCTTTTTTCTGTTATATTAAATACTTTGCGTACAAGTGAAAATCCATTTGAGTGAACACCCGATGAAGAGACAGCAATAATTGCATCACCCTCATTGAGTTTTTGTGAGTCAACCAGTTTTTCCTTGTCAGCCATACCAACGCAGAATCCTGCAAGGTCATATTCGTCAACAGGATAGAATCCAGGCATTTCTGCTGTTTCTCCGCCGATTAAAGCACATCCAGCTTGAACGCATCCCTCTGCAACGCCTGATACAATTTCTGCAACCTTTGACGGAACATTCTTTCCAACTGCAATGTAGTCAAGGAAGAAAAGAGGTTGTGCTCCAGAACATGCAACATCGTTTGCACACATTGCAACACAGTCGATACCTACTGTGTCATGCTTATCCATCAAAAAAGCAATCTTAAGCTTTGTTCCTACTCCATCTGTACCAGAAACAAGAATAGGTTCATTAATGCCTGACATATTTGGCCTGAACAAGCCACCAAATCCGCCAAGACCTGACATTACGCCATCAATATTTGTTCTTTGAACATGCTTTTTCATAAGTTCAACAGCTTGATAACCCGCTGTTACATCAACGCCAGCATTTTTGTAGCTTTCACTAAAACTTTTCATAGATTTGTTTTCTCCCAATAATTTATTATAAACTTTCAAGTTTTCTTGCGAATTTATCCTCAATTTTCTCCTGCGGAGGATCTGTCGGATATTCTCCGGTGAAGCACGCATTACAAAAACCACAGTCTGACTCGTGTGCTATCTTTTTTAAACCGTCAATGCTCAAATAACCGAGTGTATCCGCACCAATTGAATGCCTTATTTCCTCCTGCGTCATACGGCAAGCCACTAGATGCTCTTTTGAGCTGATATCTGTACCATAGTAACAGATATTTATAAATGGTGGAGATGAAATGCGAACATGAACTTCTTTTGCTCCGCCGTCCCTCATTAGTCGGACAATATTTGCAATAGTTGTACCTCTTACTATTGAGTCATCTATAAGTACTACACGCTTACCCTTTACCGCAGATGCAAGAGGATTAAGTTTAATATGAACTGAACGCTCACGCTTAATCTGTGAATCTTGAATAAAGGTTCTTCCTATGTATTTATTTTTAATAAAGCCCATACCATATGGTATCCCCGACTTGTTTGCATATCCAATTGCTGCATCGTTTCCTGAATCTGGAACACCAACTACAATATCTGCATCAACAGGATACTCCTGTGCGAGAATTGCACCAGCACGCTGCCTTGCAAGATGTACGCTAACTCCATTTATTACTGAGTCCGGTCGAGCAAAATAAACATATTCAAAAACGCAAAATGAAGTCTTTTGCCCGCAGTTATCGGTAATGCTACGAAGACCGTTTTTGTCTGCTATTACTATTTCTCCAGGCTCAACATCTCTTACAAACTTTGCACCAATACTATCAAGTGCACAACTTTCAGAGCAAAACATATATTCACCATTAAGCTCACCTATGCAAAGTGGACGAAATCCATGCGGATCCCTTGCTGCTATAAGCTTGTGGGGTGACATCATAATAAATGAATAAGCTCCCTGCAATTTTTTCATAATATTGTTAATTGCCTGCTCAACACTATCTGCATTAAGCCTTTCTCTTGCTACCAAGTATGCAATAAGCTCTGCATCTGTATTAGTTTGAAAAATTGCTCCTTGCTTTTCAAGATGTTCTTTTATCTCAGCTGTGTTTGTCAGCTTGCCATTGTTTGCAATAGACATTGAACCCTTTGCATATCTCATAACCAGTGGCTGTGTATTAAAAAATCCGCATTCACCGCTTTCAGAATAGCGAACATGCCCAATTGCCATGTCTGCTTTTCCGTCACCTGCAAGCTTTTTCATAACATCGAGAGTAAACACTTCAAAAACCAGACCAAGCCCACGATGATAATTCACGTCTCCATCATTGCTCAATGCTATTCCGCAACTTACTTGCCCTCTGTGCTGAATTGCGAACAATGCAAGATATGCTTCATTTACCAATTTAGTTGCGTCTTCGCTGTTGCTATATACCCCAAAAATTCCGCATTCCTCGTGAATTTTGTTCTGCATATTCAACATACCCCACTATATTTCTTTTATTTTTGCTTGAAGTTCTTTATCTTTATTAGCTATTGTTTCATTCATTTCTTTTTTCATATTACAAAGCTTGTCCGCAAGAGTGCTGTCAGACAATGCCAAAATCTGTGCTGCAAGAATAGCAGCGTTCTTTGCACCGTTTATAGCAACTGTTGCTACAGGAATACCGCTTGGCATCTGAACTGTTGCAAGCAATGCATCAAGTCCGTCAAGAGTTGAAGACTTGATTGGAATTCCAATAACAGGGATTGTTGTATGTGCTGCAAGTACGCCTGCAAGATGTGCCGCCATACCTGCTGCAGCTATGATTACACCAAAGCCATTCTTTGCTGCATTTTTTGAAAATTCTGCTGAAACATCAGGAGTTCTATGTGCTGACATAACATGAACCTCAAAAGGTATGTCAAGCTCTTTGAGCTGTTTTACTGCCGCACTTACTGTTGGAAAATCACTGTCACTTCCCATTATAATAGCTACTTTTTTCATACTTGAAATCTCTCCCTGTAAATTAGTATATATACATCATATGGAATTTTTTTAAAAAATTCAAGTGAAATAAGGCTTTAAAATACATTTTCTACATATATATTGACTATACTATAACATTAGATACATATATTGTACATTATTTCTCAATTAATCAATAAAAATAAAAGGAGTCTTTGCTATGCGGAGAATTACCGCTTCTATTTGTTTGGCATGCATTTTTTCAATGCTTTGTGCCTGCTCGTTCGTTGGTGAAACTGACTTTGCAATGTTTGAAGAAAGATTTAACAAGTCAAATGAAGAAGTTCAGCTTGCAAGCTCAAATCTCACCTGTGAAAAGCAAGATAAAGACACTAAATACGATTGCTTTTTCAATGCAAAAAACGGTGGAAAATATATGCTGACAGTCTATGAAAAGAACGATGTGAATGTACTTTCTTCATGCACATTATGTGTATTGTCATCAATAAAGCTTGATATAGCTGCTGTAAAAAAGCTATTTTGCTCAATGCTTTTTGCCTATGCTCAAATAGACGCTCAAAAGGCTGGAGAAATGTTTGAAAAACTTGGACTGAACGATAAAAAGACATACAAAACAGTTGGTACTACCACGCAAGATTTAGATGATATAAACATTGAGGTTATTGTTAACGGTGCAGGAACTGCAATAACAGTAACTTAATTAAATTATTGATATAACTTAACTTCTGCATACTGCTCTGACAAAATCGTACTGTTAACTTTTCCACAGCTTATATCTACAAGCTTTTTTTCAAATTCATAGTATATATCTTTTGGGATTTTAAAATCAACCATAACATCGTTTGAAAATTCTGCATTATCACAAGTACCTCCAAACTCTGCTATAAGAGAAGGCACTCTACCATAAAATGTATAATCACAGCTGAATTTTGCATTAACGCAAAGAGACATCGATATGATTTTGCATGCATCTACCGCTATTTTTGCACTATGTGAATACGCTCTAACAAGACCGCCTGCACCCAGCATAATCCCACCAAAATAGCGAGTTACGACAACTGCACAATCTGCAAGCTCTTCTTTAAGCAAAACATCTAAAACGGGCACACCTGCTGTACCCTGCGGTTCACCATCGTCAGAGTATCGCCTTGTTTGCCCGTCCCTCAAAACATATGCATAAACATTGTGAGTTGCATCCCAATGCTTTGATTTAATGGAGTTTATAAATTCCATAGCCTGCTCCTGTGTTGCAACAGGTTTAGCGTACCCGATAAATCGAGAACGCTTGATAATATACTCATCACAAGATGTATACTTTATCGTCCTATATTGTGACACACAAAAGCCCTCCTATGTAGGGCACAAAAAACAATAAGACGGCACAAAAGCACCGTCTCGTTTTTAGATATTATTCGCCCTTCGTCTGCATATTAAAGCGCTTGTTAAATCTGTCAACTCTTCCGCCTGTATCAACAAGCTTCTGCTTGCCTGTGAAAAACGGATGACACTTTGAACAGATGTCTACGCGTAAATCTTGCTTTGTTGAAGATGTTTCGATAACCTCACCGCAGGCACACTTTACCTTGGTTGGCTTATACTCGGGGTGTATACCTTCCCTCATTTTTTTCACCTCTTTCGAATGCAAAAACCATATACTTTCATATATATAGCATTAGAATTTTATCATACATATTCATAAATTGCAACTGTAATTTTAAAAAAATCAACCAAAAGTTGCAATTAATTTTTCAACAAGCATTCTTATGCCCATTAGTACGAGTATTATGCCGCCTAAATAACCCGCCTTATTTGCCAGTACTCCACCAAATTTTCTGCCTATATACGTGCCTGCAAAGCACATTACAAGCGTTATTACACCAATTATTCCGCAGTAATAAATTAGTGTTGCAAAAGTTGTTACGCCTGTGCAAGCGAATGTTACTCCTACTGCAAGTGCATCAATACTAGTTGCAATTGCAAGACCTGTAATTATCTTAATGCTATGCTCCTCTGCTTTTTCTTTTGGTTCTGTGCTTTTTTGTTCCTTATATGTTTCCACAATCATCTTTACACCGATTGCTGTAAGAAGCACAAAAGCAATGTACTTATCTACTGCAGACACCTTTTCAGAAAACCCTACTCCTGCAAGCCAACCGATAATCGGCATAAGCATTTGAAACAATCCAAAGAATACTGCAAGCTTTGCAGCGTAAGATACGCGAAGCTTCTTAACTGTCATTCCACTTGTGAGGGAAACTGCAAATGCATCCATAGAAAGTCCTATGGCAATGTAAATTATCTCTGATAAATTCATCCTGTTTCATCCTTTTGATTATTATAATTAATTTAATAAATTTATTTTTAGGAGGTTTGCTTTGAGAGTATATATATTTACAAAAAAGCGGCTAGCCATTATAGGAGCATATATTTTACTTGGAATATTTATTGTGTATTTCGCATCCTATGGCATAAGCGTCGCTACTTCATCATTAAAAAGGCTAATTCCTATCTACAGTGTTCAAACAGACAAAAAGCAAATTGCCATAACATTTGACGCAGCCTGGGGTGCTGATGACACACAAGAAATTATATCCACATTCAAACAATATAATGCAAAGGCCACATTTTTTGTTCTAGGCGAATGGGTAGAAAAATACCCAGAAAGTGTAAAAGCATTTAACAACGCTGGACATTACATAGCAAGTCACTCAGACACGCACGATAGCCTTACAAAAATGTCAAAAAGTGAAATAGAACAACAGCTTAATGCCTGCAATGAAAAAATAGAAAAAGTTACTGGCAAGAAAAACAAACTATTGCGTGCTCCCTCAGGTGATTACAATAATGCTGTAATCGAAGTCGCAACAGACATTGATATGTATGTTATCCAATGGAGCGTTGACAGCCTTGACTACAGGGGATTATCTCAAGACGAAATATATAGGCGTGTTGTGTCAAACGTAAAAAATGGTGATATAATTCTGTTCCATAACGATGTTGAAAACACTCCAAAGGTGTTACCACGAATAATTGAAGAGTTGCAGAAGCAAGGCTACGAGCTTGTAACTGTTGATAAACTTATTTACAAAGACAATTATGAAATAAACCATGCAGGTGTTCAAAAAAGCCTTAAAGAGAGGGCAAAAGAGGACAGCACAGCACAATAATGCTTGCTATCCCTTAAAATAACTCATATATCATTTACATGAGTGTATATTGTTTTTATAGCCATCAAATCATTTAAATAATTGGTAGAATAAATAGCGGCACGAAATTCATCGAGCCGCTATAGTTTTTATTATTTATGCTTGTTATTGAAAATGTTCATTATAGCATCCATATCGTCATCATCCATGCCAAAGCCGATATTGTCACTGCTTACAGTAGTTGACTTGCTAGGTCTTATAACATCTTCGCTATCATCAAAGTTCGTCTGACTAATTATGTCCTCAAGCTCTGCTGCTGCCTTTGTGATTTTTGAATCAACTGCCTTTGGCGGCTTCTTTGCATTACCTGATGCATCGCGACCAAAACCTGTAGCAATAACAGTAATTTCCATTTCATCATTCAAAGTCTCATCAAATGCAACACCCCAAATAATGTTTGCATCAGGATGAGCAGCATTTGAAATAAAAGTTGATGCCTGCTCTACCTCATCAAGACCAATATCAGGTGATGATGTAATGCTAATAATTACGCCGTGTGCTCCATCAATTGTAGTTTCAAGAAGTGGGCTAGAAATAGCTGCGTTTGCCGCCTGCTCTGCCTTATCTTTTCCGCTTGCTCTGCCAACGCCCATATGTGCGTGGCCTGCATCTCTCATTATTGCTGTAACATCAGCAAAGTCGAGGTTGATAAAACCAGGGATTTTGATAAGTTCTGAAATACTCTTTACACCCTGACGAAGAACATCGTCTGCTGCATCAAATGCATTTGCAAGAGTAATTTTTTGCTCTGAAAAATATTTTAGGCGTTCATTTGGAATAACAACAAGACTATCAACATGCTCTGAAAGTTCTTTGATACCTTCCTCAGCTTGAAGCATACGGTGCTTTCCTTCAAAATCAAAAGGCTTTGTAACTATACCAACTGTTAATATACCCATTTCTTTTGCAAGATTTGCAATAACAGGAGCTGCTCCTGTACCCGTGCCTCCTCCCATTCCTGCTGTTATAAATACCATATCAGTTCCCTTAAGGGCGTCTGTGATAATATCGCGGCTTTCTTCAGCTGACCTTTGACCCATTTCTGGTCTTGCACCAGCGCCTTGTCCTTTTGTAACTTTTTCACCAATTTGGATTTTATGTGTTGCTTGTGAGTGCAAAAGAACATGCTTGTCCGTATTGACAGAAATAAACTCTACTCCTCTAACATCGGAGCGAATCATACGATTAACTGCATTTCCGCCGCCGCCGCCAACACCAATAACTTTTATTTGCACTACGCTTTCAAAATCAGCTGCCATTTCAAATCCCATTTGAGCGTCCCCCTATAATATGTAAAAAATATGGTAATCAAAAATTAATATTATTTTGGTATTTTAAAATTCAATCAAAAATATATTATCACGCTTTATATTAAAATTCAAGAACCTTTATCATTAAATTTAATACTTGATTGTATAAATATCGACAAAAATTTTAGTTATAATTAAATTTTATAAGTTTTTATGTTGTAGAAGGCGCTATTGGAACCTCTGTTGTCTGCTCTACGGGCGACGTTGTTGCCTCGTCTTTTAGCCTAAAATAAACCTTATCTTTTCCACTCTTGTCAGAGTTAAGTCCCTGTAAATCAATTACGCCCTCTTGATTTTCACTCCGCTCATTCTCTTTTTCTATTACCTCAACTACAAACTTCATCTTTTTATCGATCTGTGAAATAGAACCAACAAGCAAATCTATTCTGTTTTGATATGTCATCTTAATATCCAGCTTGTCCGACACATCTATTTTAGTTATATCTGTTAACTTATTACTTATTACAGCTTCCATTATTTTTTTAACTAAATCTTGAGTTTCTTTATTTTTAAACTCTATATTTTTTCCTATTTCAGCTTTTTTTACCTCGCCTCCAGAAAGTATAATAAGTTTTGCATCAATTTCTGTTACTCCAACTTGTAATACCTTACTGTTCTCATTTGTTAGCACATATCCATCACCGTTCACAACAGCACATTTTTCTGATGTTTTTTCAACATTTATTGCTATCTCATTAGGTAGCTTGTAAGAGACTTTTACACTGCCTATGTACGGTAGCTTTTGCATTATATTATCAGAAGCTTTTGACTTGTCAGTTAAAAACAGGTTGTCCATTTTATTTATTCCGCTCGCCTTTATTATCTTGTCATTGCTGTAAGGGGTTTTGCCATTAACGGTTATAGTTTCAACCTTGAAGAACACCGTTAAGGACAGAATTACAGCAACGACAATCAAAAGCAAAAGAGAAAATGTATAAAAAATAATCTGCTTTCTCTTCTTGAGCCGTCTTCTTTTTATTGCTTGTTCTCTTCGCACCTCATCTCGAGACTTTTGAGGTTGCCTTGAATTCGGCGGTCTATTAGGAGGTCTCCTTTTGCCTTGATTATTCGCTGCCATAAATCCTTACTCCTTCTCTCTCCTTACGATTGCTCCCATAAGAGTGAGATTTTTTTCAAAATCCGCGTGGCCTCTGTCAATATGACTCACGCCCTCGATTTGTGTTATACCTTTTGCCGCAAGTCCTGCAACTACAAGTGCTGCTCCACCCCTTAAATCTCCTGCAATAACAGGAGCTCCATAAAGGCAAGGTACGCCTTCTACAACAGCCATTCTACCTTCTACCTTTATCTTTGCACCAAGTCTTACAAGCTCATTAACATGCTTATATCTGCATTCAAATATGTTCTCAACAACCAGGCTTGTGCCATCAGCTATGGTAGTCATGGCCATTATTGGTGCTTGTGCATCTGTTGGGAACCCTGGGTATGGCATTGTTCTGATTGTTTTGATTCTTCTAAGCCTTGGTGGTGCTGCAATGGACAAGCTGTGCCCGCAAACTATTATATCACAACCTGCTTCCTCAAACATAGGAATAACAGGTCCCAGATGTGCAGGGATTATTTCATTTAGCCTTATCCGTCCCTGCGTTACAGCGGCAGCTGCCATATATGTAGTAGCTGCAATTCTGTCAGGAATAACGGTATGTTCTGTTCCACCAAGAGTTTTTACACCCTCTATAACTATCGTACCCTCTCCTGCACCCGAAATTTTCGCTCCGCATCCGTTTAAAAAGTCTGCAAGGTCACTTATTTCAGGCTCTCTAGCACAGTTTATTATAGTTGTTGTACCTTTGGCTAAAACCGCAGCAAGCATTGCATTTTCAGTCGCTCCAACGCTGGGGAAAGAGAGAATAATTTCATCTCCAACCAAGCCTTCTGGGCATTCACATTCTAGCCTGCCGTACTCCTCTTTAATTTGTGCTCCAAGCCTGTTCATAGCAAAAAGGTGTAAATCTATTGGTCTTAGACCTATTTCACATCCGCCGGGAGTTGAAAAGCTTGCCTTGCCCGTTCTCGCAAGCACTGCCCCCAAAAAAACAACAGACGAACGCATTTCACGCATTAATGTATCTGGTATATCCCAGCAATTAATATTAGATGCATCTACCGTTACGCAATCACCATCAACCTCAACAACGCATCCAAGATGCAGCAAAATATTTATTGCAGCATCGACATCCGTCAGTCTGGGACAATTATGTATAACTGTGCGTTTCGTCGTTAAAACTGTGGCAGCAAGTATTGGCAATGCACTGTTCTTGGCACCATGCACCGTCATCTCTCCACTTAGTCTTTTGCCACCCTCTATTATTATTTTTTCCATCATCGCACACCCTTTCGCACAACCAAAAACGGATGACTCAATCACCCTGCTTTCATATTATGCTTTTGTGTACGGTGTTGTGATTTTAGTCTTGCGTAAGTTCTACAATTGTTTTGCTTATGTTATGTGTAGCGTCCAAAATTGACATTGCCTTTGCATTTTGTTCAATGTCGTTAAGCAGTGTTTTGTCTTTTATTAGTCTATTTACTTCTGCTAAAAGTCTTTCACCTGTCAAATCTTTTTCTTCTATTATTACTGCTGCATTGTTATTTACAAGTGCCATTGCATTGTGAAACTGATGATTTTCTGCAACATTTGGAGATGGGATAAGAATTGACGCTTTTCCCAACGCCTCTATTTCTGAAAGCGAGCTTGCACCAGCTCTGCAAATTATTAAATCTGCAGCAGGCATACATCTGTGCATATCGTCTATGTACTCTCTAACAATAACATTCTTTTGTTCTTCAAGATTAACGCCAAGTTCTTTAAGCCTTTTCGGAACCCAAAGTCCGTACTGACCCATTGCGTGAATAAATATGCAGTCATTATCCTTTGCCTTAGCTGCAATAAGTTCACAAACAGCGTCGTTTATCGCTCTCGCTCCAAGGCTTCCACCCATTGACAAAATCATCGGGCGATTGTCAATTCCAAGCTCTGCTCTTGCAATATCTTTGTCCGCTGTTATCATTTCATGGCGAACAGGCAAGCCTGTTATTATACAAGGGTTTTTACTTTTTATATATTTTTCCGCCTGCTCTGTTGTTAGCATAACTCTATCAACTTTTTTTGCAAGCGTCTTGTTTGTAATGCCTGGAAATGCATTTTGCTCATGTATAGCTGTTGGGACTTTTAATTTTATGGCTTCCCTTAAAACAGGTCCACTTACATATCCACCAAAGCCTACTACAACATCTGGTTTGAAATCTTTTATAATTTTTCTCGCCTGTTTTGAGGATTTGAATATTCTGAAAATAGTTTTCATGTTTTTCTTTATATTTTCAGGAGTAACCTTTCTTTGAAACCCGCTTATTTCTATTGTTTTAAAATCAAACCCAGCCGCAGGAACAAGCTTTGCTTCCATCTTATCCGCTGTACCTATAAACAATATTTGTACATTTTGTATCAGGATAATCTACTAAATAAAAAATTATAATGTACCTGTCAAATATAAGAATAAACTTTAAATTCGAGGAGAAAAGAAAATGAAATCACTCTTCATGACAA
>Ga0209016_1002114_pt1 | contig 14099 bp, 12 predicted proteins | sample EPASupsiteSAE305_FD_187265 | JGI IMG/M metagenome (GOLD analysis project Ga0209016, IMG submission 187265) | Bioremediated contaminated groundwater microbial communities from EPA Superfund site, New Mexico - SAE3-05 (SPAdes) (version 2) | ecosystem: Environmental > Aquatic > Deep subsurface >...
TAGCCCGGGTTTTTCAGCCGTGGTGACTTTTTTTGTTTCTTTTTTGTGTGGCAGACAAAAAAGAAAAGCCCGTCCGGCTCGAGGACAAAACCCAAATTGAGTTTTCTCTGTTATTCTAAATCGCTATTTATTTACCGCAGTAGGTTTTGGTTTTTACCACAGGTAAAATGATTTTTTTGGAATTATTAAAAAAAAGGTCAGATTGCAATTATCAATTGTTCATACTGCGTGTAAAACACCTGTAAAAGAATGCTTTTTAATAAGTAAAAATACTCTGTATAGCCCGTTAATAAAGGGGTGCGGAATTTTAAACATATAAAATCGGCTGTTTATTTATGTTTTTGGCAAGTCAGTAAAGATTATTCAACAATAACGTTGAGTATTCGTACGATAAAGCAGAACCTGAATGCATGAAATTAAAATATGGAGGACTAAAAACATGAAAACAATTACACGAAATCTGTCACTGGTGGTTATTGTATTGGCAGCATTGTTTTTAAGTAGTTTTAGCATTACTGCTCAAAACAATGGAAAAATTACAATCTGCCATTTTCCTCCGGGAAATCCTGACAATCCGCAAACAATTATCATTAATGCCAATGCCCTGGATGCACATCTGGCACATGGAGATCAGATAGGCTCCTGTTCCGATGTTCTGGATAAAGAGGTAATTCTTATTAAGGAATACCCCAATCCATACACAATTGATGCAAAAATCGAATTTGAACTCATCGAAAAAAGTTTGGTTGACATTAAGGTCTTCAACACCGATGGAACAGTTGTTGAAACCCTGGTAAGTGAAGAAAAAGAGGCAGGAGTCTATGAAACTACATTTAGTGGCAAAAAACATGGATACTCTTCTGGGATGTTCATGGTTAAAGCTTCAGCTCAAACCCTTACTGAGTATGCAGAAAAGTCAATGATAATTGTGGAAATGGAATAAGCTTTATCAGGACCAACAAATATTGATTAACCGGACTTATAAAATAAGCCCGGTAACAATATTGTTGCGCATAAAGAACTAACCAGCTTTTCATTGCTAGATGAATAAGTTATGGTTTGCCTTCTGAGTAAAACCTTATTTTGAATCACCGATTCCAAAAAGGTCATAAGGTTTTTCACTCAGCATATCATTCAAAAATACAGCAACAGCAACTACAAAAGCAGCAAAAACCAACAATATGACAATTTGCCTCCACGATACTTTTTGTATCTCGTGTTTCTCTTTTTTCTCGCACACATCTCCCGGACAAAGCTGTACCTTTTCCTTGAAAAAAAGCGGGTAAAACATGCACCCGAGGCAAATACCGAAAGCCGATTCAAAAAACAAGAATATCAGGCAGATCAGGCAAATGATTCCGGTAATCGGACTGTATGCATTTACTATGACCATAAAAATAAACATAACAGCCGATAAAACCACCCCGATTATCCATGCAAACTTTTTTTGCGGGGCACCTACATATTCAGGAGTCTGTTTGCTCACGATCATGCGGGCAATGATCATGGTCGGTGAATATCTGGGATTGATAAAAACCCTGATTAGAAAATCAGTCAGGAAGATTATTATTACATATTTTATCGGGATAAAATTTCCCTGAAACATGATGAACATGAGCGACAGAAAGGTTGCCAGGAAAAGTATTCCTGCCGCAGCCCGTATTTCACGCTCGTTTAAAACCGGGATGTTGTATCCCTCTACTTTTTCTCCAAAATTTTTCATTGTTGAGTTTTTTTTATTTTATTACTATAAGGAAACATTAATAATAAGACCGCCATTGCGAATATTGAAAAACATACAATATATTATAAAATACCTAAACGCGAAACATATCGGGCAAGCTTGCCCCGTGCGTCGGCTTGTCCACGTGTGTTTACATCCCGATTGCAACATCGGGATGGCGCGAAACACGGGTAATCCTTGTCCGCTAGCTAGCGGATAATGGCCTGCGCGAAGGATTAGCCCGACTTTTTCACACGTGGTGACTTTTTTGTGCCGTTTTACGAGCTTGCTCGAAATTGCAGATTTCGGCATTTCTTTTTTGAGTGGCAAACAAAAGAGAAAAACCCGTCCGGCTTGAAGACAAAACCCAATCAAACCAACAAACCCCGTCATTAACCTCAAAAACAAAAAGAGAAAATTAAAATTAGTGACCAAACACATCAACCCCTGTAAACACAAGCGCGGTGGCCCGAACGAATCGGCGCGCCATGCGATGGCCTTGTGCGGGGAAGCCTTATTCGTTCTTGATCTTTTGTATACTTTTCTATCAAGAGAAAAGTATAAGCCCTTCCGGCTTGAGGAAAAAAGATAAATCATACCTCATTGTTTTGTTGTTTATTATTTAGATTTATATTGATGATGTTGTTCCAAATTTGCATCATGGAACTTGAAACTGGTTACTCAGTTAGTCTTTTAAACACTTTTATTATTTAATTGTTAATTCTAACCACAACCCCCCCAATTTTATGCCCCATTTCAACATACCTGTGCGCTTCGGCAATTTCTTCAAAAGCATAGCATCTGTCAACAACCGGCTTCAAATGGCCTGCCGCAGTTACTTCCCTGATGTAATCAAGCCGTTTTGAATCAAGCAACAGGTTCCCGTCATCAATTGAAACGTACTTTCCTCCCGGTGACAGGGATTTTTTGCAAGCCGCCTTAAGCTTTGATTTTTTTCTTCTTCCAACTGCATCCAGAACAAAATCATAATGTTCTCCCGGTTTCAGTGTGTCAGTAGTTGTGTAGTCAAGCACGGTGTCAGCACCCAGTGATTTTGACAATTCCAGGTTTGATGTGCTGCTCACGGCAGTGACTTTTGCCCCCAGATATTTAGCAAACTGAATGGCTGTTGTTCCTGTCGTACTTGAAGCTCCGTAAATAAGCACATTTTGCCCCGGTTTAATATTTCCTCTTTCCATATATTGAAAAGCCAATAGTCCGCCGTACGCAGCAACCGTTGCTTCCTCGTAAGTCAGGTTTTCAGGTTTCAGCGACAGGCAGCCGTAAGTCGAATCGGTTTCCTTCATGCATTTATATTCGGCATAGCATCCAAATCCGAATCCGGTTAAACCGTAAACCTTATCACCCGGTTTAAACCTTTTGATATCTTTTCCCGCCGATTCAATTTCCCCGGCAAGAACCAGTCCGATGATTGATTTCCTGGGCTTGGTTATGCCAAGCATCAGCCGCATGGGAATCATGTATCTGAGGGGTATTTTCGAACCCCTGATAAAGATGTCAGATGCCGTAACAGCCGTTGCATGTATTTTTATAAGGACCTCATCGTCCTTTGGTACCGGTTTATCCACCTCTTTTATTTTAAGCACTTCGGGCGGTCCGTATCTGGTACAGATTATTGCTTTCATAGGTTATTGATATTAAATTTCATCGTAAGTAAAGACTTCCTGCAGGGGCACATTAAAAACCCTTGCAATGCGGAAAGCCAGTTCGAGTGTGGGAAAATACTTCCCGTTTTCTATAGCCACGATGGTCTGACGGGTAACCCCCGTTTTATCGGCCAGATCTTTCTGCGTCATTTCACCATTGTAAAAGCGCAGCTTTCTGATGTTATTGTTGATAGTGAACTTTCCCATATCAGAATCCTTTCCGGTAATAATGAATTTTTGCTAATTCTGAAACGATTGCGGCAATAAAGCCAAAGCAGACCCAGGTAAGGAACATCACATGCTGCTGCATTCCAATGGCCTGGGTAACCATAGAAACCACAAAACCGAATGTGATGATAAAGTGAGAAATGCGGATGGCTTTAAGGTTGATGATTTTATCGCGCTCATCGGTTTTTGTTTCAATATCCTCTTTGGTCACCGCCTTATTGATAATGGCAAAGATGATGTGAATTAAAATCTGGGAAACAATGGTAACCGGAATGATTACCAAAAATACTTTTCCCCAGAACTTGAAATCATTTATTATTTCAAAGTTGTCCGCTATATATTCATAATATATATAAAAGGAATAGAATGTGAAAATCAGGAATAAACTGATAACCGTCACGAGTATTTGTTTTTCTTTATTGTCCATAAAAACCTCCTTTTGTCTTATTTTTTATACTTGATGTAAAATATTAACGACACAAAGATAAGTATATTTTACACAATGTCAAAAATATTTGACATTATTTTTTATTTTTTTTGTGAAACCTAATAATATCAAGACATAGAACGGTACTCTGAACATTGCCGTCAGGCTAATATTTGCAACAAACATATATATAGCTTATAACGAAAATATTTTTTTGACAAATTATAAAGAAACCCCTCAAAACCACAAAGCCAATCTTAAGTCAAAATGCGATTCTTAAGATCGCTGAGTGCGTTGGCTTGTCCACGGGTGGTGCGAAAGGCGGGTCATCCTTGCCCAAGTGGGGTAAGCCATGCGGGAAGGATTACCCGACTTTTTCACCCGTGGTGACTTTTTTTGTTTCTTTTTTGTGTGGCAGACAAAAAAGAAAAGCCCGTCCGGCTCGAGGACAAAGCTAAATCCCTCCAACAAACCCCATCAATAACCAAAAAGCCAAGAGATAAAACATAAATTAGTGATAAAACACCTCGAGTCCAATAAACACAAGCGCGGTGGCCCGAACAACTGAGCGAAGCGGTCTCATGCAGCGAAGCGGAATAAATCGGCGCGCCATGCGATGGCCTTGAGCGGAGAACTTAGCGCCAGCGATCTCTTGAACGCCATTAACACATTTATTTTTAAAAATAATAATTCACCCTTATTTGTCCGCTATTTGGCAGGTGTGTCCGTTTACGAACATTATATCTTCAAATAAAAGCACCCGGATTATCTGTAAAATTCATAATTTTAAGCCGTTAATAACTATGGCACAAAAAGTGGTTATATAATCAAAAAATAAAAAGTAATACAAATGAAATACCTCGTAATTTTATTATTGGCAATGGGTTCGCTTTTGGAAACCTACTCACAAAATTCCGTATTGATAATCCCGCTCGAACATCAGCAGGCAATAAAAAACGGCACGCGCACAAATACAGGTGTGCCCGGAGCATCCTATTTTCAAAACAGGGCCGATTATGTTATCGAAGCCGAATTCGATCCCGCCACCTGCATCCTTACAGGAAAAGAAAAAATCAAATATCAGAACAGCAGTCCCGATACCCTTAAATGGTTTGTCATTCGGCTGTATCAAAACCTTTTCAAACCCGAAAGCTTGAGAAACGTGGAGATCGACCCCGAAGACTTTACTCAGGGTGTCGAAGTAACAAAACTGGTGATAGGAGAGAAGACATTAAATCCCGAAAAGTTCAGGTATCTCGGTACAAACCTTACAGTCGGCATTCCCGGGAAACTTTTTCCCTCATCGTCTGTTGATATAACAGTCGAGTGGAAAGTACAACTGCCCAAAAAAACCAATTTACGGATGGGCAAATATGGCGATGGATCTTATTTTGTTGCCTACTGGTATCCCCGAATTGCCGTTTACGACGATATTAACGGCTGGACATACGACAGCTACACAGGAGTGCATGAGTTTTATAACGATTATGGAAATTACAATGTAAAGATCACCGTTCCCGAAAAACATTCGGTATGGGCTACCGGAGTACTTCAAAACAAATCCGATCTGTACACTACCGATATCGTTAACCGGATAAGCAAATCCGAAAAATCCGACGATGTGGTTGAAGTCATCACTGCTGATGATTACACAAAAAACAATGTATTCAAAACCACCGGTCCGCTTACCTGGCATTATTTGGCCGATAATGTGACCGATTTTGTTTTCGGGGTAAGCAATAATTATCTGTGGGATGCCGCCGGTACCGTTGTTGACAGCAAAACGGGCAGGAGGGCAGTGGTAAATGCAGTGTACGCAACGCCCAATGGCAAGGGAATTGCCGAAATCGGCCGAAACACCATCAAATCTTTGTCAGATAAACTTATTGGCGTTCCCTACCCATATCCCCACAATACCGTTTGGGAAGGAAACGGAGGCATGGAATTTCCGATGATGTGCAATGACGGACCGGTAGAAGAGCTTTTTGAAAAAGTATTTGTCACGTCACATGAAATATCCCATTCGTATTTTCCATTTATGGTCGGGACTAACGAATCGCTGTATGCCTGGATGGACGAAGGACTGATAACCTTTATTCCGAAAGCAATTGAACTTGAAAGTGGAAACAAAAATGCCCACTACTATGTTGGAGCATATGGAGCACGCACAATGGGAACAATTTATGATATGCCCCTGATTATACCGTCAACTGAGATGACACAGGGAAATTATATGATGCAGAATTACGGCAGGGCAGCCGCTGGATTTTACTTTTTGAGAGATGCCATTGGCGATGAAATGTTCAAGAATGTATTGAAGGAATTTGTGTTGAGATGGCAGGGAAAACATCCCCTTCCCATGGATTTTGTCAATACCCTCAATTCGGTTATCGGTAAGGACTGGTCATGGTTCTGGAACCCGTGGTTTTACGAATTCGGGTATGCCGATCTGGCCCTTGAAAATGTATCATCAGTTAACAATGAACTGAACCTGGTTGTAAGGAAAAAAGGAAAGTTCCCTGTTCCGGTAGAGATAAAGGTAAACTTTGAGGATAAAACATCCGAAACTATAAAAGAAAACCTTGTGGTATGGAAAGATTCCGATACATACAATGTAAAAAAGAAATTCACTAAAAAGGTTGTAAGTGTTGAACTGGGAGGAAACAACATTCCCGATGCCTTTCCCGAAAACAATGTGTATAAGTTTTAATAGTGAGTTGAACTAACCGGTGTTTTCCCGAAATATATAATAACAAAGAAGGAGGATGTCTCAAATTACCTTCTTCTACGATTTTCAAGTGCTTTTGCCCTTGATCCCTAAAGGGAAGCCCTTGAAAATCAGACACCCTTTAGGGGCGGGGCAATCGGATTTTCAAGAATTGATCACGAAAAAACCATTTTGAGACATCCTCTTTTTTTTATCACAATACAATGAAGTATGAGTGACCTTGTATTGAATACATTATTGTAAAAGTTATTAAAAATACTGATCATAGAAATTTCGAATTTATTTTGTATTGGCAACCACAGTAATTATTCTGCTATCAAGGGTATATGAATGTGGTCTAAAAGCATGTAAAAATTCAAAATCAGGCAGTTTAATAATGCCATTTGCATTTAAAGTTTTTTGTTTGTATATTTGATTGACTTAATCAGTTTATACCCAATATACTAAAAAAATGAAAACGACTGTAATTGTTTTATTCGCCTTTGTGTTATTTTTTGCAAATACAGCAAAAGCACAATGGGTAACCATCCCCGATGCAAACTTTGTTGCCTGGTTAACAACTAATATACCCTCTGCAATGGCCGGCAATCAAATGGACATAACAAGTCCGGCAGTCACAACACGTCTTGTTGTTAATGTTGAAAATTGCGCTATTGCTGATTTAACGGGTATTCAGTATTTTTCTTCTCTTACAACATTGGATTGTGGAAATGGAAGCTCAACTACAACACCAAATGTATTGACAAGTTTACCTCCTTTGCCACCAAACCTTGATACTTTAATTTGTGGAAATAATCAATTAACCAGTTTGCCGGAATTACCAAATTCACTTACACATCTGAGGTGTTACAACAATCTGTTAACCAGTCTTCCTGTATTGCCTGAGTCATTAATATTTATAAACTGCAACAATAACCTGTTAGCTAATCTTCCAGCCTTACCGGTATCCCTGCATTATTTAAATTGTGGCAGCAATTTATTAGCTGATCTACCAGCCTTACCAAGCTTATTGGAAGACTTAATTTGCGGTTTTAATCAATTAGAAAATCTTCCGGCTTTGCCAAATTCTCTTACTGATTTATATTGTACAAATAATTTATTGGTAAATCTTCCAACTTTGCCAAATTCATTAGAGTATTTAGAATGCAGTTATAATCAATTGACAAGTCTTCCCGATTTACCGGATTTTATTACAAGTATTATTTGCTCTTTTAATTTTTTGGAAAATCTTCCCGATCTTCCAAATTCATTGCATAACTTATATTGCCATAATAACCAATTAGTAAGCCTGCCTGTTCTTCCAAATTCATTGAATAACTTGTACTGCCATAATAACCAATTAGTAAGTCTTCCATCCTTACAGAATATTAGTAATTTATCATGTTTTTCAAATCTTTTGGATAGTCTTCCTGCCTTACCTGATTTTTTGTTAGTTTTAAGGTGTAACAATAATCTTTTAACAAGCCTTCCTTTATTGACAGATTGGTTACAAGAATTAGATTGCTCATACAATAATATTTCATGTTTTCCTGTTTTTCCAAATAGTCTTGACGAATCATTTTTGTTTAATATATCTGAAAACCCTTTTACTTGTTTGCCCAATTATGTGCCTGCTATGAATTCAACATATTTATCCTATCCTTTGTGTGTTATTGGGGATGCTTATAACAACCCCAACGGATGTAGTGACGCCATTGGAGTTTTAGGGTATACTTATACAGATAATAACTCAAATTGCTTAAAAGATGAAGGAGATTCATGCCTTATTAATATTCATGAGATGCTATATGCAGGAAGCAGTTTACTGAACCATACTTTTTCTGCTATCAATGGAATATATCATTTTCCAAAATCGGAGGGGACATATACAGTAAAAATTGATACTTTTGGTGTTCCATTCCAGGTACAATGCACTTATCCCGGATTGGATTCTACAGTTATCCTGACTACAATCAATCCTTTAGCCGATAATGTCAATTTTAGTTTAAACTGTAAGCCGGGTTTTGATATAGGTATACAGTCAGTTATTATTGAAGGGCTGGTATTTCCGGGCTTGTATCATTCAATAAATGTTTTTGCAGGTGACCTTAGCCAGTGGTACAATATGAATTGTGCCGATGGTGTTAGCGGTCAGATTCAAGTTACAGTTAATGGTCCGGTATCATTTGATGGTGTTACTTTTGGAACCTTATCACCAGTTATTTCGGGAGATACATATACTTTTAATATTGATGATTTCGGAAATTTTGATATTACCGAAGCGTTTGGTTTAATTTTTAAAACAGAAACTTACGCACAAACAGGAGATACAATTTGCTTAAGCATCTCTGTAAATCCGTTTTCAGGTGATAATTACATTAGCAATAACACATATGATTACTGCTATTTGGTTATGAACTCACACGATCCCAACAATAAAGAAGTGTTTCCTGTAAATGTTTTGCCCGGTTATCAGGATTATTTTACCTATACCATCCACTTTCAGAATACAGGAGGTTCACCTGCCGTAAATATTCGTATTGTTGATACTTTGAGTTCAAATCTGGATATGTCCACATTTCAGTTGATGAATTACAGTCACCCCAATACAACTTCCATATCAGGTAATGAACTTACTGTAAGCTTTCCTGATATCCAATTACCGGATAGCTTATCCAATCCTGAAGAATCATCGGGTTTTATTCAGTATCGTATCAAACCAATAGCAGGTTTGACTGAAGGAACACAGATTCTGAACAAGGCAGATATTTATTTTGATTATAATGAGCCCATTGTGACCAATACAACAGTTAATTTGTTTACTGAGACTGTTAATGTCTTTGATATTTCAGAAAACGCATATAAAGTTTTTCCCAATCCTGCGGGCAATAAAGTATATATCATTAATACAGGTAATGCAACAGAAAAAATAGTCAGCATAATGAATATGCAGGGAAATAAAACTCTGGAGAAAATTTTCTGTAATAATGAAATTGAACTTGATTTAAGTAATATTCCACAGGGAGTTTATTTGCTAAAAATACAAACAAAAAATAGTACACAAATTTCAAAATTGATAATTCAATAAAACTGTACTCATTGTAAATGTAATAACAGGAATTTTTAATTGACCTGTATACTATTTTCATGACTGGTAATCTTTTTTACAATCCATTTATTCATTATCATTGTATCAAATTTTCAGTGATGATGAAACTATATTATATTCTCTTTGTAACCATTTCTGTTTTACTTGTTTCCTGCTCAGATAACGAAGAGCCAAAAAAGGAAATTAAACAGGAACAGTCAGCTAAAATCGAAATTAAAAAGGACTCGGTTAGCTTTAATATTGATTTTTATCCCGAAAAATCAATTATTGTCGACAGCAATCTTGTTCTTTTAGGAAAAGACGAGACAGGAAATTACCGGATGTTTGCTGTGAACATTAAATCCGGCAAGGCAAATGATGAGTTTCTGAAAACATTCTATGACAGGGAAATTGCAAAACTGACTGTTAAAAACGATACCGTTATCGGATTCTTTGAAAGCGAAAGGACATGGGGATACTGGAATAATAAGTGGAACAAATATCAACTTACTAATGATTGGGTTTTTAACGGAAAATACGGTGTGCTCAATTACCTTCTTGAAGACAACACTTATATTGTGTACTCACTCGATTATGGTGAATTTGGCGGCGAAGTGTACTTTTACAACAAAAAAACCGACCGGCTCTATGGCATGAAACTTTATGGCCCTGTTTTGTGTGTTAAAGATAAAGATGGCTATATCGTGAATGGCAGTCTGCCTCATAATACCGGCTTCGTCGAAATCCTTAAAATCAAAAAACCCGAAACCCTGATTGAAATTCCGGATAGTTTTAATATCATAAAATACAGTGAATTAAAAAGTTCTTTTGTGTTTATTGAAAAGCAGGAAAATGAATTTTTGCCCGATTCTCTTGAAGAAAAAATCAGAAATCCTCAGAAATTTGATGTCAATGCATATCAGATGTCAAAACAGATTATTAAAAACAAGCTTCGGGTAGAAACGATTCTTGACACCACCGACATGCTCTGCTACGCCACTATCCCGGTTAAAGGTAAATACCTTCACATCTTCCAGAAAAGAAAAAAAGTGAATGCCGGAATTGTTGAAGGCGCCGGAATGAACGTAATTGACAGTCTGTATGATGAAAGTTTATTTTCCTATGATTTTTCCTCGCGACTTTATAAAAATGTTTATCTGATTTCCTTCAGCTACTGGCAGCAAAAAATCAGAAAGGAAAAGATGATTTGTCTTGTGTGGAGGGATGAGAAACTTACACGGTATAATTTTAATTGATTTGAAAATGATACTGAAACGTATTTTTGATATCAGCTTTTCTTTTATTGGTCTTTTGGCACTTATTCCGGTATTTATTTTCATTTCGTTGTGGATTAAAACAGGCAGCAGGGGCGGAGTATTTTATCTTCAAACCCGTGTTGGAAAAAACAACCACGATTTCAAACTGTTCAAGTTCCGCACCATGTTCAACGATGCCGAAAAAAGAGGTTTGCTCACCGTTGGCAGCCGCGATCCCCGAATTACCAAAGCCGGTTATTATCTTCGGAAATATAAACTTGATGAACTCCCTCAGCTTATCAATGTCTTTATTGGTAATATGAGCTTTGTCGGGCCGCGTCCGGAGGTTAGAAAATACGTCGATTTGTACACTCCCGAGCAGGCAGCCATATTAAAGGTTAAACCCGGAATCACCGATTATGCATCCATCGAATATATTAACGAAAACGACATCCTTGCCAAATCACAAAACCCCGAGCAGGACTACATCAACATCATCATGCCTGATAAAATACGATTGAATATGAAGTACATTTCAGAGATTGGGTTTTTTACAGATATCAAAATTATTTTTCGAACATTGGTAAAGATTATTTGATTGTTATTCAGCTCCTCCAGCTTAAGAGGGCGAGGAAGAACAAAAGATTTTTTTTTCTTGGGTTTCAATTCATTCTAAATTATTCTCATAGGGTTCCATTTCATTTCACCCCATGCAATTACATCGCCAGCCCGTTGGGCTTGGTTTACGGAAGGGAATAAAATATCCCTTTTTTTCAAGCTTCTCAAATGGCTTAGTTAGTTTGATTAACGCATAGGTCTGACCTTCTTTGCTTAAGCTTCGAAGGTTTAAAAAAGACCGTCTTGTAAATGCATCGGGTGTAGTAAAAGCTCAGCGTTGCGCAACCCGATGAGAAAATAAAAAAGAACAAAAAGAATGCCGACTAAAGTCGAGACCACAGGTTAAACATCCTCGAAAATTTCATTTTCTGGACAAAAAGAACAAATAAACATCTAAACAAATAAACAAAAGAAACAAAGGAACAAAAGGAACAAACAAGAACTAACCCAATTCCTAAACCCAAAACCAACTCAATTACACAAAATCAACTGATCTTCCTTCGCCTTGGCATGTCCCATGTCAGCAGCTTTTTTGAGATCGGCACAGGCCTCCTTTTTTTTCTTAAATTCGTGATAGGCGGCTCCTCTGATATAATAACACTCGGCATCTTCTTTTAACTTGATGGCATTAGACATATCGTCGATGCAAAGATCAAGTTTCTTTCTGTCGAAATAGTACTTCCCTCTTTTTGCATAAGCATCGGCCGATTTGGGATTTAATTCAATGGCTTTCGAAAAATCCTTTATGGCAAGTGCATCCTTTGTACTGCCTTGCTTTGCATAGGAAACGCCACGCTCATAATAGGCCTCAAAATAATCACGTTTGTAGGTAATGGCTTTTGTAAATTCTTTGATGGCTTCGGCAGGATTTTCTAGATAGTTATAGGCCACGCCTTTTTTAAAGAAAATCTCGGGATCTTTTGATTTAAGGGTGGTAACAATATAACTGAAATCTTCGATGGCTTTTGCATATTCTTTTGTGGTAAGATACGCATTGGCTCTGAAAGTATAGGTTTCAAGGTCTGTTTTTCCCAGACTGATGGCTTTTGAAAAATCACCGATTGCCTTTTTGTAATCTTCTGAATTATAAAAGGCAATGCCCCTTTGCTTGAAGCCATCACCAAAGCTTGAGTTGATTGTGACAGCTTGAGTAAAATCTGCAATGGCATCTTTATATTCTTTTTTCTCAAAGCGAATCAGTCCTCTGATATACCAGCTTTCAGCTTTAACAGTTTTCAAATTTATTGCGGCATTCAGATTCTCCAGAGATTTTTCCTTATTGCCTTCATCATAATAATATTTTCCAAGATGGTCAAAGGCCTGGACATTTTTCGGGTTCAGGGCAATGGTTTTTTCCAGATCTTTCACAGCTTCCTTTTTCATTCCTTTGATAAGGTACACTTCGGCCCGGGAAACATACGCCTGATAATAATCGTCTTTAACTTTTATCGCTGCTGTAAAATCAGCAATGGCATCATCATATTTCTTAAGTGCTATATGAGCTTTGCCTAAACCGTCGTATGCCTCAAAATAATACTTATCTTTTGCTATAACAATATTAAAATCGGTGATGGCCGACTCATAATTCCCCGACTGCAGTTTCTCTACTCCGCGGTCGTAATAAAAATTCAGGGTTTGGGAATAGCTTGCTGAAAATGTAATTAGGGTGAAGAATATTAAAATGTATCTCATAAATTAAATATTATCATGTAAGATAACGTAAAAATAGAAATAAAATTCTGCACTCATATCTGCTGAAATGAATGTTTTATTAACACTATTTAATAAAATAAATCCTTACGCCGGCTTTAACAATGGGGTTATTCTTAGGAATAGTTGTTTTTGAATAGCAATTCTCTCCAATATTTTTTATATTTGGTAACCCAAATTAATAAAAACCGATATGATACGCTTAAAACTCTCATTACTCGGATTGGTCATTCTGATCAGTCAAAATCTGTTCTCACAGGAAAATATTGGAATTGGAACTTCCACGCCTGATGCAAAAGCTGTGCTCGACATCCGGGCAACCGATAAAGGTGTTTTGATTCCGCGGCTAACCGCAGTTCAGCGAAATGCTATGAGCTCAGGCCTTTCTGCAACCCAAAACGGTTTGCTGGTTTTTGACAGCGATTCAAATAAGTTTTATTACTGGAATGTGACCGAATGGACTCAGATTGGCGGTGCAGCCGGTTCGGTCGTTGCTCCTGAATGTTATACCTTGCAGGAAGCATATGACTGTACTACTCCGGGTGCCGGAAGAACCCTTAATGTGAACAGCGGCTCACTGGAAATTAACCTGTCATCAATTGCTTCAACTACCGAAGCGCTTATGGCTTCATCCACAGCAGGAACCGAATCAACTCCTTCATCTGCCTTATCAGG
>Ga0209016_1002119_pt1 | contig 14082 bp, 9 predicted proteins | sample EPASupsiteSAE305_FD_187265 | JGI IMG/M metagenome (GOLD analysis project Ga0209016, IMG submission 187265) | Bioremediated contaminated groundwater microbial communities from EPA Superfund site, New Mexico - SAE3-05 (SPAdes) (version 2) | ecosystem: Environmental > Aquatic > Deep subsurface >...
ACTTTGCCAAGAAAAGATGACCTTCTGGCTCTATATTACCCGAAGTGAAAATTCATCTTAGGGTAAAATATTGTAAATGTGATATTTTAAAAATAATGCGGAAACTATTTGGAAAACAACATAGAAGTTACCGATTATATGTTTATTTCAAAAGATGTTCCGGCCTTTTATACTGAAGAATATATTACCAGCCGCGACAACTATATTTCTGAAATCCAGTTTGAATTAGGTAATGTAAAATGGCCAAATCAGCCTATCAAGAACTATACTACTACCTGGGAAGCCATTGCCAAATTGCTGCTGGAAGACAGCGATTTTGGGTCCAGGATTGATGGCGGTTGGGCGATAAAAGATGAAATGGCAGTAGTAGAAGCTCTAAACACTACCCCTGAAGCTAAAGTAAACGCGGTATTTGAGTTGGTACGCGGCAAAATGAACTGGGATGGACGGAATTCAATTTATTCCTTTGATCAGGGCAAGGCATGGAAAGAAGGCTCGGGAAGCAGCGGCGATATTAACTTATTGTTGGTGGCCGCTTTCCGGCGGTTGAACATGGAAGCCTACCCGGTGATTCTGAGCACCCGTGCAAACGGTTTTGTGCACCCGGCTCAAATAATTATCGATCAGTTTAACTACGTGATTGCTGCTGTTAAGCTAAGCGATAAATACATTTTGTTAGATGCCACCGATAAAAATTGCCCTATAGGGATTCTCCCTGAACGCTGTTTGAACGGCCAGGGAAGATTGATCAGCGAGAAAGGCGGCGAGTGGGTTGATTTAAAACCATTGGCGGCGAATAAAAAATCGTACCAATTTAAAATAGGAATTGATGCCGAAGGGAAACTCATTGGTTCTGTCAATGAAAAATATGAAGGATATGCAGCCATTGAACAGAGGGTAAGCTTAAAATACTATACCGATGATGAAGCCTATTTAAAGGAATACCAAAAGAACCATTCACCCTTTGATATGACATTAGATTCTATTTCATGGAAAGCTGATATTCCAAAACCAGTCTTAGTAAGTTACCAGTTTGAATCGGAAGATTGGATCGAAAAAGCCGGGAACCTTTGGATGATAAGCCCCTTATTGTTAGGCCAACGTACGACCAATCCATTTAAACTAGAAAAGCGCGATTATCCTGTCGATTACAGTTTTCCACATTCAACTACTCACATGGTCACTTTTACCATCCCTGATGGTTTTGTGGTAGAAAACTTACCAGAAACAAAAAAGATGATTCTCCCGGAACGCACTGCCTCCTTTATGTATTCAGTACAGCAAACAGGAAATACCATTGTTGTGGTTTCAAAATTCGATATTAATAAAGTGACCTTTTTACCTGAGGAGTATGCCGATTTAAAAGAATTTTACAACCAGGTGATTGCAGCGCAGGCAAAGCAAATCATATTAAAGAAACTCTAAACAAAAGTGATGAAAACCATACATCTGACGTACATGCTAATGTTTTTTGTGGTTACCATCATGTATGCACAAAAAATTAATTACCCGGTTTCTGAAATTCCAGAAACCTTAAAAAAGAATGCTGATGCAGTAATCCGAGAACATACGGTTACCAAAGTGATAATTAACGACCTCAGGGTAGAGTCGCATGAAAAATTTGTAGTAACCATTTTTAATAAAAGTGCCCAAAAGCTTGGGTATTTCGATGAGGGTTATGATAAACATAGCTCGGTATCGCACTATTCGGTAAAGTTATTCGACAGTAAAGGGGTTTTAATTAAAAAAGCAAAATCAAAAGATTTTTTAGATGTAAAAGCATTTGATGGTTTCACTTTATATGATGAAAACCGTAGGATTTATTATCACCCTTATAGTGAAAAATATCCATATACGGTTGAACTAGAATTTTCAAGAATTGATAAGCAGACACTCTCGTTAGGGGGTTGGTATCCGGTTTATGATTTTAATGTGGCAGTACAAAATGCTGTATGCAATATAATTACAGATGCAGATTGCCCTATTCGAACAAAAGAATTGAATATGGCTGTACCCGGACAAAAAACAATTATTGATGAAAAAACACATTATTCATGGCAACTTGTAAATTATAATGCTTTAGAGGAAGAACCTTTTTTACCGGGCTATTCACAGATTTTCCCACAAGTGAAGTTTGCAACCAATGAATTTAACTACGATGGGTACAGGGGTTCCATGTCCGATTGGAAAACCTTTGGTAGTTGGGTTAGGGAATTAAATAAGGATCGTCAGGTTTTGCCAAATGCTACTGTTTCTAAATTACAGGCCATGGTAGAGGGCATCGACAATGATATTGATAAAATTGAATTATTATATAAATACTTGCAGGATAATACCCGTTATGTTAGTATTCAGCTAGGAATTGGCGGGTGGCAGACTTTTGAAGCATCCTTAGTCGATGAAACAAAGTATGGAGATTGCAAGGCTCTTTCAAATTATATGAGGGCATTGCTAAATGCAGTAAACATAGAATCAAATTATATAGTTGTTAGAGCGGGAAAAGATGCCTCGCCCATTGATGTTGAATTTCCCTCGCAGCAGTTTAACCATGCAATACTTTGTGTGCCTAACAAAGGCGACACCATTTGGTTGGAATGTACCGACCAGAAACAGCCCTTTGGTTATTTGGGTTCGTTTACTCAAAACCGCCATTGCCTACTGATAACCGAAGAGGGCGGAAAACTGGTAAAAACCCCTGAATACACCCGAGATTCCAATACCCAATTCAGTACAAATTACTGCATCATCGATTCCGCTGGGAATTGCCAGTTAAAAGGTAAAACCACCTATAAGGCTTTGCAGTATGAAAATATTGCCCGCTATTTTTACCGAAGCCCAAAGGAGCAAAAAGAAGAGCTTTACAAAGACTTGAATACCCCAAATTCAACCATCTTGAACTATTCATTTGAGAGGAATAATGAACCTATACCCGTTGCTTCCCGCCAGTTGGAATTAACCATTAATAAGTATGGAACCACAAATGGAAACCGTTTGTTTATTCCAGTAAACCCATTAAATGCCTTTAATTTTATTCCCGAAAAGCTTTCTTCCCGCAAATATCCGGTAGAACTGCGTTCCAATACTTTTGATATGGATACCCTTACTTTTGAATTGCCTGAAAGCTACTCTGTGGAATACTTGCCCGAACCCATCGGGATTTCCACACCTTATGGAGAATATGTTTCAAAAGGTTCACTTGATGGGAATAAATTTACCTACATCCGTTCTTTAAAAATGGCCAAAGGGATTTTCCCGCCCGAAGATTATGAAAAAGTACGCGAATTTTACAAAACCATTTCGAATGCCGATGCGGCAAAACTTGTTTTGATTAAAAAATGCCCATGAACCGTATAACTGTATTTCTGTTTTTGAGCTTCGCATTACAGACAATGGCTCAAAACATTTCATTTGATTATGGCGATATTTCCGAATTCGAAAAGAATTACGCTCAAGTACCCTACGATACCGGAGCTCCCGTGGTTGTGTTTTTTAGCAAAAAGGACATCAGCTATGAGACGGGGAAATACGGATTTGCACAGGTTGTTCATGAATCCTTCAGGGCAAAGGTCCTTAAAACCGAAGGCACCAACCTATATAGCCATTTAAAATTAAAGTATTACAGAGATTATGAGTTTAAGGAATTCAGGGTTCAATCCATAAATTTTGAAGAGGGACAGTGTTTAAAAAATGAGAAAACCCAAACAGATGGGTTCATCTCGAAAGAAAAAGATCAGGTATTATTAAATACAATTGTCCTTGAAAAAGTTAAAGTAGGTACCATCATTGAGTATTCCATCATTTACCATACCTATCCGGAACGAATTTATGACTTTTATTTTCAGGATGTTGTGCCTGTTTTACACGCTGAAGTGAATGCTAAGATACCCTCTTTTTTCTTTTTCAGAACGTTTATTCAAAATTGCGACAGTACCTATGAGGCATCAACTTCGGAATACAAGCAGTACATGGATCTGATTTATTTTGACCTTTATACCACTGAGGGGTTGGTATTGGTAAAGGGACTAAACTACCACCTTCAAAAGAAAAACAATCCTGCCTTTAGCACAGAATCACTAACCAGCACTTATAATGATTATATGCAAAAAGTTATCTTCCAGTTAACGGCAACCCATTATCCCGGAAGGGATATCAAACATAAAATGACAACATGGAATGATTTACATCAAAATATATTGGAGCATAAAAACATTTATAAAAAAATTGATAAAACCCATTCATCAAAACAGATTGTTGAAAAATTAAAGCTCGATTCTTTGAAACCCGAACAAAAACTCTCCATCATATTCAATTATGTTCAAGAAAATACCCAATGGGGTGAAAATCATTCTGTATATGCTGAAAATGAAATTGATGATATAATGACAAAAGATTTAAACGGCTCCACTGCCGATATAAATATTGCATTAATCCGTTTGTTAAGAATTGCCGGATTAGAGGCTAATCCGGTACTTATTAGTACACGCAGTAACGGAAAACCCTACAAAGATTACCCGGTGGCTGACCAATTTAATTCCATTATTGCCATGGTTGAAATTCAAAATAAACCTTGGCTGCTTGATGCCCATTTAAAAACGCAATCGATTTATTCCCTCCCTGTTGAAGATTTAAATTATGAAGGGTATTTGGTGAAAGAGGATACCGCCTATTGGATACCATTAATAGATAATACTCCTTCAATGATTCAGGGAGTAATTGATTACAAAGTAAACAACAACTTCTCGGAGATTAATGTGGATATACGGATCAATTGTTTTGGCCAGGCGGCAAGTAATTGGTATAACAATCATTCGAAAGAGGAAGAAGATTTTTATAAACAAAAATTTAATGCATTAAACCCAAATCTAACTTTACAGCAGATTTCTGTGACCCCCGGTGAATTAAGCCCGTTAGAGGTAAACGCCAAACTTTCTATGGATCAGCAAGCAGATGCAGAATTTGTATATTTTACACCCAATCTGTTTTTGTTTATTGATCCTGCTTTTGTGAATCAACACAACCGGAAATATCCAGTTGAAATTCCTTATGCTCAGGATTATAACCTGAATTATTCGATTGAAATACCCGAAGGTTATTCGGTAGCACAACTTCCGAAACCTATCCGGTTAAGTTTGCCAAACAAGGAAGGCTTATTTGCATTTCAAAGCATGCAACAAGGTAATAAAATACTCCTTTCCTATAGAATTGATCAGGAACGGACTTTCTTTCCGGTAGAGAAATTTGAATCGCTAAAACAATATTTTTTGCAGATATTTGAGAAGCAAAACCTTCAATTGGTTTTTGAGAAAAAATAAAACAGTTGTCAATACAAACTCTCCCTTTTGACTAAAAACGGCACCAGTACATTTTGGAAATCTTCATTCACATCGGCTTCGGCCAGGTCGATGTTGTTTTGGCCGCATTTCAACTTGAGTCCGGTTAAAAAAGCCTGGTAGCTTTTGGCATAATCCTTTCTCAAATCGTTGGGGTTCAGTTTCATCACCTGCCCCGTTTCCATATCCACAAATTTCAGGGGGCGGTTGGGGTAAGCCAACTCCTGTTCCAATTTTTTATCGGTAACGTGGAAAAGAATGACCTCGTGTTTGTTGTACCTCAAATGTTCCAAGGCCGGGAATAATTGTTCGTTATTGGGGGTAAACATATCGGTAAATAAAACAACCAGCGACCGTTTGTGGATTTTTTCAGCAATCAGGTGTAGGGTTTCTGCCAAATGGGTCCCTTTATTAAAATCGGATTTGGTGCGGCGGAGGCACTGGTTGAGTTCGGTAAATATCCTTTTTGAATGCGATTCGGACAGTTTCATATCTGTCATCACCTCCAGGTGGTCAGAGAAAAGGGTAAGACCCACAGCATCGCGCTGGCGGCGTAAAATATGGGTTAATGCCGCGGCGGAATAAACCGAAAAGGCGAGTTTGTTTACAGTGGCGGTATCGTCAAAAGGGAAAAGCATTGATGAGGAAGTATCCACCACCAACATGCAACGGAGGTTGGTTTCCTCTTCATACTTTTTCACGAAAAGCTTTTCTGAGCGGGCAAATAGTTTCCAGTCGATATGTTTGGTCGATTCGCCCTGATTGTAAAGACGGTGCTCGGCAAATTCAACCGAAAACCCATGGTAAGGGCTGCGGTGCATCCCGGTAATAAAACCTTCCACAACCTGCTTCGATACCATCTCCAAGTTATCGAACTGTTCAAAATTGAATATCTCCTGTAAGTTTTTCATCGAAAGCAAAAATAAAAAATCCGGTGAAAGAAATGTCTCTCTTTCGCCGGATTCCTATCTTTCAATTTTCTCTTAAACTAATTTGTTGAGTTTCTCAGCCAAAGCAGCTTTAGCCACTACGCCTACCTGCTTGTCAACCACCACACCGCCCTTAAAAAACAAAAGGGTAGGAATGTTGCGGATACCAAATTTTACCGCCGTGCCAGAGTTGTTGTCCACGTCGAGTTTTACCATTTTAGCTTTTCCATCAAATTCTTTGGAGAGATCATCTACAATTGGGGCAATCATTTTGCATGGTCCACACCATTCGGCCCAAAAATCTACCATTACTGGAATATCCGATTTCAATACCACTTCGTCGAAATCTGCATCGGTCACATGAATAGCCATTTTTATCGAGTTTAAGTTGTTATTTAATTTTGTATATCTACAAATATATAGGAATAAATGTTTGGATTCTCTATTGATATTGAATATTTATTCCAGTTTGTATTCAAAACGGTTTTCTAAATAGTCAATAAATTCTTTGTTGATATTTACCCGGTGGGTTCTGGAGAAAAGCTGCACCCAGATTTTTTTTTCGGGATCAAAAATCACAAATTTCAGCAAGGTACTTCCTTTGTTCGATTCGATGTTCTGCTGCAGTTCAGTAATCATTGCATCGGATAACCCGGCAATTGGGAGTTTGATGGAGATACCCTTTACCAACTTTTCCATCACATCGCTTAACATCTGAATGGAGGTGACTTTGAACTCCAGCTCTTTACCGTTGTTGTTTCCCCAACCTTTTTCCTGAACTTTACCTTTTACAAAGACGGAATACCCTTTGGTAAAAAAGTTTTTGTAATCCATGTAGTCTTTTCCAAAAAAGGTGGCTTGGTAATTCCCCGAATAATCTTCAAGGGTGAATCCCCCAAAGGGTTTGCCGGTTTTAGTGGTGGCCGAGCGTACGTCTGTTACAATTCCACCCACACTCAACTCTTTACCTTCCACACGGGTTAAGTCGGCCAAGTCGGCCAGGGTGGCATTACAGAAGTTGGTCATTACCGTTTTGTGTTCATCGAGCGGATGGGCACTTAAATAGATTCCTACCAGTTCTTTTTCGCGGTTAAGCTGCTCCAGGTTTCCCCAAGGTTCAGCTTTGGGAATGGAAGGTTTGGTAATGGCCATTTGGTTGGTCATGGCTCCAAACAGGGTGTTTTGGTTCGACGAAACATCGTTTTTGTACATGTTGCCGTACTTCAGTAAACTTTCGATGAACGATTCGCCCGATTCGTTGGTCTCAAAATACTGGCTTCGGTTTTCTACCTCATTAAAACAATCAAAACCACCTGCTTGAGCTAGGGCTTCAAAGGTTTTGCGGTTTACCGACCGGAGATCGGTCCGCTCCACAAAATCGAAGATGCTTTTATAAGGGCCTTTTTTCCGCTCCTCAATGATATTTTCAACAGCACCTTCACCCACGTTTTTAATGGCTGCCATCCCAAAGCGGACATCTCCGTTTTTGTCAACGGTGAATTTTTTGTTACTCAGATTCACATCGGGGCCAAAAACACGGAGCCCCATCCGGCGGCATTCCTCCATCAGTTTAGTTACCTCCGTAATGTTGGAAAGGTTCCGGCTTAAGTTGGCTGCCATAAATTCGGCCGGAAAGTGGGCTTTCAAATACCCGGTTTGGTAGGCCACGTAGGCATAACAAACAGAATGCGATTTGTTGAACGCGTAACTGGCAAAGGCTTCCCAGTCTTTCCATATTTTATCTGCCAGTTCGTCAATATTTTTTTTCTTTTGCTCAGCACCTTGAACAAATTCCGGATTAGCCTTGCATCCCAACTGAAATTTCTCTTTCAGCTTGTTCATCTGCTCAATCAATTTTTTACCCATAGCTTTCCGAAGCGTATCGGAATCACCGCGGGTAAAACCGCCCAAAGCACGCGACTGTAACATTACCTGTTCCTGATACACGGTAATTCCATAGGTATCTTTCAGAAAGGGTTCCATCATGGGGTGATCGTAAACAACGGGCTCCCGGCCATGTTTCCGGTTGATGAACGAGGGGATGTATTCCATGGGTCCCGGCCGGTACAAAGCATTCATGGCCACCAAATCATCAAAACGGTCAGGTTTCAGGTTTTGAAGGTGTTTTTTCATCCCGGGACTTTCAAACTGAAAGATGGCGGTAGTTTCGCCATTGCTAAACAGTTGGTAGGTTTTATCATCTTCAAAAGGAATGTTGTCGATGTCAATCAGGATTCCTTTCGATTCTTTCACGTTTTCCAACGTGTCCTTAATAATGGAAAGCGTTTTCAACCCCAGAAAATCCATTTTCAAAAGGCCAATGGCTTCTACAAAACGGCCGTCGTATTGGGTGGTCAGGAGTTTTTCCCCTTTGGTGGGCATCACCGGGAGGTGTTCGTCAAGCGGGTCGCGTCCAATAAGGATTCCGCAGGCGTGAACCCCGGTTTGCCTGACCGAACCTTCCAGTTTTTCGGCATTCACCAGCGTTTTCACAATCAGCGGATCGGTCGATTTTTTTTCGCGGAGCAATTCCGGGACTTCTTTATAAGCTTTTTCAATGGTTATTTTAGGTACCTCAGGAACCATCTTGGCCAAGCGGTTGGCTTCTTCCAGCGGGAGTTTCAGTACACGTGCCACATCTTTGATGCTCGATTTGGCAGCCATGCTCCCAAAGGTACAAATGTGAGCCACTTTGTCGGCTCCATATTTATCAGTAACCCAATCGAGTACCCACTGGCGGCCATCGTCATCAAAGTCAATGTCCACGTCGGGCATGGAAACGCGGTCAGGGTTTAAGAAACGTTCAAAGAGCAGATCGAATTTAATGGGATCCACGCTGGTAATTCCCACGCAATAGGAAACAGCAGCTCCAGCGGCTGAACCACGGCCGGGTCCAACTAAAACCCCATGCTCGCGGGCGGCATTGATAAAATCCTGAACGATTAAAAAGTAACCGGGAAAACCCATGGATTTAATGGTTTCGAGCTCAAAATCGATCCTTTCTTTAACTGCATCTTTAAATTCAGGTCCATATTTTTTTTCGGCTCCCAGGTAGGTCAAGTGATTGAGGTAGTCGGCTTCAAATTTAATCTGGAGCACCTTCTCGTACCCACCAATCCGTTGGAATGCTTTTTCGCCAAATTCCTGAGTCAAATCGGCTTCGGAATATTTCGCCTTGTAATCATCAATAATGCCAAATGAGGCAGGGATAGAAAATTTAGGCATGATGGGGTCGGAATCCAATTCATAAGCCTCTACTTTGTTGGCAATTTCCAAAGTATTTTCAAGCGCTTCGGGGATGTCAGCAAAAATCTGGTTCATTTCTGCCGTTGTTTTGAACCATTCCTGCCGGGTGTATCGCATCCGTGTGGGGTCGTCGAAATCGCGGCCGGTACTTAAACAAACCAACAAGTCGTGTGCCTCCGCATCGTCGGCTTCGGTAAAATGCACGTCGTTGGTGGCAATGGCCTTGATTTGGTGTTTGTTGGAAAAGTCGAGTAATATTTTGTTCACCTTCACTTGGTTTTCCCATACATCGCGGCGCAGGCGGGGATCGTTATTTTGATGGCGCATCAGTTCCAGGTAATAATCTTCGCCAAAAATATTTTTATACCAAAGGATGGTTTCCTCAGCTTTTTCAAAATTGCCATCCATGATATGCCCAGCTACTTCGCCACCCAAGCAAGCGGAAGTTGCAATTAATCCTTCATGATATTTTTCTAATAATGCTTTATCGATGCGGGGTTTGTAATAAAACCCATCGTTATGGGCAATGGAGGTAAGTTTTAGTAAATTTTTATAACCTGTTTTGTTTTTAGCCAACAGTACCAAATGATCGCCTGAAGCATCCGTTTTATCTTGCTTTGAATGGATTCCGCGAACGGCCACGTATGCTTCTACTCCTATAATGGGTTTTACCCCGGCTTTTTTACAGGCCACATGAAATTCTTTGGTTCCGTACATGGTGCCATGGTCGGTTAAAGCTACGGCAGACATACCGTCGGCTTTGGCTTTGCCGGCAATTTGTGCGGTAGTTGCCGCTCCATCGAGGATAGAATATTGGGAGTGAACGTGCAGATGCACAAATGGAGTCTTTCCGCTTCTTTTTGCTGCCACAGCCTGTTTGCGTTCCTCCTCCTCGATAGAGATATGATGAAACTCGTTAACCTTGAATGATTCATATTTAACTCCCGCGGGTTTTATCGTGTCGGGATTATTTTTTTTGAATGCTGACAATTCTGCCTCAGCCATTTGTAATTTTGGAAGACCGATACCCCCAACCCTTACCAATTCAAGAAAGCAACGGGTGGTAGCTTCCACATCGGCCGCGGCATTGTGAGCCTCTTCAAAAGGTACTCCAAATAATTTGGTGTGCAATTCGGTAAGCGTGGGCCATTTGGGTTTGCCATTTTTCATGATAGCACAAAACTCCGTGCTTTCTTCTTTAGTACAGAGTTGCGGGGCACGGCTCACAATTTCGGGCAATCCGCACCTGAGCATTTCGCAACCCACGATGTTGATATCGAATTCAATGTTGTGGCCAATGATGAATTTGGCTTTTTTTACATCTTCCGAAAATTCTGACAGCGCCTCTTTCAAGGAAATACCAATAGATAGGGCTATTTCGGTGGTGATACCGTGAATCTTGACCACATCGTCGGGAATAGTGTAGCCTTCGGGTTTGATGACGTGATTCTTGGCAAAAAGGAAATCTCCTTTCAGGTCGTGGCATTGCCAGGCCAACTGCACCATGCGCGGCCAGTTATCGAAATCGGATAGCGGTGCTTTCCACTTTTTGGGCAACCCTGTGGTTTCGGTATCAAAAATTAAAAACATTATTTTTAGATGTTAGATTTCAGATGTTTAGAAATAAGAAAATTGGGAACGTTCATCATCTTTTTCAGCAATAAAAATAATGCAATTGGAACTAAAAACCGGACTTTGTTGATAAGTTTGGAAAACAAAAATGCTTGGCTCTGGAACTTAGAGTCAAGCATTTCAGAATATAATTTTGGTTAGAATTTTATGGTAGCACCCACTGTTATGAGGCCGGTTGTCAGGATGTCATCCATGTCGGCTCCAATGATAAATCCATTGGATTTGTCTTTTGTGGTTACTCCGGCAACCTCTTCTTTTTCGGTATAGCTTGAATAACCTAAACTGAGCCCCCCGATTTGAGCTTCTAAATCAATACGGTCGTTTAGGCTGTACGACAACCCAGGCAGCACATAAAACGAAATCCCTGTGCCTTTGGGGCCATCGGTAGTAGTTCCGCCGGTTTCGGTTTTCTCGTTATGAAAGCTTAACCCAAATTGGCCCTGGATGCCCAATGATAATTTATTGAACTGAAAAGCATAATACCGGGCGAATGGCATAAAGCCGATCACACTCTCTTTTGCGATAACTTCAGTAGCTCCCGGGGTTTTGGTTTTATCTACACCAAAACCAATCTGCATCCCAACCCACAATTTTTCTGAAAGAATATAGCCTCCCTTGGGAGCAATCATAAAACTTGTTGTAGAAACTTTGTCAGTGGTTGTGGTTCCATCATCAAAACTTCCCCCATTGTGTGAAAAACTTAAGCTACCGCCCGCAAAATACTGTGCCCTTAATCCGTTACCGAACAGTAAAAAGATACCAAGAACATAAATTATTTTTTTCATTTCAATTGATTTAAAATTTTGCCTACTCTCAGGTTTTTCGGCATCCACCTTTCAAACTTTTTTCTATGTTTGAATAGTACAAAATTAACTATTTAACTATAACTTTAAAAATGATTGAGATGTTGAAAAAACTTTAATCCGTAATTTTATCCTCATCCTCTTCCACATAGTGGTATTCGAATCCGTTAAAACGTCCCCATGTGACTGAAACCGACGAACCATCTTCGGTAGGTACAAAGTCAATGGGGTTTTTGCGGTAGTACCAGGCAAGGGAAATTCCGGAAAAGGCTCCATACAGATGGCCTTCCCAACTGATGTTACCTCCTTGGGGGACCATGCCCCAAACCATCCCGCCATAAAGTAAAACTACTATCATGGAAACAGCAGCCAACCGCTTGTCGTGACGGAAAACCCCGCTGAAAAATATAAAAAAGGCCAACCCGTAAACGATACCACTGGCACCGATATGAATAGAATCGCGGCCACCAAGCCAAAGTAATATTCCGGACAGCAACCAATTGATGAAAAACACCCGGTATGCCACCAAGCGGTAGAAATAAAACAAAAGGGTACCCAAGATGATAAATGAAACACTGTTGGAAACAAGATGCGACCAACTTCCGTGAGCAAAAGGGGATAATAAAATGCCCGGGATACCCTGGATTTGTTGTGGGGCTACTCCAATCAGCGACATATTGGTACCCAACATCCAAAAGCTTAGGTAGGTAACCCACATGGTTAGCAATACCAATAGGGGCAAATACAGGGCGTGAATTATTTTCCTTTTTTCGGTCATGACCACCAATTTACAATAAAAAAGCCAGATTTATCTTCGCGCCATTTTGGCTGGCCGGGGAAAAAGTATTTTATGCAAAAAAAACTATGCGACGGCTTATGCGTAACCGGCGGTTAGTGTAAATTTTGGGTGATTAGCTAACGATGATCTAAAACTCCGAAGTAAAGAAGAAATCCAATCCTTTGAATTTGGTCTGTGCCATTTGCAAATCGTAAGGCGATTCCGATAAATAGACATCGCGGCCGTGTTTATCCACCGCCAGTGATTTGTATTTACGCGATTTAAAATCTTCCCATTCAGCTTTATCGCGGGGGCGGATCCAGCAGGCTTTGTACATAGTTACGGGTTCGTAACGGCAGGTGGCATTGTACTCGTGCAGCAAACGGTACTCGATTACTTCGAACTGCAATTGCCCCACGCAGCCAATAATTTTCCGCCCGTTCATGGTCAGTGTGAATAACTGGGCTACGCCTTCGTCCATCAACTGATCCACCCCTTTGGCCAGTTGTTTTGCCTTCATGGGGTCGGCATTTTCGATATATTTAAACATCTCGGGCGAAAAGCTGGGCAAGCCTTTAAAGTTCATTTTCTCGCCTTCGGTCAGGGTATCGCCGATTTTAAAGTTCCCGGTATCGTGCAGCCCCACAATATCTCCGGGAAAAGCCTCTTCCACAATCGATTTTTTATCGGCCATAAAGGCGGTTGGGCTGGCAAATTTCAGATTTCTATCCAATCGCACGTGATGGTAATTGGTATTGCGCATGAATTTCCCGGAGCAAATTTTCACAAAAGCAATCCGGTCGCGGTGGTTGGGATCCATGTTGGCATGGATTTTAAACACGAATCCCGAAAATTTTTCTTCAAAAGGGTTCACTTCGCGCTCTACTGCTTTCGAAGGTTTGGGATGGGGAGCAATTTTGATAAACGATTCCAGCAGTTCTTTTACCCCAAAGTTGTATAGGGCGCTTCCAAAAAAAACCGGTGCGGTTTCGGCATGTAAATATTCATCGATGTTAAAAGCCGGATAAACACCCTCAACGAGCTCCAAATCTTCGCGGAGTTTTTCTGCCTGATCTTTTAATGCCTTATCGAGTTCGGGATCGTTAATGTCTTTAAATTCGCGGGGTTTTTCGGCAGTGGTTTTATCATCGCCGGCAAAATAATAAAATTTCTGTTCGTAAATATTGTAAACGCCCCGCAGCCTTTTACCCATACCAACGGGCCAGCTTAACGGACGCACCTTTATTTTCAGTTGTTCTTCAATTTCATCTAACAGGTCGAAAGGTTCTTTTCCTTCGCGGTCCACTTTGTTTACAAAAACAATTACCGGGGTTTTTCGCATCCGGCAAACCTGCATCAGTTTT
>Ga0209016_1002122_pt1 | contig 14071 bp, 13 predicted proteins | sample EPASupsiteSAE305_FD_187265 | JGI IMG/M metagenome (GOLD analysis project Ga0209016, IMG submission 187265) | Bioremediated contaminated groundwater microbial communities from EPA Superfund site, New Mexico - SAE3-05 (SPAdes) (version 2) | ecosystem: Environmental > Aquatic > Deep subsurface >...
AATTTGACGGAGGCCGGCCGGACTCCCTGGTCGAGCAGATATTTGACGACAGTCACGAGCGATCCGCCCGTCGCATTCATCGGGTCGGCAAAGAGGAGATGTTTGCCATCGAGCTGGGCCAAATCGAAGTAGGAATGATCCAGGTCCAGCACATATTCCATCGTGGTTTCGCTCTTCGTGTCATCGCGTTTTATTTTGAACAACGCAAAGGGAGTAAGATAGCCTGACGAGGAATACTCCTGAATCTCTTTTGAAAGAATCATCGAGGGAAGGAGCGCTCCTCTCAGCATCACGCACATGACCGTATCGCGGACGGCCTCGTCGACATTCGGGATCTTGTGCACCGCGAAATTCTGCACTGGAATTGTAACTGGCGTCCGCACAATGAGATAATTCTTACTCGCTTTGTCAGATCCGCCGAATGCGAGTGTGAACAAAAGCTCGAATGCGCGCTGAATATAATAGACAAATTCCTGCCGGCCAGTGTCCACATCGCGCAGCTTCGCGATGAGGCGCGAGACCTCGCCGTGGGTCTCCTGCGGAGAGACGAAAGAATATACCTGAATGCGCGGCTCCGAAGCGCAGATTTCCTGCATGAGCAAGCCCATCCGATTGTAGAGATCGATGAGGGTCTGCTCCTCATGGCGCTTTTGCGAAACTGACGTGCTGGTCGATAGAATATTGAACGAAACCATTGCATGCCGGTACAGAGTTTCCATTCGCGACAAGTACTCAAGATCGCCTGCATTGAGATACCCGTCAAGATCTTCAGCTTTCAGAATGACTTTGCTCACGCATTGCTCCGAATCGCGGGCCGACTCACACCTGCACGATTTCACCCATCACGCCACTGGAAATGCCGACTGCGTTGCCTTCGTCAAAATCGAGATGACACTCGAGGGCATATATAGCATTTACACGACACACCACATTCAAGAATATCGCGCCACGCTCGGTCCCTACTTTGAGGGCCACAATCTGCTTATCGACAACGCCAAAACGCACCGCCGCTTCCGGATCGAAATGGACGTGGCGCATGGCGATGATGAGGCCGCGCTCCTTTTTGATCGAACCTTTGGGACCGATGACCTCAAAAGGAAAACTGCCTTCGAGCTGCCCAGATTCGCGCACCGGACATCCCGGCACGCCGAGCTTGAACACATCGCTGGCGAGAATTTCACACTGCGTCTCCTTGCGCTCGGGGCCAAGAATGCGCACACCCTCCAACTGGCCCTTCGGGCCTTTGATGGTGACGGTCTCAGCGCAGGCAAACTGGCCTGGCTGTATGAGATCTTTCGTCTTCGTGAGCTGATAGCCTTTTCCGAACAGCGTCTCGAGATCATCGTGAGACACATGAATATGGCGGTTTGAGAGATTCACAATCACTTTGGTTTCAGGCATGAGGTCCTCCCGGTATGCACACATAGGAATGCTTGCCGATATGCTGCCACTTTGAACAAGGGACACTATCTTACTGCGGATGTATCTTACCGCAGAAGGACTTTTATCGCAAGGACAAAAGGATTCCGGGACGGCTCGCCGGGCGCCCTTACGCTATGTTCCGGACGCGCGCGAGCGCCTTTTCCACGCCCCAACCCCGATGAACCAGCCCCACCACGGCTTCCAGCACTCCCAGCGCATCAGGCTGCCCCCAGATATTGCGTCCCATCGCGACGCCGGCCGCGCCGAGCTCGAGCGCCCGCGCGACATTCTCGAACAGCGCCTGGAGCGAATCGCGCTGTTCGCCGCCGAGCAGCAAAATCGGCACGTGTGAGCCGCGCGCCACGCGCGCGAAATCTTCGATGTTTTCCGGCATGGGCGCTTTGATGAACGAGGCCCCGATCTCCTCGGCGGCGCGCAGCGCCACTGCAAGCGCGTCCGCGCGCAGCGACTGGCGCCCTTCCTCAAAAGCCATCGCCTCGATCATGACTGGCACGCCACGGCGCTCGCAGCCCGACACGAGGCGCGCGGCGGCCTTAATGAACTCGCCTTCGCGGGCATGCCCGAACTTGACCGTGATGGCTGCGGCATCCGCTCCCCACAGGAGCGCATCGTCGACGTCGTACAAAAGCTCTTCTTCAAAGCGGCCGCCCAGCGTCGTAAAGCCGCCGCTCATCCGTAAAATGAGGCCCACGCCCCTGCCCCAACCCTCAAGACCAGCGCGCACGAAGCCTTTATGGGCAAGTATCGCATCCGCGCCCCCCTGCGCGCAGAGACGGACGAGTTCCAGAGGCGACTCGATGCCCCGGAGCGGCCCGGCGATCGCCCCGTGATCCGCGGCCACGACGACCGCACGTCCGCCTTCCGAAAAAATATGGCGCAGGCGAAGCGTTGCCCCTTCATTCATGGCTCTACCTCCTCAACATGCCGCACAGGCACTTCCATTTGCCTTTGCAGCTTCGAAACCGCGGGGAAGAGACCCGCAAGCCGCCGATAGCTCTCGAGATAGATAGCAAATAGATCATCATACATAGGTGCCATCTCTTTATGCGGCTCGAAGATATGCGCAGGCACAAAAACCCTCTCCGCCGCGGCAGCGAGACTCGATTCTTCGCCCAGCGCAAAGCGGCCAATTGCGAGGCAACCGGCCAGCTCAGGCTCGGAAAAATCAGACACCATCACTCTCTTGCCGGTAATGTCGGCCTTTATCTGGTTCCACACAGGCGAAAGGGAGGGCATGCCCGTGGCGCGCATGTCCTCGACGCGGGCCCCCGCGGTCTCCATCACATCCAGCACCTCGCGCATCGCAAACGCGGTCCCTTCAAGCACCGCACGCTCCATCATGCCGAGATCATGGTGAAGCCCAAGTCCGAGAAACACCCCCCGTGCATCGGGATCCCAGTGAGGCGAACGCTCGCCGGCGAGATAGGGCAAGAACACCAGTCCTCCCGCGCCGGGCTTCGTCGCGGCGACCCGCCGGTACGTCGCATCAAAATCTTCCGCGGGCGAGAAACGGCTTTTGAACCATGAGAGGGCCTTCCCGCTCGTCGAAATCACGCCCGAGATGTTGAAATACGGCTTCACGACATGCGGCATTACGAGGAGAGCGCCCGCGTCTCCCGTGTCTTTTTCGGAACAGAGATTGATGCCCTCGGAGGTCCCGCCCTTGTCGCAGGTGCGGCCGGGCCGGACTGTCGCCGTTCCCAAGAGTGAAGCGATGAAGTCGGGCCCCCCCATCACCACGGGCAGGCCTTGCGGAAGACCAAATTCATCCGCCGCGCTGGCGCGCACACGCCCGACAATTTCGCCGATACCGGCAAAAGGGGGAAATTTCTCAGTCTCGAGCGAGAGCGCTTCGAGCGCGACCGCATCCCAGATGATGCGGGTATAGCCCTCGTTCGGAAGACAGGTCGTCCATTCGCCCGTAAGATGCCCGATGACAAACTCGGGGCAGGAGACAAAAAAGCGCGAAGACGCATAGACCTGCGGCGAATGGCGGCGCAGCCAAAGAATTTTTGGAAGATTGAAGGCCGCGTCGAGAGGATAGCTCAAGGCAACAGACGCCTCTTTGGCCTCTTCCTGCGCGCGCCGGTCGAGCCAGGTGATCGCGTTCGCAAGCGGTTCCCCGCGCGCATCGATGGGCAGAATCGTCGGACCGTTCCCGCTCACGACAATGGCATTGAGCTCTCTTCTGACGCTCTCAGAAAGGAGCTGGGAGGATATATCTGAAAGTGCCCGGAGCCAGAGCCGCGCATCGACCTCGTTGTAGCTATTCGAGGTACTCTCCGTCAGCTCTACCGCAGCGAGCCCCGCGCACCTGCCTTCGGGATCGAAAAGCGACGCCTTGACGCGTGTGGTGCCAATATCAACTGCAAGAATCAAAGCTGAACTCCCTCTAAAGCATGCTGTGCATCAGCAAAACCCGGTACGCGTCTCCGGAGAGCGCGATGCGGAAACCCTCCCCCAGCCCGGAAAACGAAGTCCGCGCCGAGATGAGCGGGTTCACATCGATTTTGCCGAACGATAAAAGCCTCACTGCCTGGAAAAAATCTTCCTGACCACGGCCTTCGGTGCCGGTGATCAAAAGCTCGTTGCGATGAATCGTGTTGAGGTCGAGTGGAATGTGCATGACATCTTCATAGGCGGTATAAATGTTGATGCGGGCGGCTTTTGCCATCGCGAGGATCGCGGGCTCGAGCGCGGACGGCGAGGGGCTTGTCACGACGCAGCTCGAGAAGCCTATGCCGTCGGTGATGTCACGGCCAAAACCCGAAATATCGGTGGCTTTTGGATCGATGACAAAATCGGCCCCAAGCGCCGCCGCCATTTCCCTGCGCGCGGAGTTCGGCTCGCTCACCGTAATGCGCAGCCCCATGGAGCGCCCTGCCAAAAGGTGCAGGAGCCCCATTGTGCCAGCCCCGACTATGAGCAGATCTTCGGTCATCGCGACCTTGAGGCGCTTGAGGGAGTGAATGCAGCATGCGAGGGGTTCGGCAAAACTGGCCTCTTCATAGCTTACAGAATCGGAAACAGAAAATATCTGGTTTGGCCGCACGACAATGTACTCGGAGAAGCCGCCGAGCATGCGGGCGGCATCCTTGTACCGGTTCAGGCATAGATTCGACTTTCCAATACGGCAGTAATAACACTCTCCGCAGCGCTCGACCAAATCCAGCGCGACACGCTGGCCGGGAACCAGTTCTTCGACAACCTTCGAACCAATCGCTTCGATGCGCCCCGAAGCCTCATGGCCGGGCACAAGCGGCAGAGGCAGGCGCATTGCGCCACTGAAGAGCCGCTGTTCAAGTGTGCAGATGCCGCACGCTTCAACCTTGATCAACACCTCATTTTCTTTTGGCTCGGGGATTGGTCTCTCTTCAATATTGAACTTGCCGGGAGCGATCAGGACTGCCGCTTTCATTGCCGATTATTCCTTGTCATGATTATACACCGAATCGAGGCAGAATCCATCGAGATCGCACGTTTCACATTCTTCACCGGGGCAGGAAAAGAAAGACTTTTTTTCTTTTGTTGCGACAATGTTCTTCTCGATCCGCGCGATATGCTGCTGGGCCTCGCGAATCTTTGCCATTTCTTCCTCTTTCTGATCTTCGTAGATCTGCAGGAGGAGGAGCCGGCATCGTTCTCCGCTCGGGTCTTCGGCGCAGAGTATGAAAAATTCGCGGATCTGTCCAAGAGTGAGTCCAAGGCTTTTCAGCTCCCCGATGCGCTTGAGCCGTATGATGACATCGGAAGGATAGCGCCGATGCAGTCCCTCCGTGCGATTCGACGCTTCAATGAGGCCAAGTTCTTCATAATAGCGGATCGTTCGGGCCGTCACGCCGAAAAGCGAGGCGAGCTCACCGATTTTCAAAAGCTGGTCGGTCAATGTCGGCACCTCTTGAATAAATGCAAAAAAGAACTATACTAAATCTTACGTGAAATTAAATCTCACGTCAACTTTCATGGCAGGTTAAGTTTTAGACCGAGCGACCTTTTCGCATTCGGCGTCGCACGCAGCGCCCTGCTCTGCGGATGTCGTTTTGCCAACTTGGTATCGTTCACTGTGCTTCCCTGCCACCGCTTTTGTCCCAGGAGGGTATTATGCGTCGGTATATCATCGCATGTATTATCACTATTGTGGCGGGTACTGCACTTTGGGCACAAGCCCCCCGCATCGGTGTCTTCGTTCCGGGCGCCCGTGAAGGAAGCCCCATTTACGATAATCTGGCCAAAGGCGCCGAGCGCCTCGCCTCGGAAATTCCCGGCGCGAGCGTCAGGGTCATCGAGGCTGGCTTCAATCAGGCCGAATGGGAAGAAAAACTCACTTCATTCGTCGCCTCGGGGAAATTCGACATTGTCATCACCTCGAACCCTTCCATGCCCGAACTCGTGAACAATATTTCAAAAAGCTTTCCCAAGCAGAAATTCATCTGTCTCGACGGCTATCTTTCAGGCAATCCCAATGTCTACAGCGCACTCTACAACCAGCTTGAACAAGGCTACGTGAGCGGCTATCTTTCAGGGCTCGTCTCGATTTCCGGCATGAAGGGCACCAATCCGGACAAGAAGATAGGCATGATCATCGGCCAAAACTATCCGGTGATGGATAAGATGATTATCCCCGGCTTTGCGCAAGGATTGAAAGCGGTCGATTCCGCCTTTCAGCTCGATGTCCGGGTGCTCGGAAATTGGTATGACGCGGCAAAAACCGCCGACTTGAGCCGCAGTCTGTACGCGGGAGGTGCCGACATCATACTGCCGATCTGCGGCTCAGCCAGCCAGGGCTCGGTCAAAGTCGCACAGGAAACCGGCAAGTACCTCGTTTTCTTCGACGATGACGAATTTGCCCGCGCACCGGAAAACATCCTCGGCTGCGCGGTGCTGCATCAGGAAGAACTGGCGTACCGAAGCCTCAAGGCGGCCCTCGAAGGCACGCTGCCGTTCGGCAAAGCCGATGTCGTGGGCATGAAAGAAGGCTATATCGAATTCTTGAACAAGAATCCTTCATACATCAGGAACGTGCCGGAATCCATCCGCAAAAAGGTCGATGCGGTAATTCAATCGATCAAATCCGGTCAGCTTACATTTCAGGTGCCTTCACTGTAAGATGCAGCCCATGACCGCTGTCCGGATGCGCGAAATTTCGAAGCGTTACCTGCCCTCCGGCGTCCTCGCCAACGACGGCGCAGAGCTGGAAGTGGAACAAGGCAGCATCCACGCAATTGTAGGAGAAAACGGCGCCGGCAAGACGACGCTCATGAAGGTTCTTGCCGGCCTTGAGCTGCCCGATTCTGGTGACATCGAGATCAACGGCGAGCCTACGCATATATCGTCTCCTGCCCATGCGCGCGCACTGGGAATCGGGATGGTACATCAGCATTTCCTGATGTTCGACGAGCTGAGCGCGGCGGAAAACATTTTTTTCGGGCTCGAACCTGTGCAAAAGCCCCGGCTCTTGAGGCTGCTGGGTATCATTGATTCCTCCGGTCTTAATGAAAAAGCGAAGAGCTTGGCCAATGAATATGGATTTTCGATCGACCCTTCGGCCCCCGTTGGAGCACTGAGCATCAGCACCCGTCAACAGGTTGAGATACTGCGCCAGCTTGCCCGCGAGATGCGGATTCTCATTCTCGATGAACCCACTTCCGTGCTCACCGAGCAGGAGACCGAAGCGCTTTTCGAAAAACTTGCGGAAATACGGCACATGGGCCGCACGATCCTTCTCGTGACGCATAAGATCGATGAAGTGATGCAGATCGCAGATAAGGTAACGGTCATGCGGGAAGGGAAGACGATCGGAACGTACAGTGTCGCTTCGACCTCCGCGAATGAGCTTGCCTCCATCATTATGGGCGGGGTCCCGAGCGAAGAAATCCAAATCCATAAAGAACATGCTATCAAGGGGGCTTCGGTGATGCGCATTGAAGGCCTGTGTACTCATCGCCATCATCGTGGAGGGGTAGGACTTTCAGAGATTGCCTTCGACGTTCATGCGGGAGAAGTGCTTGGCATTTGTGCCTTGAGCAGCAACGGTTTGGACGAACTCGAAGACGTGCTGGCCGGATTTCTCGTGCCTTCTGCGGGAAGATGTGCTTTCGGTGGTCTTCATTTCGATGTACGGAAAGTTCACGAATATCGGCGATTTTTAAAAGAAGGCAAAATTTCGTATCTGCCCTCCGACAGAATGCGCCGCGCTGCGGCTCTTTCGCTGCCGGTCAGGGACAATTTTATCGCTCTTTCCCGGCGCAATTATTTCTCCAGAGGGTGGATTCGGTCAACGCTCGCCAGGCGTGCCACGCAAGAGGCCATTCATGCATTCGACATCTCCGCTCAGCCCGAACAGATGACCGCGGAGCTTTCGGGAGGCAATATACAAAAACTGGCCATCGCGCGGCTTTTTTCAAAAGAACAGCCTGAACTTTTTATTCTTTGTGAGCCGACATGGGGCCTCGACATCCGGTCGACAGAGCAAGTCCACAGTAGGATCCGGGAAGTCCAAAATGCCGGATCGGCAGTACTTCTCTTGTCCTCCGATGTCGATGAAATCCTCACTCTTTCCGATCGCGTGATGGTGCTCTACCGGGGAAAGCAAGTTCTCACCCGGGAAAATTCAGGGTATCTGAATCGTGCGCTCATCGGCGAGTATCTTCTTGGCACACGGAGCGCATGATGCCGGCAGAAAGAGAATTGCACAGCCCTGCCAGGGTCATGCTGGCGGTGGGCGTCTCGATTGCGCTCTCCGCGGTCGTGCTGGCGTTGTTCAGCAAAGATATCGGCAGCGCGCTCGAACAGTTCTTTCTCGAGCCATTTTCAAACCGCTATTTTTTGGGCAATTATCTTGCAGATGCCGTCCCCCTCATGATCGCGGGCCTTGGGGTTCTGATCGCTTTCCGTTCGAAAAACTTCAATCTGGGAGGCGAAGGCCAGCTCTACGCCAGCGCCCTCGCGGCAGGAGTGCTCGCGCTGCATTTGCCCGCGGGAACTGCCCCCTTTGCAGTCTGGTTCTTGGCTGCTCTCACGGGCGTACTCACCGGCGCCGCGATCGGGGCGCTCTCAGGCTTGCTCAAAGCAGTCCGGCACGTTTCCGAGATGATCTCCTCGTTTCTTGTCTCCGCCATCGTCATCAACGTGAGCGACTTTTTTATTACAGGCCCACTGCAGGACCCCGCCAGCAATTTCCAGACCACACGCCAGCTTGCCCCGAAATTCCTCCTCCCCAGGATTCTCGCGCCTTCGAAACTCGATATTTCCATAGGCCTTGCGCTTGTGCTCATCGTGGCGTTCATGATTGTGGACAAGCGCACAAAAATCGGGTTCGAACTTAAAATCTGCGGAGAAAATGAAGAATTCGCGAGGTATTGCGGCATTCCGGTCGCCGCCTACCAGATTGCAGCGATGGCGATTTCGGGGGGCATGTACGGGCTCGCAGGCGCACTCCTTGTCATTGGTCCCCAGGGGCGTGTAATGCGCGGTTTTTCAAGCGGTCTGGGGTGGAGCGCAATCTCGGTGGCTCTGCTCGCACAGGGGAGCGGGGCGGGTATAGTACCGGCCGCGCTTTTTATTGCCTTCCTTGGGACGGGTTCAGATCATGTCATGATAGGATCAGGAATTCCCTCCGAGATCGTCTCGATACTGCAAGCCGTCGCAATGTTCTTCATCACGGCGCGGTCGCTGCCGCGAATATGGAAAAAGCGAGGACAGTCATGAGCGGCACAGCAGCAGTTCTCGCCGATATTTTGAAATATACGATCGTCGCGGCCACCCCTCTTCTGTTTGCTTCGATAGGAGGCCTTTTCTCCGAACTCGCCGGGATGCTCAATATCGCGCTCGAGGGCCTCATGGGCATCGGCGCATTTTTCGGCATGGCCGCCGCGGGACTCACCGGCAATGTATTCATTGGAATGCTCGCCGCGATTGGGTCTGCGGTCGCCGGTTCTCTGCTGATGGGCACTGTCACGATCAAATTCAAAGCGAATCTCTTCATTACGGGGCTCGCAATCAATTTGCTCGCGGGAGGCATTACGGCGGTGTTGTCGCAGTGGTGGTATCACACGAAGGCGGTTGTTGCGTTTACTCTGCCTCCTCCCGTTCCCGCATTTCCCGCAGCGCTCTCGCAGATTCCCTTTGTCGGGCCAGTGCTCTTCTCCCATTCCGTGCTCACTGTAAGCGCGTGGCTTTGGGCTATCGTTGCCGCCTTTATCATTAAAAACTCCCGGCACGGTATCCGGATTCAGGCCACCGGCATGAATGCTCAGGCGGTGTCGTCCCTTGGGTATTCGCCAGATCGTGCGCGCATGGCGGCCTTGGTCTGGTCAGGAGTCGGCAGCGGTCTCGGCGGATTCGCCCTGGGAGTATCGGTTTCGGCCTTTGTACCGAATATTGTCTCAGGAAGAGGATGGATCGCTCTTGTCGCCATCTATCTTGGACGGAAAAAACCTCTCTGGATTGCCGCATCGTGCTTGCTTTTTGCGCTCTCCGAGAGTCTCTCCAACTATATTCAAGGTTTTTCTTCGATTCCGCCCCTGCTTGTGCTCGCTCTGCCCTACGCGGTCACGCTCGTCTCGCTGATCGCGTCGGGCAACAAACGCTAGAACGGCGCAGTCTCCTATACGGGCAATCCCAATTGCTCCAGTACTGCTGCAATCTCGTATACTGTCTTTATCCGGCGACAGGGAAAATCGGCAAAGCGGTTCATCTCATCTTTCAATACCGCCTGGCCGCCGAGATCGATGTAGCCTTTTACATATTTCGGCAGATCATCGACGAAGAGTGTCTCTTTCAGCGAAAAACCGGTGGCTCTCAAGACACGGAGATAGGCATCGGGATTTGGTTTTCCAACAAGATTATTGAACCGGATGTCATAGACACCCGTAAAGCAATCGGCAATGTCGAGTCTCTTCAATACGCGCTGCGCATGCTCGAGAGGAGCATTGGTCAGCACCGCCTTCGGCAGATGAATTTCATTGAGCATGAGCCTCAGCACATGATCCGGCTCGAGGCAGTCCTCTTCGCCTTCAGGATGAATATATTGAAAATACCTTTCGGGCTCATGAAAGCCCCTTTCGCGCATAAGCCATTCGAGCGTCGTGCCATAGGGCTTCGCGTGTTCTCGGCGGAATTTAATGGCTTCGGGGACAGGGAGATCGAACATATTGGCGATGAACTGGTTCATGCGCTGGGCAACGCCGGTCTCGAGCCCGGACGCTTCGGAATAAAGGGTATTGTCAAGGTCAAAGAGGAGAGCACATATCATTTGTGTATTGTAATATCACGGATTGGCCTCTAGGGGCAAGCTGAAGGAGCCGAACTAGCCGCTGCGGCCAAGCTATGGTATTCTAAATAGGTAAACTTAATAATGGGAGTAGTTCATGATTCCGATTGGAGATGATAATTCCGGACGACGGGGAAAGCCTGTCGTGACCTGGATTCTTATTGGGCTCAACATCCTCGTTTTTGTCTTTCTGCAGAAATTCGCGCTCGACGACTACGCGACACTGGCGCTCGCGGCGATTCCCGAAGAGATTCTGTCGGGGCATAGGCTCTTTACTCTCATCACAAGCCAATTCACGCATGCAGGGTTCATGCACATCATCGGCAACATGCTGTTTCTCGGCGTCTTCGGCGACAATGTCGAATGTCGCATCGGCAAACTGCGGTATACCCTCCTCTATCTGATTTCTGGCACGATAGGGATACTGTTGCAGATTTTCTTCGCCGCCATCGCGGGCGGTGCCGCACTCCAGATGCCGCTCGTGGGAGCCTCCGCGGCGATCTCCGGCGTGCTCGCCGCATACCTCGCCCTCTTCCCCGGCAACAAAGTCGTCGTCCTCCTCTTCTATTTCATACCCACCAGACTGTCAGCATGGCTGGTGATCGGCTTCTGGTTCTTTTTGCAGGTGCTCGGCGGGCTTTCAGGCCTGACGAGCCTCCAGGACGGCGGCACCGCATATTTCGCGCACATCGGCGGATTTTTGAGCGCATATATCTGGGCAAGAATGTATAAAAGAAAAGAACTTGAGCACATTCACAAATGGCGAAGAAGAAATCCCTCGGGTGCCTCGGATGGTTTCAACTGGTGGATTGTTGACGACAATTGACACATGGCTGAGAGAAATGAACGCTACAGGGGTATGTTCCTTCACGCGAAGGATACAGCCCGGGGCGACAGAATCGTGACTTTTCTTTGCAACGAAGGGCTCCTGTCGCTCTTTGTGTTCGGAGGGCCCAAGAGTTCGCTGCGATCTGCAGCGATGCCTTTCGTGTCCGCCGAGATCGAGGCATACCGCGACAAACGCAGCGAATTCATAAAGCTGACCGGCGTCAACATTCTCGAAACCTACGAAGGCATCCAAAAAAGCTTTTCGCACATGCAGACCGCGAGCGGGGCGGCAGAGTTTGTACTGCACACATCCGCATTTGGCGGTGAGTACGGGCAGGCTCTCACTATGATGACCGCCTTGCTCCGCGAACTTTCAAAAATTGATGAGAGACATGCCGTGCTTGCGCTTCATGTCTTTTTATGGAAAGCGCTTATGCCTCTGGGCCTTGCGCCCGATATCTCCACATGCGAACGCTGTGGCAGGTCCTTTACAGGAAAGGGGGCCCTGCCCGGCCGACTTCTGATGGGCGACCGCAGTTTCTTGTGTGCGGGTTGCGCCGAAGAACGCAGGCAACAGGGTTTCCCGGCTTCGGCAATGATCTCTTTCGATGCAGAGACCCTTGGCTGTCTGCACGCTGTCCTGCAGCTTCCGTATGGTGAGGCTGCTCATCTGATGGGCTCAACCCGACCGTCTTCCAATGTTATGGCAATTATAGAATCGCTCGCAGAATCCGCTGGGGAAGGGCCGCTGCAGAGCCTTCGGCTTTTTCACTAGTGCTTTTATATTGCCAAAATTTGAAGTAAAATATAGCTTTACGACGATATATTTGTGATGCAGTAAAATCAGGAGAATGGGCCAATGAGAGCTGTCGATGTCATTATGAAAAAACGTTCTGGAGATCCCCTGAATGATGAAGAAATACGTTTTATTATCGAAGGTTATGTAAAAGGCGAAATTCCGGATTATCAAATCTCTGCCCTTTTGATGGCAATATTTTTTCGTGGCATGACGCCGGAAGAAACTGCGAAACTCACTGAAGTGATGCTCGACTCGGGCGACCGGATGGACCTTTCCGGTATTTCAGGTCCATTCGTGGACAAGCACTCGACAGGAGGGGTGGGTGACAAGATTTCCCTGCCGCTCGCGCCGATGGTCGCCGCCTGTGGCATAAAAGTGCCCATGATGTCCGGCCGGGCCCTGGGTCACACGGGAGGAACGCTCGACAAGCTTGAATCCATACCCGGCTACTTCACAAGCCTTGAGCTCGCGGCCTTTCGAAAGGGTCTCATCGAGGACGGCTTTGCCATGACAGGCCAAACCGCGCGCGTGGTTCCTGCGGACAAAAAACTCTACGCGCTTCGGGATGTGACGGGGACCGTAGAATCCATACCGCTCATCACTGCCTCTATTCTCTCCAAAAAGGTGGCGGAAGGCGCCGAGGGTCTTGTGTTCGATGTCAAATGTGGTTCAGGGGCCTTCATGAAAACATTTGACGACGCAAAAGCGCTCGCAAAAAGCCTTGTGGCGACCGGTACAGCCATGGGTAAACGCGTTGTCGCTGTTTTGACCGATATGTCGCAGCCGCTTGGTTACAAAGTCGGCAATTTTCTCGAAATAGAAGAGACTATCGATTGCCTCGAAGGCAAAGGCCCTGAGGACGTTATGGAGCTTACCTACCGTTTGGGGGCGTGGATGCTGATGCTTGGGGGTGCAGCCAAAGATATTGATGAGGGACGGGCCCGGTGCGCAGAGGCGATCGATTCGGGGGCGGCCCTCGATCTCTTTTATCGCAATATCGTACGGCAGGGCGGCAGCATTGGTGAAATGCTTGCGCGCAGAGGAGCCTGGCGTTCTGAATTCTCGCGTGAAATTCGTGCGGAAGGGGAAGGATTTATCGAATCGATCGATGCGCTCAAAATTGGTCTGGCGGGCGTCTATCTCGGAGTAGGAAGAAATCGCACCGAAGACAGCGTCAGCCCCACCGCGGGCTTCATTTTTGAAAAGAAGCGGGGCGCTCACGTCAAAAAAGGTGAGCTTATAGCTGTTGCATACGGCAAAGACGTCGAAAGCCTTGACCCGGCCCTGCTCCTTGCTTCGGGTGCCATATCGATATCGGACACTGCCCCGGGCTCGTCGCCGCTCATCCTTGAGGAAATCACAGCTCAATGAAGTGGACAAAAAAAGAAATAGATCCAGCCATGGTCCGCACAATAGCGCACCGCTATCAGGTCGATGCGCTGACGGCTTCGATTTTCGTACGGAGAAACTTGATCGAACCGGAGCAAATTCAGTTTTATCTCGAAGACGACCTTCAGTTGCTCCACAACCCATTTCTCTTTACATCGATGGAAGATGCGATCGACCGTCTCATTATGGCGCGCGAAGAAGAAGAAAAAGTTCTTGTTTTTGGCGATTCCGATACCGATGGCATTACCTCGACAGTGCTGATGACGGACGCACTCAAGAATTTCGGGCTCGAAGTATTTCAGAAAGTGCCCGAAGGCGAGGAGCCCTACGGGCACTTTCTG
>Ga0209016_1002126_pt1 | contig 14056 bp, 18 predicted proteins | sample EPASupsiteSAE305_FD_187265 | JGI IMG/M metagenome (GOLD analysis project Ga0209016, IMG submission 187265) | Bioremediated contaminated groundwater microbial communities from EPA Superfund site, New Mexico - SAE3-05 (SPAdes) (version 2) | ecosystem: Environmental > Aquatic > Deep subsurface >...
TACTTCCCAGGGAGAAACAATACCAAGAGCCATACCAAAGAGTTGTTCGGGTTGCATGATGAAAGCTACCTCCAAATGGAAATGCCGACATCATACCACCACTACCCACTCAATTCGACGAAGAACCAAAATATATCTCTAATTTATTATCAAATTCATACTCATTTACATAACTACCAGTCGTTTTGAATATAAAATCAGAATGTTGTCCTTTTCCATAAGGAGCAACCCAGTCATATTCAATTAGGTCAAACCCAACAGGTTTATCACTTATTGGCAACTCAAGACGGAATTCCCGTGCATACATAGGAACAGGATTTTCAATTTTACGCAAAACCAATGTAAACTCTTGGTTCCAGGGCTGCCAGCGGCCATTGCTGCTGGATCTAAAGTGATACTCTACATAACTTTTGTAATATCCCTTCTTTTCAGCTGCATATGCAATATGATCAATTGTTTTTCCTGATGCGCTAAAAACCCCATCAACACCTGTTATCCCCCTTACAGCTACATCCTTGATTCCCTGCGGACCTGCTCCTTGGAAACCAACAACTACATCTGCATTTTCAACTGGATTAGAAAGCTCATCAACAACCTTCACTGTAACCTTGGCTTCAGGCAATTCAAGTGCACGCGAACACCCAACCAGCACTACAAAGAACACAGACAACACACAGACCAGAGATCGAATTATCATTTAAGTCCTCCCTCAGAGGCAAAGGTATCAAACAGGTTAAACACAAAAGGATAGGAAACATTTTTCAAATCACTATGCCGCCAATTTTTAACTGGTCGTATCTGAGGCCAATCTTTATTATTATTTTTGAACTTAAGTTCCATATTGAAGTTTTTATCTGGGGATATTTCGGGGACAGTATATTTATCTTGCCTTTGCCTTCGGACCAGGTTTTTGTGGTCTGAGTAATCTGTCTTGCACCTCTTCAAGGTTTTTAATGAACGCTTCCTGTCCAAGCGGCCTGCCGGTCCTCTCATGCTTGCGGAAGGTGTTCATCTCTTCTTCCGATGATAACGCCAGAAAGTCTTTCCAATTGCCTACCATTGAAAGCAGGGGATCAACTGAAGTCAACTGATCATCTTGAGCCGAAAGGTGGGCCTGTGCGCTGCTCCAACGATATTCTTCTGCCCGTTTGACAATATGTGCCGCTACCGGGTTCATCTCAACATACCGGGCTGCTGCCAGCAGGTAGGTTTCATCCATAGGAAACGAAGCAAAACGCTCCTGCCAGAGATGTCCTTTCCAATTTTCACGAGAGTTTATCCTGCGGGTATAGCGTCGGTGTGCTTCACCAATGGCGCGGGCAAGTCCATTTTCTGTTTCTGGCACGACAATCAGATGGACATGGTTCGGCATAAGACACCAGGCCCATATTTTTACCTGACATTTCATGCACCATTCGGCCATCAGATCAATATAAGCTTGATAGTCATCATCACAGAAAAAGGTTTGCTGGCGGCGGTTGCCGCGTTGGGTAACATGGTGAGGGATGCCGGGGGCTATAACTCGTGCAATACGGGCCATGGGGTGAGAATAACAGAAAACGGGTTGACGTCAATTAAATATACTGTCCCCTGAATGCCGTCAAAATGATTCCAACGTCGTTGTTCAACATAGAGATGTGATCTTAACTCCACTAGCGATGAAGTTGATAAAGCGTTATCCAAATCTGCTGTTTTCGCGCCATAATCGTCAATTTCACACGGATCAAAGGTAGTCGAGAAATCAGCCAATGTTCGCCATTTAGCTTCAGGGAAAGGAACAACGTCAAGCGTGAGACTCGCTGTGGGAATAATTCTAGGTATAGACATTAACAATCACCTCACGATTTCACTTGTACGATTCCGGGTAGAGTAGGGGACAGGGTGAAACCTGTTCCCTACTCTACCCGGAATGCCCAACAACACAACAGAAAGCCCCATCCAATCCAGGAAGGGGCTTTTTATTTCCCCATCAGAGTAACCGGTGAAGGGGTCAAGCAACAGCTTCAGGAGTCACACTTAAGCGCAAGCCAACCCCATGCAGCAGATTGAACAGAGTACGGATTTCAGGATTGCCCCGGCGTGATAAGGTACGATACAGGCTTTCCCGGTTCAGGTGGGCTTTTTCAGCAACCGCCTTCATGCCCCCGTTGGCCTCTGCAATGTTCCGCAAGGCAAGTAGAAAGGTTTCCTTGTCGCCCTCTTCCAGTGCAGCATTCAGATAAGCGGCAGCTTCAGCCGGGTCTTTCAGGGCTTCAATCAGGTCCCTTTGATAGTCAGTTGTATGTGTCATGGCTGTTGTCTCCTTTGGTACTCTTCCAGGTATCCGGCGGCCCTGGCAATATCCCGCTTCTGTGTGTCCTTGTCCCCGCCGATCAAAAGCAAAACTAGCCTGGTCCCCTCTCTGGTGAAATAGACACGATACCCCGGCCCGCAATCAATCCTCATTTCCCATAACCCGGCGGCAAGCTGCTTGTGGTCCCCCAGGTTGCCCAGGCGGGCGCGGTCAAGCCGCACACGGATTTTAGCCCGCCCGGTAACATCCCGTAAGGCTTCAAGCCATTCCTTAAGCGGCGCTTTGCCTTCAGTGGTCCGGTAATACTCTATGTCATGGGAAAAGGTTTGCATGACGTTATTTTAGCTTATAGGCTACAGATTGCAAGTGGATTATTACACTGCAAGGGACCGGGAAGCCCTCCAGGTGACAAGCCGCGCCAAAAATCGTGACCATTGAAAAATTGGTCACTGCACTTGTCACGGTGAAATTACATCATAGCGCAAACAAATAAACTCAAGGAAACATGAAAGAAATTCACCGCCATGAAAACGGAAAGGCCCCGGCGTGGGAACCGGGGCCTTTCGTATATTCAACACCCTGCTTTTTTAGTTTCTCTCTTTACTTTCCTTCCAAAGCTGCCTTGATAGCTTCTGCAGTACGCTGGCCCTGATACACTTTACCATCGGGCAGAAGAATCAATGGCGTACCGTTTATCCCCTGTTGCCCTGCAAATGCAATGATTGCATCAACAGCTGCCCTGCCTTCGTCACCTTTAACCTTGGGAAGCTCTTTACCTTCAAACGCCTTGTCCAATAGATCACGCTTCTTTTTGCTTAAGACAACACGAGCCTTGTCATAGGCCTGAGGATGCAACTGACGTAATGGGTAGAGCATGATAGTAATGGAAAGATCCGGCATCAGCTTTTCAAGTTTCTGCAACTCTGGATGCAGGGTACGGCAATAGGGACAATCAGGATCAGTAAAAATATACAGTTTTTTCGCTGATTTGGAATTTCCCATCACAACAGCATGCTGAACTGGAATTAACGTGGGATCAACGCCGGTAAACTGTTTTGGCTTGGGGAGATCCTTGTCATGGGCAGCAACCGGTTCTTTGGTCTTAAGATCAATGATCATTCCCTGAAGCAGATGTTTCTTGCCATAATCAATAAAGACAATCCCCACCCCACCGTCTTTTTCGAAAAGGACTTCATGCATGCCGTGGGATGGTGCAGGTTTAATCGACTTTACCGTTACTCCGGCAAAGCTGAGCAGTTCACCAGCCTCTTTAACGGTAAGGGAATGACACTTGGAGCATTCCATGGTGCCGCAGCCGTCTTTTGCTGCAGGCATGGCACATGCGCTACCAAGTGACAACAGGAGGAGAGCAACAACACTGGAGATAATTTTGAACATACATACTCCTTCTTAGATTTTGATGTGACCATTTGAATACAACGCCTCAAACTACTCCAAACCATATTCCTTCAGCTTATACAACAAGGCACGGTGGCTGATTTCAAGTATTTTTGCAGCATGGGTCCGGTTGCCGCCGGTCTTGATCAAGGCCTTACTAATCAGATCCATTTCCATGATCCGTTCAGCCTGTTTAATGGAAAGGTTTTCAGTACTGTCAGTACTGTCTGTTTGCAATGATGGCCGTTCAATGGGAGCTGAACCATCAGGCAAACAGGTTGCGGCAAGCTGATCACCATCACAAAGTACTAACGCCCGTTCAATGACATTTTCAAGTTCGCGCACATTCCCCGGCCAGTTATGGGCCATCAGACGGCGCAGAGCCTCTGGAGCAACCCTGGGAACCGGTTCCCGCCCGATCCTGGCAGCGCACTCTTTAACCAGATACTGCACCAGTAGTGGAAGATCATCAACCCGGTCTCGTAACGGGGGGATCTGAAGAGAAAACACATTCAGTCTAAAGAAGAGGTCTTCACGGAAACGTCCTTCTGCAACCTCTGCCTGCAGGTCACGGGCAGTGGCTGACACCACCCGCACATCAACCTTGCGGGATTTTGACGCTCCGATTCTGCGCACTTCACTTTCCTGGAGAACCCGTAACAGCTTCACCTGCAGGGCAAGCGGCATCTCACCGATTTCGTCCAGAAAAAGCGTGCCTCCATCTGCCTGTTCAAACAGGCCTGCCTTATCTGCGGTGGCACCGGTAAAAGAGCCTTTGACATGTCCGAACAGTTCTGCTTCAAGCATTGTTTCAGGAATAGCGCCACAGTTGACCGCCACAAATGGCTTGCCATTACGGCAGGCGCTGGTATGCAGCGCCCTGGCGACCAGTTCTTTTCCTGTTCCTGACTCCCCTTGAATCAGTACGGTGGTTTTCAGACCCGCCACCCGCCTGATCTGATCATAGAGAGACAACATGACAGAATTGCGGCCAATCAGCCCGCAGAATGAGTTTTTATCAGCTACCTCTGCCTTAAGCGTCTGGTTTTCCTCTTTCAGACGCTCACGTTCTTCAGCTTTTTTCAGGACGATAACAATTTCATCACGCTTGAACGGCTTGGAGATAAAGTCATAGGCCCCTTCCTGCATACAGGCCACCGCAGTATCTACCGCACCATAGGCGGTCATCATGACAATCGGCGCTGAAACGCCGCTGCTGATGGCCTTGCGGAGAAACTCCCGGCCATCCATATCCGGCATACGGATATCACACAGGATATAGTCATAGGCATGGCTGGCAAGCATCTCCAACGCTTCTTGACCACCAGCAGCCGTGTCAGCAAGATAGCCCTGTTTACACAACATGATGGAGAGCATATGCCGCAGATTTTCTTCATCATCAATAATCAGAATGTGGGATTGTTTCATGCTTTCTATCCCTTCGTATTCACGGGCAGATGAACCGTGAAGCAACTACCCTTACCCATATTGCTCCGGACTGAAATCTTGCCACCAAACCCTTCGATAATACGGGCTGATATGGCTAACCCCAAACCTGTGCCTTTGCCCGGCGCTTTGGTGGTAAAGAATGGATCAAACAACTTACCCAGATTTTCAGGTGCAATCCCTGCCCCGGTGTCCCATACCTCAAGCAGCTGTACAGAACTGCCGGGTTCTTGTTTTACAACCAGCTTCAGTGAGCCACCCTGTGGCATCGCATCGCTGGCATTGATCAGCAGGTTTATCAATACCTGCTGAAGCTGATGGGGATCAAGCATGAGACTGGAGGGGTTTCCTTCTGTTCTGAGTGTCCCCTGTATCCCCTTAAAAAGTCCTTGATGTTGCAGCAGTTCCAGCGTTTGCTGAACCAGCTCCAGCAGGTGAATCTCGGTGTAGTCAGGCGGCTTGGGGCGCGCATACTCAAGCAACCCTTTTACAATTCTGTCAATTCTTCCGCAGCCATCCATGATTCTGGCAAGATAGTCAAGCTGGGCCGGGTTCTGCTCCAACTCCTGAGACAATATCTCGGCATAGCCCATCACCGAAGCCAATGGTGTGCCTATTTCATGGGCCGTACCGGCGGCAAGCAGTCCTACAGATGCCATTTTTTCTGAACGCACCGCCTCTTCCCGTGCCAGTTGCAGGTCCTGGTTAACCTTTTCAAGTGTGGCGACATGGGAGGCAACCTCGTGCTGTTTTTGGTCAAGGGTGCTGGACATGGCATTAAATGCATCTGCCAGGCGGGCCATTTCTAGCGCACCAGTAACTTTCAACTGAGTACCGTAGATACCGACTGTTATCTTTTCCGTTGCTGACAACAGGCGATTAACCGGAGCAACCACGATCTTTGACAAAACAAAGGCACCCAGGCCGAGCAGCAGGATAAAATCAAGGGCAAAATAGGTCATCAACAGTTGCCGTGTTCGTCTGATTCGGCGTTGTTCATCTGCCAACGATAAAATCAAGCCTGCCCTGCCGACCTGTTCACCATTACGGATTACCTGCGCTGAGCGAACCAACAGCGCTCCGTCAGCAATAATGCCGCTTTCCTCCAGCTGACGTCCCGGCAGGCTAAAGGGGCGATAGAGATCACTGCCTTCTCTGCCAACGCTGTAGATAACCTTGCCTGCCTTATCCAGCAGGGTCAGCCGTTCAAATGATCGTTCTTCTGCAAGTTTTGAGGCATAGACCGCAGCAGAGGTATTTAACGGTAACATCCCTTCGGGAAAGCCGGGGAGTTGATCAGGTAGCTGGTTGACAAAGGTGGCCAACAGTATCCGGGCATGTTCACCCTTCTGGGCATACAGATCATTTTCAGCGGTTTTAAAGGCCAGCAGACTAAAGAGCAGCCAGGTAAGGATAAGCAGACAGGCCAAAGAAGCAAGAATGGAAAACGTGAGGCTTAGCCGCACTGTTCGCATCGGTTACTTCCCCAGATGGAGATACCAGTTGATCAGCTGGGGGCCATAGAAAATATAGATAACCGCCCCGAAAGCCAGATAAGGACCAAAGGGAATGGCAAGATGACGTCCTTTGCGTTGCAGCGCCATCAAAGAAAGACCAACAACCGATCCAACCAGTGACGAGACGAATATGATAAACGGGACAGCCTGCAAACCAAGGAAGGCACCCAGCATGGCCAGCAGTTTGGCGTCTCCCCCCCCCATACCTTCCCGTCCGGTCAGCCAGAGATAGGCGTAAAACACCAGCGCAAGACTGCCCCACCCCACGACAATACCTGCCAGAGATGAAATCCAGCCCGGTTCTGGAAGAAAAAATGAAGCCAGAAAGCCGAGAACAACCCCGGAAAGCGAGATCTCATCAGGGATAATCTGATGATCAAAGTCGATAAAGGTGACAACAATCAATGCAACAACAAACAGGGAATAAATAAAGAAAGAGATACTCAGGCCAAAACGTAGAAACAAGAGTAAAAGCAGACAGCCCGTTAATAGTTCCACCAGTGGATAGCGAATTGAGAAACCGGCACCGCACCCTCTGCAACGGCCTCTTAACACCAGCCAACTGATGATCGGGATATTGTCAAACCAGCGCACCGCAGCCCCACAGGACATGCAACGGGAACCGGGGCTGATGATTGATTGATCAAGGGGAAGCCGATAGATGCAGACATTCAGAAATGAGCCGATCACCGCCCCGAACAGAAAGACAAAAACAGCCATATAGGCAACCGGCAGCATGGTCACTCTTCACCAAACCCGTCTTCAATCAGGGCGCCAATGGCCTGCATCGCCTCTGCTTCATCAGAACCCTCTACTGTCAGACGGATCTTGGTCCCTTTTGAGGCAGCCAGCATCATGATCCCCATAATGCTTTTGCCATTTACCTCAACCGATTCCCGGGCCAGTTTGACTTCAGACTGAAATTTGCTGGCAGTCTTGACAAAAAGGGCTGATGCACGGGCATGCAATCCTAATTTGTTAACAATCTCAAATTCCTGTTGTTGCATGTAAGCACCTGTTCTATTTTAGGAATTCACCAGCGACAATCACACTTTCACGTCCGCAACGTAAGAGAGACGCACAGAGATCTTCCAGCGACATCCGTTCACGTCTTGAAAAAAATTCCACCATCATCGGCAGGTTTACTCCGGTTACCACTTCAACCTTGCCCTCTTCCAGAAAAGACATGGCTGCATTGGATGGCGTACCGCCAAACATATCAGTCATGATGATGGCTCCATCGTTTCCAACGGTTTTCAATGCTTCAGCAATGCGGCCAACCAGTCCATCTGCAGGGTCATCAACATGCAGCTCAACCGCCTCACAGCCTTCGCTGCTGCCGGTGATCATGTTTGAAGCTGCAATCAATGATGTGGCAAGTCCTGCATGGGTTACAACAACAAGTCCAGTCATGGTTTACTATCCCTTCTCAATATCGCGGTGACTGATGCGCACCTTAAGCCCAAGCGACTCAAAGCGAGCTGCCGCTGCCTGCGTAATGGCCACCGAACGGTGGCGCCCACCGGTACAGCCGATGGCAATCGTTAAATAGCTCTTTCCTTCACGGCGATAGGCCGGGATCAGAAAGTTCAGAAGACTAAAAAAATGATCAAGAAACGTGCTGGTTTCCGGCTGCTCAAGCACAAAATCACGGACCTTTGGTTCAAGACCGCTGTAGGCTCTCAGTTCAGGGACAAAATGAGGATTCGGCAGAAAACGGACATCCATAACCAGATTGGCATCCAACGGGACACCATACCGGAAGCCGAACGAAACCACTTCCACCGTAAAATGGCTACTGCCCTGTTCTCCTTTAATGGCACGGATAACCTGCTCTTTTAGCTGATGCACATTAAATTCAGAGGTATCAATGATCAAGGTGGCATTCTGACGCAGGGCTGCCAGACGCTCCCGCTCAATTCTGATCCCATCGGGAACAGTACAGTGTTCATCTGCAGGGTGACGGCGACGGGTTTCAGCAAAACGTCTGATCAGCACCTCATCCGATGCGTCAAAAAACAGTACTTCCAGCTCATGTCCAACACTACGCAATTCACGGAACGATTCCACAATGCCGGTGGAGAGATCCCGGCCCCTGATATCGGTTACCAGGACGACTCCTTTAAATGTCTCACCTGATTTTTCAATCAGTTCAACAAACTGACGAAACAGTCGTACCGGCAGGTTATCAATACAGTAAAACCCTTCATCCTCAAGAGCGCGCACCGCAGTTGACTTACCTGAACCGGACATACCGGTAATGACCACAATCCTCATCAGCTACTCCACCTCATCGCCAAGGTGCCTGACCTCCATCCGGTCCAGCAACCGCTGTTGAAAATCCTTTGCTGAATGATACCCCATCCCCTTGAGCAGAAAATTACGGGCAGCGACTTCGATGATTGAACCAAGGTTACGTCCCGGTCTGACCGGTATCGTCAGATGTGGCAGATCAACCCCAAGGATGGTGGTGGTCCTGTCATCAATCCCCAGCCGGTCATACTCCTGAGCCGGATCCCACTCCATCAGCTCAAGCACCAGATCAATAATCTTCTTTTCACGGATGGATGAGACACCATACAGGTCCTTGATATTGATAATCCCCAGCCCTCTGATCTCCATCAGATGCTGGATCTGCTGTTCCGGTTGCCCAACCAGGCTGGCCGGCATTTTTTTTCTGATAAAGACCATGTCATCTGCCACCAAACGATGCCCGCGAATAACCAGATCAAGAGCACATTCGCTCTTTCCAATGCCACTCTTGCCGGTCAAAAGTATACCGACACCCAATACATCCACCAACACGCCATGCAGATGGGTGGTGGGCAGCAACTGTTCTTCAAGAAATTTGGTGATCAGCGAAATAAACGTGGAAGACTGATGGGGGGATACCAGTACCGGGATGCCATTCTGCTCGGCAATTTCAAGGAAGCTGGCAGGAGGATTCAGACCTTTGGTAACAACAAAGCAGGAGATAGGAAATGCGCAGAGTGCCTGGGTATTGTCACGCAAGCGTTCTTCAGTCAGTTGGTACAAATAGGATATTTCAGTGTTTCCCAAGACCTGGATTCGGGCAGGATGCAGGTGCTGGGTATAACCGGTCAGGGCCAGACCGGGTTTTTGAATCCGGGAGGAACTGACCCGATGATCAAGACCACTGGCGCCCACCAGTAACCGCAGTTCAAGACCATACTCCTTTTCATCGAGCAGGTCCTGTATGGAAAGAGTAATACTATCCACAGTACACAAGTGGCATGTCAGGAGAGATGCGTTGCATCTCCCCTGAAACACGCGTTAGCCCCGTTGTGGCTCGATCAGGCCAAAGTTACCGTCTTTACGACGATACAGTACATTGATTTCGCCGGATACGGCATCGGTAAAAACCAGGAAATCCTTATGCAACAGATCCATCTGCATAACAGCTTCTTCCACTGACATCGGCTTGGCAGTCTCGGTTTTGGTGGTGATTACAACCGGCTCTGGATTGGATTCAATACTTTCAGCATGGAACACCTTTTTTGACATGGTGCGACCATTGTTGTCTGCAGGTTTGTGATCCTTCAGTTTTTCCTTGTAGCGCTTCAACTGACGTTCAATCTTGTCCAGAACAGCGTCAACCGCAGCATACATGTCATTGGTTGCCTCTGAAGCCTTGGTGGTAATGCCACGACCAGAGATAACGATTTCAACAATATGGCGGATCTTTTCCACCGTGAAATAGATCTGGGCTGAAATTGGTTCATCAATGTACTTGGCAACCCGCCCAAGTTTTTCTTCTGCGTAACTTTTCAGCGCCTCACTCTGTTCCATATGCCGAAAGGTTGTCGATACTTGCATACTTGTGTCCTCCTCTGGATAGTTCCCTCTTTGGTAATTATATCAGAAATGACGCCGTCGTTCAGACGACGATCCGATACGCAGCATCTCGCGGTATTTTGTTACCGTCCGCCGGGCAATATTGACGGTCTCATCAGACAGCATTTCAGCAATTTTCTGGTCAGAAAGAGGCTTTGCAGCATCTTCCTTATCAATAATTGCCTTGATCCGGTTTTTGACACTTTCAGAAGAAACTGAATCACCATCTGATGTTGAAAGCCCACTGTTAAAAAAATACTTTAATTCAAACAGCCCCTGTGGGGTCTGCATATACTTGTTGGTGGTTACCCGACTGATGGTTGATTCATGCATGCCGATATCTTCAGCAATATCACGCAACACAAGAGGACGCAGACCTTCAACCCCCTGTTCCAGAAACTCTCGTTGGAATTTGACAATACTCTTGGCCACCCTGAAGATGGTGCGCTGACGTTGCTGAATGCTTTTGATCAACCATTCTGCGGCCCGCTTCTTGTCGCCTACATACTCCTGAGTCTTTGCATCCATACCGCCACCGGCCTTGGCATCAAGGTAATAGGGCGACAGCCGCAGGTTTGGCAGGCCTTCTTCATTCAGCATCACCACATAATCATCCCCTACCTTATGCACAAAGATGTCAGGAGAGATGTAGTGTACCTCATCACTGCTGTACAGCCGTCCTGGACGAGGGTCAAAACCGGCAATTACTCGAATTGCAGCCAGCACCTGTTCAGGATCAATCTTCAGACTACGGGCAATCTGTTTGTAATTGCGATTTTCGACATCCGGCAGGTGGCGTAACAAGATTGACTCAACCACACTACCGGCCATTCCCAGACAACGGGCCTGAATCAGCAGACATTCCTGCAAACAGCGGGCACCAACACCACTGGGATCAAACTCCTGAATCCGCTGTAACATTGTTTCTGCAAGCAGTTCAGAAGTTTCACACACAAGGGCGATATCAGCAACCGTAGAACAGAAAAAACCATCATCATCAATATTACCGATGATCTCTTCCCCAACCAGCTGTTCTTCGTCGCTATAATTTCCCATCTGTAGTTGCCAATGCAGATGATCAAACAGGGTGCCTTTGCGGGTCAGCAGGTTTTCAAAGGAGAGCTTGTCATCTTCATCCCCTGACTGTTCACCCGAGGTGTAGTTATAGCCATCAAGATAACTATCCCAATCGCGCAGAGTATCTTCACCAGCAGCAACCTCCTGAAAGGTCTCACCTGTTGCAAGGTTATCATCAGGAAGCTCAACCTCCACCACCTCCAGAAGCGATTCCCCGTCCCGAACCTCATCCAGTTCTGGAGATTCCTCAAGAATCGGGTTTTCCTCCAACTCCTGACGAACCACATCCTGCAGTTCTATCCTGGTCATCTGAAGCAGCTTGATGGCCTGCTGCAACTGTGGCGTCATCACCAGTTGCTGCGTCATCTTCAGTTGTTGGCGCATCTCCATCGCCATAGCTGCTCCTAACTGCCTCTAAAGTCTAAAGTCTTCGCCCAGATATATTTCACGGGCCTTTTTACTTTCTGCAATCTGTTCAGGGGTGCCGAATTCCAGCACCTCACCGGCACTGACAATATAGGCGGCATCACAGACACCAAGGGTTTCACGAACATTGTGGTCAGAAATCAGGACGCCGATATTACGATTTTTAAGCCCCAAAATCAGTTGCTGAATATCTGCCACTGCTATCGGGTCTATGCCGGCAAACGGCTCATCCAGCAAAATAAAGGCCGGTCTGGTAATCAAGGCACGGGCTATTTCAACCCGTCTGCGCTCGCCACCTGACAGCGCATACCCCTGTGAATCAGCAATATGGGTGATACCGAACTCTTCCAGTAGCTCCTGAGCACGGTGCTGCTGTAGTTCACGGTCATCTTCAACAGTTTCAAGAATCGCCAGCAGATTGTCCCGTACTGACAGTTTCCTGAAGACAGACGCCTCTTGAGGCAGGTAACTGATCCCCTTACGTGCCCGAAGATGCATCGGCTGCTCGGTAATCTCATCACCATCCAGCCAGACCTGCCCACCATCTGGCCTTGTTAAGCCTACCACCATATAAAAGGTTGTGGTTTTACCCGCTCCATTGGGACCAAGCAGACCGATGACCTGGCCTGAGTCAAGCGTCAGGTTAACACCACGCACCACCTGACGATTCCCATAGGTCTTGCAAAGCCCTTCAGCACGCAGGTTTCTGCTATGGTTGTTTTTTTGCGTCATTTTTTTTCGGTCCACTGCCAGGCTTGGGATGAATAACCGCCTCTACCCTGGCATTTTCACCACTGGTAACCACGCTGCGGTCTTCATCCAGATAATAGACAATCACCTTGCCGGTTACAGAATCCTTTTCCTGGGTAACCTTGGGATTGATGGTCAGGGTTATCTTGCCTTCCTTGCTTTCATACAGGGCGTGACCGCCGGTACCAACCCGGTTGGTCTGAAGAATCCGGACTGCACCGATCGCCTCAATCTTGTCTACCTGATCATCCTTCTCACCGTAATAAACAATCAGCTTGTCGGAATAAATGGTTACATCTTCCTGGCGTGCCACCACACGTCCGGTAAAAATAGCGGTTTTGCCTTTATTGTCTGCCTTCAGTTCATCTGCCTTCACATTGATCGGCTTTGAAGAACGATCCCGCTTTGCCGGAGAGCCAGCAGCAGGCTGAGGTGCTGCAAACGCGGGTACCACCCCCAGCAGGCAGACAAGTAACAACAGTAAGGTCTGTTTAACGCTTTGCATGTGCTCCCTCGATAACTGCATGTACAGCCCCCCGGAAACGAACTTCTTCTTGATGCAGCGACATTTCCATGCCTTGGGCTGTTAATGTAAGCCGTCCATCAACGACTTTAACCGGTCGATTTGTAGTAACCAGGCCTGGCCCGGAACGGTATTCAAGCTGCTCCGTATCAAATACCATCCCCTTTTTAGTAACGGCATGGACCTTTTCCTGCATGATGACCAGACGCTGTGTCTCATGATATCTGCCGGTTTTTGAGGTAATCACCACACCACCGGCCTTGCCATCATAGATTTCGGTCCTGACCCCGGTCAGCTTTGCCAATGCAGCTTCTTTATCATAATCAGCACGTTCGGCAGTCATATCCCAGAGTTTTTCATTACCTTTCATTTCAGAAAAGGTAAGTTTGGAAAGAGACATATCAACTTCAGGGGAGATTGATTTTGGGGCTGTTTCAGGCGGGGTTGAACGAAATTGCCTGAACAGAATAGCCACCACCAAGGCAACAGTTGAGGCCACAATGACTACTGCCAGAATCCGCCTGATTTGCCTTGTGTTCGGCATTTGCATGAAGGCACTATAGCATTGGGCTGGCTGACTGTCCAGCGGATAACAGCCTATAATGACCCTGTTGGCACAGAGATTGTATAATCACAATTCGTACCTGTCCACGACCAGTTCCTGCCACATGCCACGACCTTTCAGCAGCAGATCGCACAGCTCTCGCACAGCACCCCACCCGCCTCTGGCACTGGCAACATAATCAGCCACCTTTAGAACTTCCGGCAGGG
>Ga0209016_1002131_pt1 | contig 14041 bp, 10 predicted proteins | sample EPASupsiteSAE305_FD_187265 | JGI IMG/M metagenome (GOLD analysis project Ga0209016, IMG submission 187265) | Bioremediated contaminated groundwater microbial communities from EPA Superfund site, New Mexico - SAE3-05 (SPAdes) (version 2) | ecosystem: Environmental > Aquatic > Deep subsurface >...
CTGTGGTCTTATCAATTAAAGTTAAGAAAGAGTAGGAGCGGGGAGCTGTTCCCCCCGTTCCATTTTCTCGTTAGGTCAGCCAAATATAGCTTCAGCAATGTTCATCTGTTCGGGATCATCGAGCCGGTCTATCTTCATATGCTTCCATTCGTTCCGTTCCCGGAGACATCTGATATCCCGCTGCCAGACGCTTTCCTGACTGGAATCTACGAAAATGGAATCTCCCATGAACTTCCGGATGTCCTGAGCAATTTCCCGTTTTAACTGGACTATTCTGGCAGAAGTGACTTTCAGCAGTTTGGCGATGTCACTGGTAGTGAAACCGAGCATCAGTTTTTCCACTATCTTGCGCTTCCTGGCATCAAGGGTTTTCACGAAGGCCGCCCAGTCAATCTGGCGAAGAACTTTCGCGGAAATGTCTTCTGTTCTGGACGCTATCATATCACCGACGGTAAAGTCTTCATCTTCTTCGCCGACCGGAGCCTGCATCGAGCAGACGGAACCCTCATTGTCCATCTGATAGCCTGGGTTCATCACATCGGTACGGCTGTCGCCATAGGAACGTCTGCCGGATTTAGTCCGTTGAATGCTGTAGTACGCAATGCTGCTGGGTATCGGCTTCTTACCTGATTTCTCCATAGCGTCGAGCATCGCTGCTGCCGTAGCCGTGGTATCCTGGACCAGTTCCTGATAGTCTTCGGACCCCATTGGTTTGGCTTTCCTGGGGATCGTGTTCCGGATGATCGGGTAGATTTGCATTTCGAGTATTAGTGCTGCTGCTGGACTCATATTCGTCTCCTTTTTTATGTGGTGGGCGGGGGTACGTTGTCAAGGATAATGACAGTAGTTAATGATATTCAAGGCATGGGCCGGTTAATCGGATTTTTGCTTTTTCTCTCTCGATTTCGTTGATTGAAAACATTGCATATTCCTCTGATTATGGGATTGTTAAGGTTTGTCGCGGGGCAAAATAAAAAACTCCAGAAGAGTGCATTTTGCACTCTTCTGGAGTATAAAGTTGGTAACGTTTAATTTATCCGTTGAATCTTCATTGGGAAAATTCCCCGCCCCTTGGATCGGCTTTGATTTTGTTTTTTGTATTAGTTTTGTTTTCTAATCTTCGGCCCGCCCGCAGGGCGTGAGAGTCTGTCCGTAATACCCCGAGGCTTGCCTCGGGGATAGGATGGACGGGAGGAGATTCTTTATTTAAAGCGAAGTCATTTTGATGACTATGGAGCTGGGAATCCCGGCTGTGTGGTAAGCGTAGAATTGGATTTATAAGTGTATCAGTCCTACTTCTGAGGCAGTAAAAAAGGGATATACTATCTGTATAAACGGGATAAAAAATTGTTGTATTCAGAGGAATAATATATGTTTCAGATTGATTGAAGTACAGAAAATTTGTGGTCCCGAAAGAGCGTAGTGATAAATTCAAAGCAAAAGATAAATTTTCAAGATTCCTTAACATTTGCTGAATGCGAATTATATTCGTCTACTTGAACATCGGCAATATCCCCCTCTTAAACACATCTTAATTCGCCGTTCCGCAGTTGGTCAGTATTCCACCGTTACAATCTCAGAAAAAGGAAAGCAACTCGCGCAGGTGATTATAAATCGGCCAGTTGGCGATGCGATGATGTACTGGATTAATGAGTTTGAAAATTTAGTTTTTGCCAATTTGCCAATTACTTTTTCAATTTACAAATTTACAATTATTAATAATGTTTTAGTTTAAGTATTGACTTTTTAAAATTTTAGTATTATAATTATAAATAGTCTAGACCACTAGACTGGTTGAATTATAAAGGGACAACATATATGACGATGGAATGTAATACATTGCAACATAATAATAAAGTTTGCAAATATCTGCAACTTAAAGATATCCTCGTGAATCAAATCGAAAAAGGATATTTTAAGGTAGGAGAGCGGTTGCCATCTGAAGTGCATTTTGCCAGCCAGTTCAATGTTTCTAAAATGACCGCACGTCAGGCGATGCAAGAGCTTGAAAATGAAGGATATGTAGATCGTAGTCAAGGCAAAGGAACTTTTATCCGGCGTGATTATGCAGGGAAGAAAAATTTGGAGTTAATGGTAATATCGCCAAGCATGAACATGGTGTCTGCGGAATCATCCTTGTTCGGAATTCTGAAGGGTATTATGATTGAGGGATATATATGTCAGGTCAATATCCAATTTATCAACCTTGGAAAAGATCATTTGCTTCCAGCCAAACTGAAATCCGAAATATTATTGGCACCAATGCCTGACCGCGAAATGCTGTACCATTACAAAAAGATGGCTCTTCAAGGATATAAAATTTTTCTGATCAACCGAGTTGTTGATGATGTTCCTGGAATCAGTTATTTCAGTACAGACCATTACAATGAAACGTTTGACGCGACTAATTATTTGATTCGTAAAGGGCACCGAGAAATATGTTTTGTCGGTGCATGTGAGGAACGCTGGCCGCATATCACTGCCAGGCTTCAAGGTTATGCGGAGGCATTGCGGAACAATGGATTAAATATGACCGAGGGGCTAACAGTAAAGCTTGATGACGCACTTCCCTCTGAATTGGAGAAAGTTATGCAGGAGCGCCTGGCAAAAATTCTGTCGTTGAAACGGCCTACGGCCTTGGTTGTTGCTGAGGGGTATCGTTTGCAGGCAGTGCTGGATACATTGTATGAGCTTAATTTCAAGTTGCCTGATGATATTGAGATTATGACTTTCAATAAAGTTCCCGACCATATTAAAGAGAAAGTTTTTATTCATGAAATAGAAGAGCAGTTTGAAGAGATGGGGCGCCTTGCGGTAAGAAATGCCATTGCTGTAAACGCTGGTAACTCGTCCAAAAGCTGCTTGGTGCCAGCAAAGTTGCACCTGAAACAAGTACAGATATAAGCAAAGAATTAAACGGTTGATAAACAATAATCAACAACAGGAGAGTGATTAAAAATTAAACGTCGAAGTACATTGTCAGATTTTTAGAACTTAATTGAATAAACCAATATCATAGGAGAAAAAATGAAAAATAATAAAATCAGTTTTACACTCATAGAACTTCTTGTTGTCATTGCTATTATAGCGATATTAGCGTCAATGTTACTTCCTGCTTTATCAAAGGCTCGGGCGAAGGCAGGAACAATTAAATGTGCCAGCAATTGCAAGCAAATAGGGAATTTTTTCAACATTTATCAAAATGATTTTAACGGTTTCTTTCCGCCTGACGGTGGAAGTACCCCGAAGTATCCGTTTGTCCCTGGATCTGCAACTCAAAGATATATGTGGCCAGGATATTTTGCGTATGCCATGAACGCAATCAATTATAAATCAGGACTTTACAACAAGGCCGCAAGCGGTATTTTTTATTGCCCAGCAACAAGTAATAACATAAGTAGTGACTCGCAATTTATGTATATTGATTATGGATATAATTTTAACCACCTTGGCACTTCCAATCGTTATGATGGCGGCACATATGGAGGCGTTCCGGCTAAATCAAATCAAATTAAGAAGCCAAGCGCAACTATCCTTTTGGCAGACTCCACTAATTATACAACTTCCGGAATTTGGCCTGAATATGGCAGTTATCGAATATCAGACTATTTTGTTGCGTCATCTGGAGTAATAGATACGCGCCATACATCACAAGCTAATATTCTTTGGGTAGATGGTCATGTGACAGACGCAAAGGTGGTGGCCGGGAACAATCATAAGCTCTTCAGCGCCACAGTAAATCCTTATATGTCTGATCCTTTTAGAAACGGCAATAGTGTAAATAATTCCTATAACAATTTTGACAGATACTGAAATCCTCATCATGATAGAGATGACAGAGAAAGAGAGAGTTATCGCAACAATGCGACATAAAGACATTGATTATGTGCCTTCTTTTAATAACCAAGACTATGTGTAACGTATTGTAGTTTCCGTGGGGCCGTCCCTATTAGAGATGTTGGAATACACCATAAAAGGTAGTGTCAAATCTGGCATGAAAGAAAAATGCCGGACGGAGTTAAGTTAAAATGATGGATCACGAACAAAAATAAGGAAAATTTGACGGATGCATACTGCCGACAAAAATATAGTTCTCGAGACTTTTTTCTCGTCAATGAGCATTTATCTGGGTGTCGTGCACTCTTACGTTCCCGTTTTTCCGACGAGTTATGGAACCCATTCTCAAAACTGGAAACGCGCACGCAGCAAAGTTTTTTCAGCGTAGCTACTGCGCCGCGTGAAAACCAAATAATAAGTGGTAGTACTGATCGGTTCGGTCGCTCCAGTTCAAATAAAAATTAATTTAAGCTAAAAACCAGCAAACAAAATGAGTCTGAGTTTTGTCAAAACCTCAAAGTAAGGAAGGACTTGCATATGACTGAACCGCAAATAAAAAGGTGCTTTAATTCATGATTTACTGTGAAAGACTATTTACGGATATGAATCGCCTGGCTATTTCACCTGAAGGAGAAAAGCAGTTGGTGCGGGAACTGGCCTCACGGGTGGCGGAGCTTGCCTGTTCGCCACGAATGGCAAACATCAAAAAACGCTGGCGGGATGTGCTGGCGTTACGCAAGCCGGATCGTCCGCCGGTGTGGTGTAATCCAGTGGGCTGCTGGACAGAACTCCTTCCGGATTCAAGTCTGGTCTGCAAGGGCCAAACGCATAGGGAGCTTGAAATCTATTTCAAGAAACTGCTCATCAAAAATGAAATCGGCGACGACACGCCGATGAACGACTATTATACCATGAATGCTATTTTTGATGTCTATCCGTCAAATGTCTGGGGTATTGACATAGAACGCGAAAATCTTAATAAAACTGGCACCGCCTGGAAGTATAAGTCGGCACTGCCGACAGAAGCCGACTTTGACCGCCTTGTGATACCGCATTACAAGGTCAATCTGGTGGACACCGAAGCGACGCGCACGGAACTTGTCGATATCTTCGGTGGCAGCATGCCTGTCCGCGTCAGCCCTATAACCGGTTACTTCAGCGGTGGAACAATTTGCAGTCCAGCCGCGGATCTGCGTGGCATGGAACAGGTCATGATGGACATGATCGAGTCACCCGTACTGGTTCATCGCCTGATGAAAACAGTATATCTAGGTGTAATGGCAAAACTCGACGCCATCGAGGAGGCCGGCAATATACTTCCAAACACCGATGGGGCAATGTTCCTGAGCGATCCGCTACGGAAGAATGATTCGGGCATTTACGGCTTGGAGGACTGCTGGATACATGGTAACTCGCAGGAGTTCGATCTCATCAGCCCGGACATGTTCAATGAATTCCTCCTGGAATACCAGAAAAAGATATTTGCGAGATTCGGCGCAACATGCTACGGCTGCTGCGAAAACCTCACGCATAAACTTGATTATGTGCTGACCATTCCAAACCTCCGTCTTTTGACCTGCAGCGGCTGGACAGATCTGCTTACGCTGGTGAATAAATCGGGAAACCACCATTGCATCATGTGGCGGCACAAGGCTTCTGATGTGGTCTGCCCGGACAATCTGTCTGATTTGAAGAAGAATATTTTTTCCCAGGCAGATATTTTGAGAGGCTGTAGCTATCAGGTTGTCTTACGTGAACTACAGACTCTGTTTGGACATCCGGACAGACTCAGCGAGTGGACCCGCATTTCAATTGAAGCTGTTTCAAAATGAACCTTTGATGTTTTCATAGAAGTATATTTGATGTGCAATACGTGGCAATTTAACCCAGTTTCAGAAGTTCGCGAGTCGCGGGAGAAACGAGGAAATGAATGAAGAAATATTTTATTGGCGAAACTGTAAGTCTGAGCGAATTTCTTGTTGCTGCCTTGTTGCTTGTTCTACTCGGCAGCGCCAGATGCGCGGTTCAAAATGGAGATTATGCAATCAAGGCACTGGGTTGGCAGTGGGCGGTCAAGTGAGAAGCCCAATAAAACAGTTGGAGTACCGATCGGTTCGGTCGCTCCCGTTCAAATAAAAATTAATTTAAGCTCAAAAATAAAAAATAACATGGGGCTGTGATTTGACAAAACCCCATAAAACATAAGGAATCATTATGAAAGAAAACATGACATCTAGAGAGCGAGTTATTGCGGCAATAAAACATGAACCTGTTGATCGTATTCCTATATCGCCACGTTTTAATCCACAAAACTATGGTTATAATAATTCTGTTCACGCTGTAATTGATTGCAAAAAAACTCATTGGTTTGATCCACACATCCCTTGTGGCTATCCTGCAGATTTGGCGATTTTCAAACGAGTTATGGCGGAAGCCAGTTATATGCAAAATGTCAATACTATAATTAATATGAAAGATGAAAGAGATACGATAAGAATTACTTGTATTTTTGAAACTCCGGCCGGAAAATTACAACAGGTTAAAATAAAGCCCAAAGACGGAATTGCTGGATATGGCGCGAATCCCAATCCGCACATTGCAGAATTTCTAGTAAAAGATAAAGATGATTTGGAAAAAGCGCGGTACTTAATTCCGCCAGAATCAACATATTCATTGGGCGATTATTTTGAGCTTGAAAAGATTTATTGGAACGACGCTGTACTCATGCCGTCAATATGTGGCCCTCTTTCTCATACCGGTGGTAATTTTTGTGATATGTGTACACTCATGATAACCTATTATGAGGATCGTGATTTTTTTGACAGATATTTAGCCATTTTTACTGAATTTAGTTTGTCTCAATTACGTTGGGCATTAGGACGTGGCATACGGCACTTTTTTTTAGTGTGGTTTTATGAATCTCTATCGACTGGCTGGTCACCGGAAATTTATGATGAAGTTTTTGCTCCTGTGATCAAAAAACAAGTTGACTTAATTCACGAAGCTGATGGGATTGCCTGTTTCTATGATGATGGCAAATTAATGAATTCACTTCCCTATATCGTAAAAGCCGGAGTTGACTGTATTGAGACTTGCACTCCGGCGCCGATGGGAGATTTCGACATTCTTACTGCAAAACGTCTCTATGGTGATAAAGTTGCATTTAAAGGCGGAATGGATATCGTGAATGTGATAATGCAAGGCAATCCTGAGCTCATTGATCAGAAAATTTCTGAATTCATGGAAATAGGGGCAGCGGGAAGTGGCTTGCTTTTGGGTACATGCGATACCATCAGGCCAGAAACTCCAAAACAAAATACTGATGCATTTTTTATTGCAGCCAACAAATATGCCGCTAAATTTGCGCATCTTACTAAAATAAAGAATTAGGTTATAATATGGTTAACACAGGATACGAATTATGATTCGATTATTTATTATTTTATCAATTATTACTATTCAATCAATTTGTTTGGGAAATGAAACAGACAACCAGTTGTCAGCTTCAAAATTAACCAAATATCAAGAAATAGAAACTCGCAATATCTCATCAACAAACAAAATAATATGGCAGCAAATCGGGCCGGGGTGCGGTGGGGGGCTTCCTCTTATAGCATCCAATCCGTTAAAATCTGACACATTGCTTTATTTTCAAGATATGGGTTCTGCACTAATAAGTGAAGATGGCGGAAAGAGCTACAGGGGAATTAATGGTTTTGACAATGGATATTTCGGCGAACCAGGCTTCTGCTCGTCTGTACAGTTCAGTAAATCAAGCCCTGATACAGTTTTTGCGGCAGGCATCAAAGGGCTGTTTCGAAGTAATAACGGTGGAAAAGCCTGGCATTGTATCACTGCGAATGAATGGCCGGAAATTAGATATTTAAACGCCGTCACAGTAGATCCAGATAATGTAAATATTGTTTATTGCGGCGCTGGACTGTATCTCTTGCCAGAGTCAAAAAAATTTGCAGACTTGGGAGTATGGAAAACATGCAATGCAGGGAAAAAATGGGAAAAAATTATAGATGGACTAGCCCCGGTTCCCTGTATCAGAAAGATTATAATTGACCCTGCATCATCACAAAAGAATAGAGTCGTATATCTTGCTACAAATAACGGTTTTTATAAGAGTACTTACAGCAGTGAAAAATGGATCAAGAAGAATAGCGGACTTCCTCATGACAAAATACGCGATGCGTCATGTTCCTATGATCCGGCAACAAAAAAGACTGTTTTGACAATACTTCTTGCAACAGTATTTGTTCCTGGCGCTGGGAAAGAAAACGCAAAATGGTTAGGCGGAATATATCAAAGCAACGATGGTGGAGAACGCTGGACAGAGAAAAATGGCAATCTTAGATTTGATTCTAAATACTTGCCATCCATATTTACCCTGTCTCAGTGGCAGAATTCATATCTCAAAGGCGTTGGACGTAAAGCCCCTAAAGGGGATGTTCTGCAAAACTTTGTTGAAATAGAAGCCCACCCAGAAAATCCTGATATTATCTATGCAGGAACAGGCTCCGCCACTTATGAAGCGCCTGGATCTACGGTAGGACCATTTGGCGTTTTCAAAACTATTGATGGAGGAAAGAATTGGAAACTTGTTACGTGGAATATAAAAACTCCAAAGAATTACTTTGCATATGATAAATTCTGGTCAACAAACTTTAAAGAAAATGCAGAATCAAAAGAAAATGTCAACGCGGTTTTTTATCCATTGCTTAACGGCGTATATTCTATAGATATAAATAGAACAAATCCTGACATTGTCTCTTTCTCAACATTTGATATGTCACTCCGCACTACGGATGGCGGAAAAACCTGGAATGATATATGTACAGATAAAATTCAAGCAGGAAATGTTTGGTATGATAATAAGACTTCCGATCTGCCAACAATTTATAAAGGCAGGGGCTCGTGTAATATAGTTGCTTGTGACATTGCGTTTGATCAATTTGATAGCAATAAAGTTTATTTGAGCGCTAATGACTGGGATTTGTTTTACAGTACTGATATATCGGCTAATACATTTTGTTATAGCGGAGTACTAGGTACCGGTTCATTTATTCTGGCAACCGATCCTGTAGTGAAAAATGTGCTTTATGTTGGTGTAGGTCAAAGCCAACCGACTATTCTCAATAAAAGCTGTGATGGCGGAAGAACTTTTAAAAAACTCTCGAACCCATTTACTAATAAATTTGGAAATGTAAGATCTTTTTTCAGCGCTATAATCATTGATCCGTTCAGTCCGGAAAGCAACCGTACCATTTATTGTGCAGGCAATGCCGGCGCATTGAATGGAAGGGCTAACCATGGTTCCCACGCTAGCAGGGCGCTGCAAGGTTTTGGAGTGAGCGTGTCCAATGACGAGGGGATGACATGGAAAGAGATAAACAATGGATTCGGGAAAAATTTAAATATTTCATGTCTTGTCATGCATCCGGTAAATCATAAAATCTTATATGCTGGCGTGATTGCCATGAGAGATAATGCCGCATTTATAAAAGGCGGTGTTTTCATGAGTACGGACGGAGGTGAAACATGGAGAAAAATTACTCCTGACTATATTGACAATGTAGGGGGCATTGCAGTGGACACAAAGAACCCTGATACAATTTATGTGTGTTCCTCTAATTATAGCGATTTTCTTTCCTACTCAAAAGAAAGAGATACCAGCAAGATAACAGGGGGTGTCTTTAAAACTACTGATAGTGGCAAGTCTTGGGAAAGAATATTTATGGGGCAAGCTTGCACTTCCGTTGCCGTAAGTCCGCATAATCCTCAATTAGTCGCAATCGCTATTCGCAACGACGGATCATGGCGACTTACAGATAATTCAGGAATTTTCATATCTTATGATGGTGGTCATACTTGGACAAAATGCAATACTGGCTTGACTGAATCATCCGTCGGGTTGATACGATTTCATCCTAAATTAAATGATGTTATCTGGTGCGGGGCAAACTCTGGCTGGTATCATGCTAAAATAGAAAAGGATTTACATTGATTCTATTGACGATATAAAATAGAACAGTGAAATTGAAGTTTCAACCGTTAATTAAAGCATTAACATAAAATAATGTAAAGAGGAATTTAGGATGGATTTTTTGGAAAATATATGGCCTCCGCCGCAAGAAGTAAATCTGATAAAGACAACCGGATTTAATATCCCGCAGCAAGTATTGCTTAAGGGTATGTTTTCGGAAGAATTTGCACAAGAATTTTCTTCACAAAGCAATATCCGATATACAAGCACTGATTCTGATATTTTCCCGGTTGAAATGAAGATAGATACTGCATTGGAGAAAAGAGAATATTACATTCTGGAGATGAATGAGCATGGCATCTTCATAACCGGATCTGATGATGCAGGTGTATATTATGGGCAGCAGACATTGTTGCAGATTGTATTTAATGCCGGTAGAACAAAGTTTTGGCCTTCTTTAATCATCAAAGATTATCCCGCATACCGTAAGCGCGGGTTTATGGTTGACATGGGACGAAGCATTTTTAAAATTGAAATGTTGAAACTGATAGTAAAAATTCTTGCAAGATTAAAAATGAATCAGCTTCATCTGCATTTGTATGATGATGAGCTATGCGGAATTAAATTCGATGGTCATAAGTTTGGTGCAGATAATCCATTTGCCATTTCTATTAAGGAGCTTGCAACCCTGGTAAAATTTGCGGCAAAATATCATGTTGAAATCGTGCCGGAGCTTGAATCATGGGCACACATCGGGTCATTAATATATCACCGTCCTGAACTTCGCGGCGGAAGCGGAGTATATAATGGGTCCAGTTTTTTGTTTTGCAATAAAACATTTGAACTTATGAAGGATCTTATCGGTCAAGTTGTAAAAGCTATGCCAGCAAAAGCAACCATTCACTTGGGCTTGGATGAAGCAAAATTCTTTGTCGGAAATGACATGCCCAAGGACTTCACCCCTGAGAAAATGGTGCGGCGGTATTATGATATATTGCATGAAATTGGCGCTGAACAAAATAAAGAATTACGGATGCGGATATGGGCGGATCATGAAGGACGGCCTATCCCAAAAGAAATTGAAAAATACGTTATTGTTGAACCTTGGGCATATTGGATGGCTCAAAAGACGAAAATTGCTAAAGACATTATTAAATATTCTCAAACAGGTTCTCCGTGGATGATTGGCGCAGGAGAAAGTATGGGCCAATACAGGGGGGCGTACCATGCAACACGCTATTGGTGCAAAAATGCAGCAGAATGCAGCAATCTGGAAGGGGTAAACATTACATTTTGGGGTAGAAATGATTTAGATAATCATTTTATATCATTGTTTGCCGGTGCAGCTTTTATTTGGAATCCGTTTTCTAAACCAGAACTGACCGATACTGATGATTACGAAATTTTCGATCGTGCAATATTTCCTATAATGCAAAGATGGCAAACTTATTTCAGAGATGCATTTCCGGACAATATCTCCCAAAAGCGGGGAGCATGCGTGTACAATGGTTTTTACTGGTTTGGCCATAAACATGGACAACCAATATCTCAAAGTGTAATAAAAGCCGGAACTATCAATCAGCATGATTTTTTAAGTGAAGGGAATTAAATAGAAAGGAGATGAGTTAAATCCATAAAAATTGTAGTGTTTTTTCAAATTCATTGAATTTCACTACAAGTATCATGATTTTTGATAAATGAATGTTTCAAACTAATTAATTAAATAGAAATGAAGGATTTGTTATTATGAGTAATATTAAACGGCTGATATTGGGTAATGGAAGTATATTGACTGCTTTCTTATGCTTATTTTCTATATCTGTCAGTGCTGGGAATATTATATCTAATGGTAATTTTGAGAGCGGGTTGGAAGGGTGGTATGTAAGGAATACAGAAAAACCTGAATTATTTTTTGATTTACTGGAAGATAATAGTGTCACATGCCTCTTATGTAAATCGGCAGATATTGACAAAGATGCGACTATCAGAAAAGTTAGTTTGAGACTAAATGTTGGCAAAAAATATAAGCTGTCGGCATCTGTTAAAACTCAAGATTTTAACTCTAATTATGTGTGTGCTGTCATTTCCGCAGGCTGGCAATGGGCACAAGAACTTGCAGTAGAAGCAGGGACTAACGACTGGAAAGATTATTCTGTCATTTTTATCCCTAAATTATCAAAGAACGGGTTATATGAATTTGCAATAAAAGCTCCAGGCCGCGGCAAGTTCTGGATAAAAAATATTTTATTGGAAGAACAAAAAGACTGACATGTTCAATAATCACAACCTTAATAATGCATTGTTTCAATTCTCTGGCATAGCCCAATCAATATAAAAATAAGGAGACAAAATAATAATTTGATGCTTTTAAGCCTTGGGATCAATAAAACATAAAAAATAAGGTGCTTAAAATGTTAAAAAGCTATCGAAACAGAATTTCCGAATGTTGGATGTTGATCATACATATTAAAACGGCAGTATTTGTAATGTGGATGCTTCCGGTCTTCCTTACTTCGTCAACCGTGTCTGCGGCAACCTATTATGTAAAAACCGATGGGAGCAACAATAATAACGGAATGTCGGAGGCTCTGGCTTGGGCAACTATACAACACGCCGCAGACAATGTAGCTGCCGGAGATACGGTTTATATTAAAGCTGGCACATATAATGGCAATGTCGTGATGCAAACTAACGGATCATCCGGCTATCCAATTAAATTTGAAGGATACAAGACAACACCTGGGGATGTTTCAGTTGTTAATTACACTTTCCCGAACGCTCTTGACTCAGCCGCCATGCCTCTGCTTGACGGCGGGAACCGGGCCACCGGAGGGATTGCTATTGACTTCAACAAGCATACTTATATAACTATTAAAAACATACAAATACAAAAGTACAATGTAGGCGTGAAATTATGGTCTGCCGACTCTCAGTACAGTCACAGCGCCGCATACTGCTCCATTGAAAATATTATTGCGATTACACTGGGAGATCCGGCAAGCAGCTATGATGGATCGTGCATTACAGTATCCGCAGATGATGTCGTCATTAAGAATTGCATAGCCGCTAATGCCTGCGCCGAAGGAATCTTGCTTATTGGGAACTATAATGTCATCGAGAATTGTAAAGTCTATTGTAATGAAGGCTTAAACGATATAAATTTGGCAATGGATTATTATATCGTAATCCTCAATGGAAATAATAATACGATAACAGGTTGTTATGTTGAACGAATCGGCAATCTGGCGCATGGAGGTCATGGCATCCAATGCAAAGGAACCTCTATATACAACAAATTTAAAGATTGCGTATCAAAGAATCAAGACACCTCCTTTGGCGTAAGATGGCGGGGGGCGGCATATAATACTTTTGAAAATTGTACTGCTATTGGCGTTACTGGATTTTCAGCAGGAGGAATAATTATCAGAGACGGGGCACACGATAATACCTTTATAAATTGTCGTACCGAAGGGGTTTATTATGCAACCCGGTTTTACGACTCAACGGAAGATGCAGGCGAGCCTGCATCCGCCGGACACGATAATACTTTTAAGAATTGCGTTTTTAACAATACTTTAGGGTATTCTATTGAATTTGATCCCTGGTGTGTGCTATCGCCTGCTTACAATAATAGTTTTATAAATTGTACTTTCAATGGAGGAACTTATCTATTTCGCAGTATGCGGGAAAACTATGACAATGTGCTGACTAATTGCATAATCAACAACATAACGAACCTAGTAAATGCTCAAGATCAATATGCGTTGGATTATACATGCACTTATTCAAATTTTTATAATGACGGATTCGGCTCCATAGCAGGTACCGGCAATTTTACCGGCGACCCTTTATTTAAAGATTTTGTTAACGGAGATTTTCACTTGAGGCCTACCTCTCCCTGTATTGACGCTGGAACAACAATCGCCACCTTGTTTTATGATGATGATTATCTGACTCGTCCGCAAAATTTTGGCTACGATGTCGGGGCTTATGAATATTCTGGTGATTTAGCTTATTTTAAGCTGAATGAGAATACAGGAACAATGGTAGTAGACGCAATGGGAAATCTTATTTCCGGTACGATATCCGGGGCATCCTGGATGACCGGAAAATCAGGTTATGCCCTGAATTTTGATGGAACTAACGATTACGCCAGTTTGGGCAACCCTGCAGCATTGAACATGACCGGAAGCCGCAGTATCGCAGCTTGGA
>Ga0209016_1002134_pt1 | contig 14001 bp, 10 predicted proteins | sample EPASupsiteSAE305_FD_187265 | JGI IMG/M metagenome (GOLD analysis project Ga0209016, IMG submission 187265) | Bioremediated contaminated groundwater microbial communities from EPA Superfund site, New Mexico - SAE3-05 (SPAdes) (version 2) | ecosystem: Environmental > Aquatic > Deep subsurface >...
TCGCCGGGTCTTGAATCCAGTTCCAGACCGCAGGCCTGCGCCAGCCTGTCCAGATAAATGGAGCGCACTTCCGGCTTGCCGTCATCGTCGGAACGGCGGTAAAGCACTGTCACCTTCCGGGAAGCGCTGGATATGGCGAAATGGAAGAGCATGCGCTCCTCCTCGTAGCCCTCTATCTTGGGCGATATCCAGAACCCCTCGTGGTCGCGCATGAAGGAGCGTGTCTTGTCGCGGAGAACGGGGTCCTCGCGTATGACGCGGGGAAACATCTTTTCATTCGCGCCGAGCAGTATCAATGAGTCGAACTGGAGGCCGCGCGCGGCCATCGCGTCCAGCACCTGCACACCGCCGGGACATGGAGAATATTTCAGCGACGACGCCTCCAGACGGCTGCGCAGCTCGTCAAGGAATTCTCCCTCCTGAGCCGGGGCGACGGTGTCGTAAGCGGCAAGCGGACCGAAATGACCCGTCACGGCGTTCCTGGCCTGAAGAGCTTCCCCCTTGAAACGGTCCGCCAGGAAATAAGAATCCATGAGCGCGGCACAGCGGGAGGAAAGCTCCTTCCACGAACCCGGGGAGGACAGATGCTTCAGTTCCCTGTCCATTTTCCGGATGAAAGCCAGAAGTTCACGGCAGTCCTGCGAAGCCTGCCGGTCTCCGGCGAAAAGAAAGTCCGGGCTGTCCGGCGAAAGAAGCGTTTCCCACTGGCGGAGCCCGGAACATGAGCCGCAGGCCGCAACCAGAGGCTTCCAGCGCGGGCTCACCTTTTCCGGGCAGAAAGCGCCGAAAGAAAGCAAGGAGTACAGGTCCCGCGCGTCCAGCCCGTTGCGGGAAAAGGAGGCGAACGCGGCCATCACCGCCGCTGCGGGAAAAGAGAGCAGTGGAGTCTTGCCTGAAGTTTCGAAGGGAATCCTGTTTTCAGCGAACACGGAGCGAAGGTGGTCCCGGTAAGGCTCCAGCGCGCGGGCCACCACCCCGATGGAACCATAGGGCACGCCGTCCTTCTCATGCAGACGCAACACTTCCTTGGCCGCGACCCACACCTCGTCGCGGAAACCGGACGCCGACACCACGGACAGCCTGTCCGGGCCGGGACTTTCGGCGGAAGAGGATTCAGTAAATATCGAGGACAACGCCCCGGAAAGCGCCCTTGACCCGAAATTTTCGGGCAAACGAACATGTTCGGCCGCCAGACCATATATCCGGCCCTCCGCGAAACGCTTAGCGAACGAACAGGCCGGATGCTCGAAATAAGGGAAGTAGACCGCGCAGTTCCTGCCCGCGGTAACGTTACGGAAAAATTCGAACTGAAGGCCGGTCAGGTCGTAAAAGCCGTAATAGATTATCCTGTCGAAACGGTCCAGGAACGGGGAGGACGAAGCTTTTTCGGCGGCCGTCAGGAACAAATCCTTGTTCGTGGCGGTGGGCAGTTCCGACAAAAGCTTTTCATAGCGCGCGCGTATCTCCAGGAGACGGGCCAGCTCGTCGCGCTCATCCTCGAAGGCGCCTTCGGCCATGTGCTCCTTCATAATGCCTTCATCGGCAAGGGAATCGGCAAGGTCGCGCACCGCCCCGCGCACCGCCGACACATAACCCCTGTTCCCGGCCCAGGCGGGCTCCATGCCGCCCAGCACCCGGCGCAGGGCAAATTCGGACAGACCGGAGTCGGACAGGAGAGGACGGCCCAGCCCCCCGTCCTCGGCCGTTATCGCGGCCGACAGGCTGAAAAAAGTGTGGAAATGCACCCCGGCGGAGAAACCGCGCGACGCGACAAGCGCGGACTCAAGTCTTCGGGCAAGCCGCCTTGAGGGAGCCACGACAAGCGTGGAAGAAACCGGAGACAGGCCGAATTTTCCGCCGGGGAATGAGGCAAGGAACGCCGATTCAAGCGCATGATAGGGTCCCGTATAAAGCGTAGTACTGCCGTGTTCCGCCATAGGCATAAATTGTGCCTTATGACGGCGCTGGTGTTCAATGGGCAAGCCCCGGTCCGGCCAGTTTATTCCCTTCAGGCATAAACTAGATAACCATAAAGGATGATATGGATATATCATTTAAAATAGTTCCCGACAGTCAGGATTTGTATATAATATACATATGGCTCAGGTTTCATCCGGCAAAAAGCGCTCCGGGTTTACGCTGATAGAAGTGCAGGTCGGCGTAACGGTGCTCATGCTTGCCGTGGCGGGAACAAGCGTCATAATAGCCAATGACCTCAAACAGTTGCGCTGGCTGGAAAAGCGCCGCCCGATGTACAATTTCGTCTCCACGGGCACGGTTAAATCCGTTACCTTCACTGAAATATGGATAGCTTCCAGACAGAAGGTGAACAAGGTCACCGTGGATTCGGACAAGATGAACCTGTACACATCCTCCATGACCGCCCTGACGGCGGTGGTGCCCTACTGATGCAGGCTACTGCGCGCGCCGGCTCCGCGGCCGGAATGACCATTCTGGAAATGACGGTGGCCAGCACCATCTTCCTCATTTTCGCCGTGCAGTTCAGCAACCTGTGGGCCACCACCAACAAGCAGACGATGTTCATGCTGGACAGGGCGACTACGGTAAGGGAAGCCACCATGGCCAGGATGCAGCTTACAGTGGACCTCTCATCCGCCACGACGGTGACGATAACGAACGAAGGCTACGGATTTTCCATAACGGCGAACGGCGGCAGGACAATAAACTACCGCAAGAGCGGATACGCGCTGGAACGGTGGGACAGCGTGTCCAATTCCACCATGGCCGTGGCAGTGCATCTCAGCAGCGCGACACACACGCTCAGCGTGATGGGCGACATGACGGCGGACTACGAATTTTCGGTAATACACAGCAACAAAGCCCCGGAGACAGACAACGTCGCCAGGCTATATCCTACAAGGCTGCAAGTGCTGTGGAACAAGGTGACGCCATGACCGGGCAAAAAAAGGGACTGAAAGGCCGGCGCGGCAGCATAATGCTGCTGGTAACCGTGTTCGTCTTCTTCTCCCTCATCGCGATAGCCATATTCCACCAGCACATAATCACGATGATAAAGATAGGCGAAAAGGACACCTTCATGGACACTTCCGCGAACAGGAAGCAGACGGCGATGGCGCGCGGCCTCCAGTTGCTTGAAACCATGTCCACCCCGCAGTCTTTCTCCGACTTGCTTGGCTCCAGCACCTACACCTGCACGCTTTCCACCCCGACCATGCCGTCCGGCACCCCGACCATGAAGATTTCCATATACGCGCAGCAGCCTCCCGGGAAATGGCTTCTGACGGCCTCAGCCACGGACTACGTGAGCATTCCCGACGGGATAGTACTATCGACATGCGCCTGTCCCGCTATATTCTCATCCACCGCGACACTATATGCCTCGTGTAACTGAAAAAACTTCGATTTTCGAACTCTACGGAAAAACAACGGCCAAGTTCCGCCGCTCCTCGGGCCTTTATGTGGACGGGGACATGGTCTATATCACCCAGTTGGTGAACCAGTTCAAGGGCATAAAGGTTGAAAAAAGCGTAGCCATACCCCTTACCGACAAGAAACTTTCTGACCTGCTGATGGAACACTTCCCGGACGCGCGGCCTCTCGAGGAAGAAGCCGGCGAATACAGCCGCAAGAGAAGACAGCGCCTGACCATGGGCCAGCGCATAACCAAGATGCTGGAGAACATTCCGGAGATGGTTTCCATAGGCATCAAGGACGCCGCCGTCTTCTACTACGCGTTCGCCTCGTCGGCCAAGCACACCAAGACGCTGGACATCGACGCCATCGTGAGCGAAAATCCGAAGGCCGAATTCCTCAACTCTCCGACCCTGATTTCAGACTGGATGACCATGGAAGTGGAAGGGCAGAACTACGTGCTCATCTGCGCGGCGAAGAAAAGCCTCGTGCAGGACACCTGGCAGCAGTTCGACTCGATGAGCCTCAAGCCGCTGCGCACCGAAGCCGGCACATGGGCCGCGCTGCGCGCGGCATGGCACGCAGTCCCGCCCTCGCCCAAGGGCGCGGAAATACGCGTGCTCCTAGGCAGCAAGATGACGCTGGCCGCCCTCTCACTGGGAAACATGCCTCTTTCATGGCAGCTGGCGCACACGGACTCCGCCAATCTGGCCCAGTCCCTGTTCCCGAACCTGCAGAGCCTCCTCATTTACGGGCAGAGGCAGCTTAACCTCAAAAGCGTGTCCACCATAATAGTGCAGGGGGAAAACATTCCTGCGGGACTCCAGTTGAAGCTGACCGAACAGATGGGCGGCATCCCGGTGAAGGTCATCCCCGGCAAGCCTTACGACGGCAACCTGATAGCGTATGGACTCGCCCTCGGCGCCCAGGACATGGAAGCCAAGACGATGAACCTGTCGAAAGGCCTCCAGAAACCGATTTCCCTTCTGGCGACTTTCCCCTATCTGGAAAGCGTGATAACGCTGGCTACCGTCTTCCTTACGATATTGTTCCTCTACTCCAAGGCGCAGTCCCTTGAAAGCCAGGTACGCATCCGGCAGGTCCTTAACGAACAGACCGTATGGGCGCAAGGTCAGAACAACGACGAGATAGAAATAACCAACAATAAAATCAAGAGCGACATTGCGCCTATACAGGACTTCTACAGCAAGCGCATTCCCTGGGTGCCGGTCATGGAAGCGCTGGCGGAAACCCTGCCGGACGAAGCCTTTCTCACTTATGTTTCAGGCTCGGACCCGATATGGATAAAGGGCAAGAGCGGCGCAGGACTGGAGATGAGAGTGACCATCAAGCCGTTCGACGCGAAAACAAAACCCGAGACAGTGCTGGAAAACTATCTGGAAACGCTGAAGGAAAACGCGGTTATTGTCGCGCACTTTCCTAAAATTTCCCTTGCGATGGTGACCATAGCCAAAGCCGGCGATCAAATCGACGCTAACATAATATTCTCCAAATAACCCATGGCCGAAAATAAAAAAACAGCAGCTTCGCTCAATAACCTGACTTACCAGATATTGATGGTCTTCCAGAACCCGACCATATTCCGCTGGACCGTGGTCATGGCTATAACGGCAATGGGGCTTGGAGGTTTCGGCGTTCCGCTCTATTTCCGCATACAGCGGGCGCATTCCGATTTCAGCATCCAGAAAACCCGCAACGACCTCATAGGCGCGCGCTCCGTCATCGATTCGGCCGCCACGGAATACAAGTCCCATGTTTCCAAGAATACGGAATACATCGAATGGCTGTCCGACCTGCGCGATCTGACCAGGGAAATGGACCTGACCGCTGACAACATGATGCCAGTGGTGACAACAGCCGGAGGCACATTGCCTCTTTACCAGAAACTTTTCATCAAGGCCGAAATCACGGGCTCCCATGCCAACCTGATGCGCTTCCTCGGCACGCTGGAAAAGCAACAGATAAGAGTCAACGTCACGGAATGGAGAATGAACGCCGTCTCAGACCAGCCGAATTCAAGCGTTTACAGGCTGTCATTAAACATGGCCATGTTCATGAGCATGCCCACCCAGAAGAAAAAAGCGGCGGCCCAGTCCGCCCCTCAAAAGCAGGAGCAGACCGTCAAGACCGTGAAGACCGGCAAATTCCGGGCTGTCGAGGAGGAAGGCATCGTGGCGCCGCCCGTTGCGCCTGAAAAGCCGGCGCAGGCCCCGGACAAAGCCTCCAAGGATAAAAAATCCGACACCAAACCCGCGACCCAGGAAAAGAAGCAAGGCAAGTTCAGCCTTGAGGATGACACCGCTCCCTCAGGCACCCAGCCAGGCACTGCGCAACCCGGGCAAAAGGAGCAGCAACCCTCCGGGAAAACGGACGCGGGACACTGATAATTTATGCTCAACCTGAAACGCTGGATACCTCTTGTGATAGTGGGCGCTGCCGCCGGCGGCCTTACATACATGTCGAACGAGGACATTTCCATGGAAGGCGAGTCCGCGCCCGCCAAAATAGAAGTGCCTCCGCAGGGCATGGAATACAGACCCCCCGCCAATTTCCGCAACATGTTCCACATCAGGAAAAAAGAGGAAATGGAAATAATCCTCCCGGTGGAAACCTCCTCCGGAACGGTGCGCGGCTCCACACAGACCGCCAGGGGACAGCAGCCCGGCGCCAAGCCCGGCCAGAAGCAGCCCGCGCAGAAGGACGTGAACATCCAGGGAATAATATGGGACCCGATATCCCCCATAGTCAGCATAAACGGAATGCTGATGAAACAGGGGGAAAAGCGGAACAACATAAAAGTAATCAGGATATTCCGTGACAGCGCCCTGCTGGAAGTTGACGGGAAGCTGATCAAAAAAAGGGTGCGCTAGACTGGCATCTTTGTAATATAATTATATTGTTCGGGGAGCGGCGCCGACAGCGCCACAACGCTTCCACTATCAAAGGAGAAGGCAAGAATGAATAGCATCGTGAAAACTGCCGGGGGATTGTTCAGGACCGCCGTGTTCGCCGCGGCCTGCTGCGCTTTCTTTTCAGCGGCCGCGCTGGCCGCCACAACCGTGGAAGACGTTTCCGTGAAGCCGGATTCCATCTTCATCAAGCTTAAAACCCCGGTAAAGTTTACCACGCAGTTCCCTCCCCGCGTCCCCAAGCTTGTGCTCGATCTGGAAGACACCTACTACCAGCTTGGAGCCAAGACATTCGACAACATCAACTCGACCATCATCAAGAGGCTGCGCGTAAGCCAGCAGAAGGACACGAACGGCAAAAAGGTCGTCCGTTTCGTCCTGGACCTTGCCAAACCTCTCCAGAAAGGCGATTACGACATCATCCAGCAGAGCAACGGCATAATGATTTCCCTCGTCCCGGCCACCGGCCCGTCCGACACCGCGGCGGTCATAACCCCGGCGGCACCGGCAAAAACGGCGGCGGCCGCGAAGGAAGCGGCACCGGCGAAGCAGCCGGAACCGGATGAAAAAACCACTCAGGATGAAGCCGACGCCCAGGCCGCCGCGGCGCTTATCGCGCGACAGCCGGAGCCGGAACCGGTGGTCAAGAAATCCGGCTACATCGCGCAGCCCTCCGACACCAAGCTTGCCCAGAGGCGCGTTACCCTCAACCTGCGCGGCATGCCCCTTCCCATCATTCTCGAAGCCATATCCCGCCAGACCGGCGCGAGCTTCATAGTCTCGAAAGACCTTCCCGCGAAATCCTTTTACGCTCTCATGGAGAACGTCACCCTGCGCGACGCGCTGCGCGCCCTGCTTGAAGTCCACGGTCTGTCCTACGAGCAGGTGGGCGTAAGCAACACCTTCGTGGTCAAGGAACTTTCAAGGGGCAAGGCCCGCCTCGCCACCCGCGTGTTCCACCTCAAGAACGTCCAGCTCACGTCTATGTCTTCACGAGAACTGGGAGAAAACCTTACAAGCAAGGTCCAGCTTCAGAAAAAGGACGAGGAAGCCCTCAAGGACGTGGCAAAGGTCAAGCTGGAGAGCGGGAAAAGCGTAGGCATCGGCTTCCTCGACACTGTCTCGTCCATGCTCTCAGAACAGGGCAAGATGGAGATATACCCTGAAACCAACAGCCTTATCATATCCGACCTGCCGGAAAACTTCCCCGCCATCGAAGACATTGTTGAAACGCTGGACCAGCCCATACCGCAGGTCATGATAGAGGCGTATTTCGTCGAAACCAACGCCAACAACATGAAAAACCTGGGCATATCCTTCGGCGAGACCGACGGCACGCTGGGCAGCTTCACCGGCAACAGCCGCATCATTTCCTTCCCGTTCTCGCTTAACGGAAGCGTGTGGCCCATATCAAACACCTACGACTTCACCACCCAGACCGACGCCATGACCGTGGACCAGAAAAGCTTCTACGGCGGCGTGAACTTCGGCATACTCTCGTTCCAGCAGCTGACGGCGGTCCTGAAAGCCATACAGACCTCCGGGGAGAGCAAATTCCTCTCCAAACCGCGGGCTCTCACGCTCAACAACAAACCCGCAGAAATCGCCTCCACCTCCGACACGGTGGTGGAATTCACCACCAGTCAGTTGATAAACTCGCAGGGTCTCGCCCAGACCGTCAAGAACCCGCTCCGCAAGACAACCGGCATACGCATGTGGGTGACCCCGCAGGTCAACGAAAACGGCTCCATCACCATGGCCATAACGCCCGAGATAACGCGGCCGGAAACCTCCACCTACTTCCCGTCTGAAAACGTTCTGGATTCACACCGCCAGGCGATTACCACCACCGTCCGCGTGCGCGACGGGCAGACCGTCCTTATCGGCGGACTGCTCACAACCGAGGACAGCAAGACGGTCCGCAAGGTCCCCCTGCTCGGCAACATACCGCTGATAGGCCTGCTGTTCACCTCGACCTCAAACAACGCGACTCAGAAGGAACTGCTCATCTTCATCACGCCGCGCATAGTCCCGCAGTAAGACCGAGAGTTTGCAAACAAAAACCCCGCCCTGTGAAAGGCGGGGTTTTTTGTTTGCCTCGAAACCGAGTTGGCGGTAATCCACGTCTATTTCGCCGTAGACTTTTCCCCCCGCTTCAGACCCGCGCGCTCAAGACCGAGCCGGGCTTCGGGATTGGACATGAACCACTTCCACACATTGCCGGTGCGGAGGTTCTCCGCGCTTAAGAGAGTGATTCCCAAATCTATGCCAAGAACATCCTGAGCATACCACCCGTCCGCGGGATTGAAAGCGTCGGCCAGCCCGTAACGGCCCCAGGCTTTAGGATAGCGCTCCTTCATGGCCATAAGCGTCGGAATGCTTATTTCGGGCGTGAACATAAGGGAACCGCCAGCAGCGCACGGGACCACGGTACCGTCTATGGCCGGATGGAAAGGCGGGCCTCCCCACGCTATATAGCCGCCCTTGAAATCGGAAGCGGATATACCCCACATATCCGGCCCATAAGAGGGGAAGCGAGAGGATATATCCACGCAGAACTGACGGTGGGCATAGGTTGCCGAGATTGAATTGACAAATAGGTCGGCTAACGGGGCGACAGTGTCCCGTATCCCGCGAAAATCGAAATAGACATGGGAATACTGGTGCACGAACAGAGGCGCATTGGCGCTGACATATGAGTATGAGCCATAGAATACCTCGTCCCGGCGCCAGGAAGTCCAAAGCGACGGGGGAACCGGCTTTGCCGCGCCGATTGCCATAAGAGCAAGGCCAAGATGCTCGCTGTAGGTGTCCCAGTCGGTTTTTATGAAACCGCTTTCGGGATGCCAGCCGTGAGACAGAAGTCCCCTTTTCCCGTCCAGCATCCAGTTGAAGTCCACGCGTCCGTAAAGCCTGTCCACGAGCCCCGCTATTTTTTTGTTGCCGCCAAAACATCCCTTTGCAGTCAGCGCGCCGGAAAGGAGCAGGCCTGTGTCTATGGAGGACACCTCGCTGTTCCAGCGCCTTTCACCCGTTGAGGGGTCCACGAAATGATAGAACCAGCCGCGCACTTCGGTAGATTTCTCAACCAGAAAGGACAGCGTCCTTTCGGCGCGGGCTTCCGCCTCGTCACGGCTTATCCAGCCTCGCTCCGCCCCCACGCAGAGGGCGGAAAGGCCGAACCCCGTGGCGGCCATGCTGGCGACCGAACCGGCGTTTCCCTTGTACTCACTCCCGTCCAGCCTGGCCCTGTCGCGCACGAGCCCCGTCGCGGGGTCCGCCTGTTCGACAAAATAATCGAAGGAGAGGCGCATCAGCTCATCTGTAAAAATCTCCTGCCGTCCTGAAAAACCATAGGGATTATTCAAACAAGGGGAGAAAATTTCCTCCCCTTGCCTAAAGCCTCCCGTTTCGCAGGAAAAAGCGGGGCGGACATCAGAGGCTGAGGACGGAACGGCCGCCGCAAGGGCCGCAGCAAACACAACAGTCTTAGCGAATGACACTGAAAGCCCCTTCCAAACCGCCGACAGAACTGGTGGCGGCCCATACGGCGAATTCACCCGGCTCCACTGCGAACTTCATATCGGAACGCACCAGACCAAGCTCCGCGGGGCCGAGGGAAAACTGCACATCCTCTCCCTGTCCCGGTTTGAGAGTAACGCGGCGGAAGCCCTTAAGCTCGCGCACTGGTCGGGTAACGCTTGAGGAACGCGCGCCTATGTAGAGCTGTACCACCTCGTCCGCCTCTCGCGCGCCGGTGTTGGTTACGCGGACGGAAACGGACAGGGAGTCCCGCTGCCTGACCGCGCCGGTGCTTAAGGAAAGGTCGGAGAGGGAGAACGTCGAATAGCTCAACCCGTGGCCGAAAGGATACAGGGGCGCGTTGGGCCCGTCGAAATAATGGGAGGTGTATTTATTACCCTGGGAATACGGCCGGCCGGTGCTCTTCGCGTTATAATAAAGCGGCACCTGTCCGACATTGTTGACCCAGGTAACGGGCAGCTTGCCGCCGGGCGAAACGTCCCCGAACAGCACATCCGCAACCGCCGGCCCCGCCATTGTACCGGGGAACCAGATTTCCATTATCGCCGGGAACCTGTAGGGCGTCCAGCTAAGGTCCAGAGGGCGTCCGCTCATCAGCAGCATGATGACGGGCTTTTCCGTTTCGGCAACCGCGGCCAGCAGGTCGGACTGTTTTCCAGGCAGGCTCAGGCTTGAGCGGGAAGCGGCCTCGCCGCTCATCAGGGGCCCTTCGCCGACCACCGCAATGACTATGTCCGCCTTTTTGGCCGCCTTGACCGCGGCGCGGATATCTTCACCCTCCTGGTCATCCGGTCCGCTGCCTTTGGCGTAATCGACACGGATTTTATCCCCGGCGCGGGCCTTTATGCCGTCCAGAATGGTGACCACGTCTTCCGCCTGTCCGTCTCCGTTCCAGGAACCCATCGCCGCCGTCCTGTCGTTCGCGAGCGAACCTATTACCGCGATACGCTCGACCTTGCCGGAAAGTGGAAGCAGGTCGCCTTCATTCTTGAGCAGAACAAAGGATTTAACGGCGGAACGGCGCGCCGCTGCGAGATTGGCGGCGGTCAGCAGGGCAGGGCCCTCGGGCGCGGGGTCGGCATACGGCGAATCGAATATGCCGGACTTAAATTTTACGCGAAGGATGTTGGCGACGGCGGCGTTCAGATCCTTCATGGAAACATTCCCGTCTTTCAGAAGCTGCTGGATATTGCCGGAATAAAGCTTGCTCACCATCTCCATGTCCACACCCGCCTTGAGGGCCAGCGCGGCGGCCTGATAATTGTCCTTCGCTATGCGGTGTTTTACCAGCTCTTCTATCGCGGTATAGTCGCTGACCACGAAACCCGTGAATCCCCACTCGCCGCGCAGAATGTCGGTAAAAAGCCACCGGTTGGCTGTGCAGGGCACGCCGTTAAGGTCGTTGAAGGCGGTCATGAAAGTGGCGACGCCCGCATCCACCGCGGCCTTGAAGGGAGGGAAATAAACGTTGCGAAGACGCTGCTCCGATATGTCGGTGGTATTGTAATCCCGTCCCCCTTCAGCGGCGCCGTAGCCGGCGAAGTGCTTGGCGCAGGCAGCCACTTTCCCCGGCGCGGAATAATCGGCGCCCTGGAATCCGCGCACGCGGGCCGCCGCGAAAACGGAACCCAGATAGGTGTCCTCCCCGGACCCCTCAACCATGCGGCCCCAGCGCGGGTCGCGCGCTATATCCACCATCGGGGCGAAAGTCCACCTGACGCCAGCCGCGCGGGCTTCGGAGGCGGCCACGGACGCCCCTTCCTCCGCCACGGCCGGGTCCCAGCTTGCGGCCTCCGCCAGAGGAACGGGGAATATGGTGCGGTAACCGTGTATGACATCGAAAGCGAACAGTATGGGTATGGCAAGCCTGCTCTCAAGCGCGGCTTTCTGGAGTTCATTCACGCGCTTCACGCCCCTGACGTTAAGGGTGGAGCCCAGCAGTCCTTTGCGCGCCAGCTCGAAATGTTCCGGCCGGGCGTTGCCGTTCGCCTCCCCGTCGGACTGGAAAAGCTGCCCTATTTTTTCCTCCACGGTCATCTTTGACAGCAGGGCCGACACCTTCTTTTCCATATCGGAAGAAGGCGAGGCGGAACAGACCGCCGCCAGAGCGAGCAGGGAAGCGGAAAACGCGATAAATCTTTTCATCGATACCCCCATGTAATGTGCGATACAGCCATTATTATAGCAACAGAATCAGGGCCGCGACACATTGCATTGCCTCTCCCGCGTTGCTAACATAACAATATCCTTATGCATACACATAATTTGCGGGTTATCATTGCGTGCGCGGCTCTGGCCGCGCTGTCCGCCGTCCATCCCGGCGCCTCTTTCGCGGAGAAAAAAACCATACAGCCCCCCTCGGGCACGGAAGGCCTGCCGGAAGATTCCGCCGCGAGCGCCGTGGTCAAATCGGCCCTCGGCGGGAAAACCACCGTGTCGAAGGGAAAGCCTGTCGCCCTAGCGGGAGAGCAGCTTAATGACGGCGCGCTCAAGGCTTCCGACGCGCAGACAAAAGCCACCAGGCAAAGCCAGAACATTGAGCAGACCATGCAGGCCGCCTTCATGAAACTTGACAGGGGAGACTGCCAGGGAGCACTTGCAGACTCGGCCTCCGTCATCTCAATGGACGCTAAAATGGCCGCGGCCCACATAGCGCACGGCGACGCCAATTATTGCCTGAAAAACTACACGGAGGCCGCAAAAGACGCCACCGCCGCGCTGGCCATAGAACCTGAAAACGACAACGCCCTCGCCCTGCGCTCGCGGACTTACAAGCAGATGCAGGACTACAAGCGCGCCTATGACGACCTGGCGGCCATAAGGAGCAGGCAGACGGCGGACGCCAGACTTTGGAATGACACGGCGAAACTTGCCGAAGCCGCCGGAAACATGACCGCGGCGCAGGAGGAATACAAGACGGCGGCAACGCTTGATCCCGCCAGATACGAACCGGTCCTGAGAGAATTCCAGGAAAGACTGGCGAAAAAGGCTCCCGCCGCAGGAACCGCGAAGCCTTTCAGGCAGGTGGAGGAAGAGGGAGTACCCTCTTGGCTTCTGATGACCGGCGCGGCCTGCGCCGGAATACTCCTGTTATTGCTGTTGATGGTGGTCATGAAGAAGGCCATGTCCTGACCGGACGGATTTCAAGATAGAAAAAAACGCCGCCCCCTGAAGGGCGGCGTTTTCTTTCAAGAGCGGCTGAGGTCAGACCCGGCCGACCAGGTCGCGCAGAAGCTCGTCAACGGAAGCGTAGCGTTTCTCCGGGTCGGCCTGAAGGCATTTATTTACGATGTCATCCATCTCCCTCGGCAGTTCGGGCAGCATCTCGCCCACGGTGCGGTATATCATCTTCTCCTTCTGCAGATAGAAGTTTGGCCCGCGGAAAGGAAGCTGACCGGTCAGCATCTCGTAGATTATGACGCCGAGGCTGTATATGTCGCTGCGCGGGTCGAAGGTGCCCAGTTCCTGCTCCGGCGCCATGTAGGCCAGTGTGCCGGTGGATGTGCCCGTCAGGCGCAGTATGGTGTCCTTGGCCACGCGCGCGATGCCGAAGTCCGTCAGCTTTACCAGCCCGTCATGGGCAAGCATGATGTTGGACGGCTTAAGGTCGCGGTGGATGATGTTATGGTTGTGCGCGTATGAAAGTCCGTTGCATATCTGCTCTATGACGCGCACGGCCTCGTTCAGCTGCATTCCCTTGCTCTGGACCTCAAGGAGCTGCTCAAGCGACTGTCCGTCTATGAACTCGAAGAAGATGAAGGCCATGTCCTCTTCCTCGATGATTTCATACACGATGACGATGTTAGGGTGGTTCAGCTGGGCGACAAGACGCGCTTCGTTGAGGAATTTGGCCACTTCCTTCTTGGAAACGTAAAGCTCGTCCCGCATACGCTTCAGCGCGACCTTGCGGTTGAGGGATTTATCAAAAACGCTGTAGACTATACCCATGCCGCCGCGGCCGATTTCGCTCAACAGTTCCATCTTGCCGCCTTTCAAGCGGGAAACGCGTATGGCGTCGGCCTGGAGCCGTTCCGTCTTGGAGGCCGCCGCGATAATGCGGGCATTCTCCTGCGGCGCGGAGGTCGGGGCAGGGGCGGTGGTCTTTTCAGGGGCGGGCGCGGCCTGAGGTGCGGGA
>Ga0209016_1002138_pt1 | contig 13990 bp, 11 predicted proteins | sample EPASupsiteSAE305_FD_187265 | JGI IMG/M metagenome (GOLD analysis project Ga0209016, IMG submission 187265) | Bioremediated contaminated groundwater microbial communities from EPA Superfund site, New Mexico - SAE3-05 (SPAdes) (version 2) | ecosystem: Environmental > Aquatic > Deep subsurface >...
CCCCTATGGCTGATATATTTTTTATCGAAATTGGCGAAACAACCAAAGAAAAGCTCAAACTTCTTCTTGGACTGTTTGCGAAGCACAAGCCCATTATTACGTATCTTTTCGCTGATGATGTTGAAAATAGGCTTTTACTAAAGTTTGCACTTCACTTTGGCATTACCGATGTACTTCCTCTGAAAAATGAAGAAAATCTTCTCTTTTCTGTTTTCTCTAAAAATGCCAATAAACTCGATGACAAACTCTATACATTCCAAAAAATTGAGCTTGAGAAAAAAATAGAACATTTTTTTCCATTTCTTGTTTTTCAAGGAGAAACACTTACTTACGCCAATGCCAAAGCAAAAATGCTTTATGAAACCAATGATTTGAATGCTCTTCAAGCAAAAATCAACCGTGATGAAGAGCTATGTGAAGCGCTAAAAGAGAATGAAGATGCACAAGGCAGTATCGTGATAGAAACAGCTTCGTCACAAAAAGAAGTCTATCTGTGTGTCATCAAATCGTTTCCACAAAGCAATGAAAAAATTGTCACACTCATCCAATACGATCCTGAAAGCGAATCTAAAAATTGTTCAACAATTCTGAACCGCTTTGATTTTGTCGATAAACTCAAAGACCGTCTTGCCCAACAAAGTGTGACGCATGCTGCAATTTCACTTATTTTTATCAACATTTCCAATCTTGATAAACTCAGTAAAACCTTTAAAAGTACAACGCTTTATGACGCATTCAAAAACCTTGTAAAGAAAATTTTTCAATTTAAGAATGAAACTCAAGATGTCATTCAATGGAGCCCAAATCTCTACATTCTCATGGGCGAGGAAAACAACTTTGAGCATGCGTGTGAACAAATAAAACATCTGCAACAGGAACTTGTACATGCAACAGCGAGCGAAAAAATAACACCTATTATTCTGACTTCTGCATTTCATGTCGAATCAAGTGATCTGAATGAAGTCATTGACTATATTGAAAAGATCAATACCAAAAAACTTTTGCCGCAAGATATTGCTAAAATAAAATATTTTGAGCTTGAGTATTTGGACCATGTCATCGAAGAGCAAGAACAGATAGCCTATTTGATGCACAACTGTGTCAATAACAAAATTCCTATCAAACTGCTCAATATCTATAAAGGGCTTTGTATTAACACAAACTCTTACATCCTTAAAATGGCAGAAGGCACGTACCACATGAGTTGTGAAAACTTGCAGGGTTATGCGATGCAGTTAGAAGGTGAAACCGTCTTGCAAGCACCAAATTTTCCAAAAGACATTAAAGCTGAAATCTCTTTAGTCGACATCAAACGCTCTTTAGTCATTATTAAAAATCTTAAATTTATGCCAAATAGTGCAAACAATAGACAACATACCCGTGTTCAAACCAGTATTCGCACACCTGTACTTATCAAATATGCACATCGTTCATCCGCACAAGGCGATATTCTTGATATTTCTGTCAATTCTATTGCGATGAAAGTGAGTAAAGCTTTCCATGAAGAGGAGATGCTAAATCAAACAGTACGTCTTAATTTCTCGTTGCCAAATGAAGAGGGCGAGAATGGCTATGTCATTATGGATATAGAGGCTAAGGTCACTCACATCGCTCAAAGAGAGGATCACACCAAAATCGTAGCAATGCTTGACAACCTTCCAAAACCATACGATGACTATCTGTTACGTTATATGTATAACCGCCAAAAAGAGCTTATTTTCGAGATTAAAAAAGCCACTAAAGCTTATAATTAAGGGCTTAAACCCTTAATTATAAATGGTTGATGATACTCGCATTATATGCAGCACCAAAACCATTGTCGATGTTCACAACACTGACTCCACTCGCACAACTATTGAGCATAGAAAGAAGTGCCGCAACACCTCCAAAACTTGCACCGTATCCCACACTGGTTGGAACAGCGATAACAGGTTTATCAACTAAACCGCCGATGACACTCGCAAGTGCACCTTCCATACCTGCGATGACAATAACGACTTTGGCATTTTGAATGTCATCAAGATGTGCAAATAAACGATGAATACCCGCCACACCAACATCAACGATTTTTTTAACGTTATTGCCTAAAATTCGAGCTGTTTCATACGCTTCTTCAACCACATACAGATCTGAAGTACCAGCTGCAATGATAGCTATATAGCTTGAAGGAGGGGTGACGGTTTCTCTCTCAATTGTAATTGTTCTACCCATAGCGTTATATTTAGCTTCTGGTGCTATCTTTAGAACGGCTAGATACGCTTCTTCATTTGCTCGAGTAATCAGTATATTATTTTCCTTATCCAAAAGCTTTTGGGTAATTTGAGCAATCTGCTCAGGTGTTTTACTCTCGCCGTAAATCACTTCAGGGTATCCCAAACGAATACCTCTATGATGATCAATTTTTGCGAAATCAACATCTTCAAAGGGAAGTGCCTTAATTTTTTTAAGTGCATCAGAAATACTTACATCACCATTTTTTACTGCTTCTAAGAGCTTTTCTATCCCTTGTGCACACATTTTATACTCCTACATTCAAAGATTCCATCACTGAGGCGTGACGATACCCTTCTAAATCTAACGTAACATATGAAAATCCAAGTGATTTTAAATATGAACATATATCACCTAAGCGTTTATCATTTATGAGATGAAGACTATGTTCCATTGGTATTTCAAGTCGTGCTAATCCTTCTACGTAGCGAACACGAATATTTCCATACCCTTGATCAATCATATATGCCTCAGCATGATCAACCATACGAAGTGCCTTTTCATCAATATGCTTATCGTATGGGAAACGCGTGAGCAGACACGCATAGGAGGGTTTATCCCACGTGCTCAGTCCCAATGCATTTGATAAAGCTCTTATCTCTTCTTTCGTAAGCCCTGCATCTAAAAGAGGGGTTTTTATACCCAGTTCTCCCAGTGCCACACGTCCAGGCCTATGCTCTTTGGTATCATCCACATTACTTCCCTCTGCTACAACACTAAAACCTTTTTGATGAGCGACATCGAGCAAAGAGGAAAATAAGGCATGTTTACAGAGATAACATCTCTCTTTTGGATTATTACGAATGGCTTCAATCCAAGGTTTTTGAACTATTTCATGCTTTGCACCAATCTCACGTGCAATGCAGATGGCATCATCAATTTCCCATGTAGCAATATAGGGCGTTGAAGCGGTAATACCTATCGCTTTATCTCCTAAAACATCGTAAGCTGTTTTGAGTAAAAATGTGCTATCAACACCACCTGAAAATGCTACAACAAGGCTCTCATACGATGCAATAATTTCTTTTAACTGTTCATATTTTTTATACATCATGCCCTCATTGCCATAGCAACACATTCATAAACCTGCGCAATAGGTACATGATGTGTTAATGCTGCTTTTTTACACTCTTCATACTCTGCTTTATACTTCACGATTTTTCCATTTAAAAAAGCACATTTGACACTTATCATTCCATAAGGTGTTGTCACTGTTTTAATTTCACGATTCAATGCAATTTTTTCTACCGTTGAACGTCTAAGCCCAATAGATGAGCTCTCTAAAAAGATTATATCCATCACGTTTGCCTCATTCTCAGCACTAACTAAAACACTAAGCTTAACACCCAAGCGATTTTTTTTAGTCGTAATGGCGGTAGTATAAACATCTTTAGCGCCAGCCTCAAAAAGACGCTCTTCCACATAAGAGAGTATTTCAGGGCTCATATCATCAATATTGGTTTCTAAAACAATCTCTTCAGGCATTAAAGAGATAGCATCTTTATGCCCTAATATGACACGCAAAACATTAGGAATTGCAAAATCTTTATGACCAATACCATACCCAATTTTTTCAATTACAAAAGAGGGCTTTTCTTCATACGCTTCAACATTCGCTTTGATAATTGCAGCACCTGTGGGTGTTGTGGTTTCAAATGGCACACGACCTAATGATACAGGTACATTTTTTAAAATTTCTACAGTTGCCGGAGCAGGGATGGGCAGTGTACCATGTTCACATTGCACAAAACCGCCGCCTAGCTCTATTTTAGAAGCGATGATTTTATCAACGTTTAGGGCTTCTAAACAGATAGCAGCGCCCACGATATCGACGATGGAATCAACAGCACCTACTTCATGAAAACCAACATCCAAAGGCTCTTTTCCATGTATTTTCCCTTCTGCCAACGCCACTTCCCAAAACATTTTCAAACTTCGTTCTTTAATGGCGTTTGAAAGCGTACTATGAGTGATAATGGCTTCAATATCTCTAAATGTACGATGCTCATGTGAATGATGGTGCATATGTGGATGGGTGTGCCATGTGGAATGCTGATGCCTTAACGTTACATCCACTTTTATTCCACTAATACCCATTTTACATCTCTTTTGAATGACAAGCTCAAATGAAGCATCCAAAGAGAGTTTTGAGAGCTCTCGCTTTAAGTAGTCCTCTTCAACACCTAAATCAAGAAGAGCTCCTAGGTGCATATCGCCACTTATACCGCTAAAGCAATCGTAATAAAGAACTCTCATCATTCTCTCCCTTTACTTAATTATTCACCAATTTTGGAACCGTAATAGAACCAAATGGCAGCACTATGATGCGTGCATCTTCACCTTTTTCTTTAATGGCATCTTCTAAAGCAATATGCAAATCATGATACGGTTTGAGATGGACTGCTTTCATCTCTTCATCGCTCAGTTCACTTACTGCCCAACTTTGTGCCCAGAGGTTAATTTCCGCCATTTTCGCTGCTTTGTGATAGCCTAATTTATAACCGCATTTGATTTTATTGAGCACTTCTTGCGCGCAGTGTGCAGAACTCATGAGTTTAAAGAAACCTTCTTCACCAATACCGGTTCTACATTTTGCAACCATGATCAGAATACCATTCTCCTTAAGTGCTAATTTGCCGTTATCTAGGGCTTTTTGTGACTGATAAAGGTCAATATCCATTGGATACGGAGCTACAGAGATGACAATGTCCGCTTTTTGAGGGATGTTCACACAAAAGACTCCATCGGCTTTATCAATAGCTGCATAAAAAGAATCACTTAAATCACCCGCTCTTACAGCGCAAATATCATGGTCACTATCCAGTACCGTCATGATGGCAAATACATCGATATGTTTAAGCACACCCATTGCATCCATCATATCTTCATGTACTGGATTACCTTTTAAGGAAAGGGCTTGTGCATTGGGATGAAGTGCTAAAAGATGATTTTGCTGAATCGTCTCGTACGCTGCGACACCTGGTAAGAAAGCTTTACGTCCACCTGTATAACCTGCGAAGTAGTGTGGTTCAACAGAACCGATAGCACACACTTTTTTCGCATTGGCAACAATTTTATTGAGGTACATCTCTGTTCCATTGCTTGACTTACCAAGATAAACCATCTCATCTTTTTTAGAGTCATGGCTCCAAAGACGATTTTTAGCATTTAGGTCCTCATAAATCTCTTTGCCCAAGATAAAATGCCATTCTTCCTCAGTAGGCGCTCTATGACAACCTGTTGCAACAATAAAATAAATGTCTTTATCTTTGATTTTTGGATAGATGCGCGCAAGAACCTTACGAGTAGGAGTAGGGCGTGTACCATCATTGACAATGAAAACAATACGCTCATTAGTATCACTAAAATGATCAAAACTCTCTTTACCTATTGGTTTTTCTAATGCAACATCAATCGCATGGTTATAATCAATTTTTGCAACACTGTTAGGATTGTAAACACCTACAAGCTGCTGCTCACGAATATCTAAATCAAATTTTTCATCTTTTCCATAACCAACTGTAACTTTCATACATTATCCTTTATCACCGATATCTAATTTGTAAACATATTGAAGGCATAAACATAACAACAACCTAAAATAAAATATATGTGATATTTTATCACGGATGTAAGACTTTTTTGAAACCTTTATCAAAAGAGTAATGCATCTGGCAAATAATTTTGATAAAAATTTTACGAAAGAACATAAGAGAGTCTAAAATATAGACTCTCTTGCTTTATTTTTAGAGTAATTACAACACTTCGTACTGTGCACGACCAATTTTATAAAGGTCTGCACCATAAGTATCGTTAATAACAGTTAATGGGAAGTCTACAACTTCAAGTCTACGAATTGCTTCAGGGCCTAGTTCTGGGTATGCGATAACTTCAGCACTTTTAATTTGGCGTGCTAGAAGTGCACCCGCACCACCTGTTGCACCAAAGTAAATTGCTTTAGATTTAACACACGCATCAATAACGTCTTGATTACGTTTACCTTTACCAATCATACCTTTAAGACCTTGCTCATTGATAAGTCTTGGAGAGTAAGAGTCCATTCTATAACTTGTTGTAGGGCCAGCACTACCGATTGGATCACCTGGTTTTGGAGGAGTTGGTCCAACAAAATAGATTACTGCGCCATTCATATCAAATGGGAGAGGTTGACCTGCATCTAAAAGATCGATTAATTTTTTATGTGCTGCGTCACGTGCTGTATAAACAACACCTGTTAAATAAACAATATCGCCTGCTTTAAGTTGTACTACGTCTGCGTCACTAAGTGGTGCTGTTAAATGATAAGTTTTGCTCATAATGTTCTCCTTATAACGTAATATGCATATGTCTAGTACTGTGGCACTGGACGTTAACGCTTACTGGTAAACTTGCGATATGACATGGATTTTTCTCAATGTGAACACCAAGAACAGTTTGTGTTCCGCCCATACCCATAGCACCAATACCTAAGTTATTAAGAAGAACCATCAATTCATCTTCCATTGACTGGAGAACTGGATCTGGGTTTTTGCTACCAAGATCTCTAAAAAGTGCGTGTTTAGATGAGATAACTGCTTTTTCAAATGTACCACCGATACCAACACCAACAGTAAGTGGAGGACATGGATTTGGACCTGCATCAGAAATAACTTGTTTTACGTACTCGATAATACCTTTTCTACCTTTTGCAGGAGGGAATACTGTAGCACGTGAGACGTTTTCAGAACCACCACCTTTTGCAGCGTATTCAATTTCAATTTTATCGCCTTCAACAATGTCAAAGTGAATAATAGCTGGTAAGTTATAGCCAACTTCATCTTTTAGGTTAGCACGTGTATCCCAATGACAGGTAGACGCTCTTAAATAACCCTCTTTATAACCTTGTTCTGTTCCTTCGTTGATTGCTTTTTTAAGGCTTCCACCAACAACTTTTACATCTTCACCGACTTTAACAAAGAAAACAGCTAAGCCTGTATCTTGGCAAAGAGGTCTCTCTTCATTTTTAGCGATATCTGCATTCTCTAAGATTTGCTTCAAAACTGCTTTACATACTTCACTTTTTTCATTGTTGTATGCATCTTGCATTGCTTTATAAGCATCTTTAGGCAAGTTTGTTGCACTATAAAGGATCATATCCTTTACACTCTTGACGATGTCTTCGTACTTGATTTCTCTCATTTTTCCTCTCCGAAAAAGTTGGTTTTTGTCACACATAGTACTAGGTGGCAGAGGTGCTTTGTTGAGTTTACATTTAAAAGGAGGGCACCTCTACAAATCTTTACGAATAAAGATTTGTAAAAGTGTACATCCCAAAACTGGGATGTACCTTTCGTATTATACAAAAATGAATACGCCTAAAAGTAATACTGCAAGATAAATAGCAGCAAATAGTGCGCCTAGTGCCCACCAACGTGCTTGGCTGATATAACCAGCACCATACCAAATTGGTGAAGGACCTGTACCATATGGAGTGATAATTCCCATAATACCAAGGCTACCTGCTAAAAGAATCATAAATGCTGGTAATTGATCTGGAGCAATGAATTTAACTGCGATCAAAGCGAAAACTGGAACTAACGCAGAAACGTGCGCAGTAACGCTCGCAAAGAAGTAGTGTAGTAAGAAGAATACTACAATCATCGCAATCATCAATGAAAGTGGAGCAAGTCCTGTTAATGAAGACTCTGCTAAAGTACCGATCCATTTAAGAATACCAACTTTTGCCAAACCACCTGCAAGAGCAACAAGAGTTGAGAACCATACTAAAACGTTCCAAGCGCCTTTGTTACCGATGATGTCATCCCAAGAGATAACGTTACAAAGAACCATTAAACCAACGATAGAGATCGCTGCAGTTGTAGCATCAATGCCAAGTTCTTTACCGAAGATCCAAAGAACAAGTGCAAGTACCGCAAACAATAACATCATAATCTCTTTAAAAGTGATAGAACCCATTTTTTTAAGTTCATTAGCTGCCCAAATAGGAGCTTCTGGAGATTGTTTTTGTGTTGGAGGATATACAATGTATGCCAAAAGTGGTGTTAATAGGAAAAGTGGCAACATTAAAGGAATCATGATTTTTGCCCATGCGCCCCATTCAATACTTACTTTAGCACTTTTAGCGATAAGATCGATTGCTAAAAGGTTTGGAGCAAGTGCTGTTAAGAACATAGAACTTGTAACACATGTTGCAGCCATCGCTACCCATGAAATATATGCACCAAGTTTTCTTGGCTCATTTTCTGGAGTAGAGTTAAAGATTTGTGGGATGTTAATTGCGATTGGGAAGATTGTACCACCACTTCTTGCTGTATTTGAAGGCATAAACGGAGCAAGAAGAAGGTCAGCAAACGCAACGGCATAACCAAGGCCTAATGAGCTTTTACCCATAAATTTAACCATGATAAGAGAGATTCTTTTACCAAGACCTGTTTTTTGATAACCAGCCGCAAACATAAATGCAGCGAAGATTAACCAAATAATAGAGTTGGAAAAACCAGAAAGTGCCCATTTAATGCCCTCAGCAGGTTTTGGGTCAATAATGCCCATTAAGGCAACTAAACATACACCAACCCAACCAACAAGCGCAGCAGGAACTGGCTCAAGAACAAGACCTACGACAACTCCTAAAAAGATTGCCATAAAGTGCCAAGCATTCGCACTTAATCCCTCAGGAGCAGGGATAAACCAAACAACCAACACTACCAATACTGGAATCAGCATGGATATTGCTTTTTTCGACATCGCGAAACCTCCATCAATAAATTTTACTCAACATCTCATAATTAAGACTGCTGTAATTATATGGCGATAAAAGAGATATAAATGAGACTTTTTTGATAAAATTACGAAAAAACATGACATTATACTTACAAAAATCTTAAAAAATATATGTGAACTGTTTTTTTATAGATAAATTTTATATTTGGACTTTTTTGGTAAAATTAAAAAAAAGAATATGACTGGATTTTTATGAAGATATTGAAAATTATAATGGTGCTATTTTGTTATAGCTCATTCTTATATAGTAATGAAATTTTATTGCTGCATTCCTACAATAAAGGTTTAAAATGGAGTGATGGTATTTCACGTGGCGTTGAAGATGTAATGTTAAAACATCCGCATTATGAATTGACAACAGAATATATGGATAGTAAAAAGATAGAATCAGAAAACTATTTTGAAGAACTTCTGGATTTATATAAGAAGAAATTCAAAAATAGAAACTATAAAGCTATCATTGCAGCTGACAACTATGCCTATGACTTTGTGCTTAAATACCATCGTGAACTGTTTCCCAACACACCTGTCGTTTTTTGTGGTGTAGAAAACTTTAACCCAAAAGAGTTAGATACGTACCTTAAACAGTATGTTACAGGCGTCGTTGAATACAAAGATATTCGTAAAAACCTAGAACTTATCTATCAACTTTTCCCTGCCATTAAAATGGTTTATATTATCAGTGACGATGCTTACTCATCGCTTGTAATTAAAGATCAGATCATTGAAGAGTCTAATTATTTCAAAGATAAATTTCGTGTTGTTTTTGACAATCAGATTGATTTTAATATGATTGACGAAAAAATAAATAAACTTCCAAAGCATAGTGCCATATTATTTACCAGTTTTTATCGCGATATGTATGGTGCTTATATACCTTATTATAAACTTCAAGCTTTTTTTCAACGCTCAAAATATCCTGTTTTCGCACTCAATCACATTCACGTAGGTGAGGGGGTCATTGGTGGATTTATGATTAACCCTTATGAGCAAGGCATGCTGGCTGCCAAAAAAGCGTTTGAGATCATAAATGGAAGAAAAATTAGTTCCATACCTGTTGAGACACCCTCCGGAAGTTATTATTTTGATAATAACGTCTTGCGTAAATTTGGTATCGCATTAACAGACGTTCCTAGCCCTTCTGAAATACTCAATGGCGTTGAAAGTTTCTATGAAAAACACCGAAAATTTGTTGAAAATGCTTTTGCACTCATGCCACTGCTTCTTTTACTAACAACCATTTTGGTACTTAACATTATTAAACGTATCTCATTGGAAAAAGAGTTGTTGCGTCAGGGAAAATTAGACTATGTTCTTTTAAATAACATCCAAAGTGCCATCTTTTGGAAAGCGAATGATGGAAAAATCTTAGGATGTAATGATCTTTTATGTCATATTTTAGAACGAGATAAAATAGATATTATTGGCAAACACGTCAAAGAAGTTATGCCAGGAATTTGTGATGCTATCCAAGAAGTGCCACTTGATTGTCCTAATAGTTCTGAAATAGAGATGCAAATGCCGTTTAAAGATAAAATCATTTTTGCTGTGAGACGTACTTACTATACCGATGAAAACAATCAAGAAGCAGGCGTTGTAACCGTTCTAACAGATATTACTGAGAAAAAGCGTATCGATACAGAACGCAAACGTCACGAACAATTTGTCATTCAACGTTCAAAACAGTCCGAAGTAGGCGAGATGATCGCAAGCATTGCTCACCAATGGAAAACGCCACTGGTTGAGATATCGGCTATTGCGCAAGAGCTTATCTATAAACGCAGAAGGAAGCCTTTAGATGAGGAAGATACTCAAAAATTCGTTGATGACATCATGACACAAGTCAAATATATGTCAAACACTATCGATGATTTTAGACAATTCATCAAGCCATCATCGATGCAAACAGCGTTTGATGTACGAGAAGCCATCGATACACTCTTAACTGTTGTCAATCATAATGTCAAATATAACTATATTACGATTCATATTCTTCAAAAACAACCAGAACAACTCTTAGCTTTTGGCTATCCTAATGAATTTAAACAGTGCGTTTTAAACATCATTAATAATGCAAAAGATAGTATTGTGAAAAAAAGAGAGACTCAAAGTACAGAAGGTGTAATTGACATCGAACTAGACAGCGATGAAAATCATATCTATCTTTCCATCAGCGATGATGGTTGTGGTATTGAAAAAAACAAACTAGAGTCTATTTTTGATCCATTTATGAGTACCAAAGCAAATGGTGATGGGTTTGGTCTTTATATGGCTCGTTTGATTATTGAAGATAAAATGGGCGGTAAAATTATCGCAAAACAAAAGAAACATGGTGCACAAATTTGTATTACAATTAAAAAAGCTAAAGGAGCTGCATGAAAATATTGATACTTGAAGATAATGAACGTCTAGCTAATCTCATTGTTGAAGCTTTGGAGCAGAAAAAATACCACGTAAATCTTTTTAGTGATGGTAAACGTGCCCTTGAAGCAATCGATAACGGCTATGACTGTTTTATCTTAGATATCAATGTTCCTGGCATTGATGGACTCAGCCTTCTTAAAGAGATTCGTAGCATGGATGATTCCACTCCTGCAATTATCATCAGTGCCAATGTCGAGCTTGACACTATCCAAGAAGCCTATAGTAAAGGATGTGATGAGTATCTCAAAAAACCTTTTTATATGTATGAACTAGAAACTAAAATTGAAAAACTTTGTAAACCAAAAATCTGCCTTGTAAATTTGCCAGAGGGATTTACGTATTCGATGGAGCATGAACAACTGCTTGATGGAAACGGCGAAGAGGTAAAGCTGGCTAAAAAAGAGATTTTATTACTCAATCTTTTTACGAAAAATCTTAATAAAAATATCTCTTTCGAACGCATTGAGCAGTATGTTTGGGGTGGAGAGCTTACGACAACTGAAAACATTCGTGCCTTAGTAAAAAGACTACGTAAAAAACTTCCTGAAGACACCATCGAAAATCAAGGTGGAATAGGGTACCGACTCAACTATGAACATTAAAGCCTCATTTTTTGCCTCGCGTGAGCAGCTACTCTATCTTCTAGCGGCTGCTGTTCCCATTGCTTTTACTGCTTGGAATGCTTTGCTCAATAACTTTGTGGTTGAAGTAGCAGGCTTTAATGGCGAAAAAATTGGTCTACTCCAAAGTATTCGTGAAATTCCAGGACTGTTAGCCTTTAGTATTGTTTTTATTCTCATGATTTTTAGGCAACAAACGGCTGCGTATGTTTCACTATTTTTATTAGGACTAGGAACGCTTTTAACAGGTTTTTTTCCTTCAACAATTGGGCTATATACAACAACGCTGCTTATGTCTGTTGGATTTCATTATCTTGAGACGTTGCATAGCTCACTCTCTTTACAGTGGATTCAGAAAGAACAAGCCCCTTCTTTTTTAGGTAAACTCTCAGCCCTTCGTTCATTTATGGCACTCTTTATTTTGGGGCTTCTCTATATCATGATGCAAATTTTAAATATTGGCTATATCGCTGTGTATGTATTTAGTGGTGGCGTCACTATGCTTTTGGCTGTCATTGCATGGATGGGATTTGAACATTTTAAAGATGATGTAGTACAAGAAACCAGGCTCTTTTTACGTAAAGAGTATTGGCTTTTTTATATCTTGACATTTTTAGCAGGGGCACGTCGCCAAATCGTCGTTGTTTTTGCAGGGTTTTTACTGGTTGAAAAATTTCATTTCAGTGTTGAAAATATGTTACTGCTACTCATAGCCAATACTATCATTAACATGATTTGTGCACCCTATGCTGGCAAACTGATTGAGCGTTTTGGAGAAAATCTCTCCTTGAAATTAGAATATATCTGCATTGTTCTCATTTTTATCCTCTATGGTTTGGTACAATCTCAAATCATGGCAGTGGCTTTGTATATCTTAGACAATCTTTTTTATACGATCGCCATTGCTTTAAAAACCTATTTTCAAAAAATAGCCGATCCAAAAGATATTTCAGTGACATCAGGTGTTGCTTCTGCCATTAACCATATTGCTGCGGTTTTTTTACCGTTTACATTGGGTATTATTTGGATTTACTCCACGAGTGCAGTCTTTTTCATAGGCGCTGCTATTGCGATGGTGGCATTTTTGTTAACATTTTTACTACCGAAAAAGGAGTCCGTATGAGTTTGCGCATACAAGAAGATTTTTTGCAATTTGATGACTATCAACACGATGATACTACGTACAATGAAGCCACTTTTTTTGAAGCTGAAGGCAGTGAAAAATTTGATAAAAGTTCTGCAAAACAGATGGTTATGATGATGAACCGTGTTGCGTATGATCTAAGGCTTGATGAGTACTCTATGAAGAAGCTTGAAATCGTCCTTCGTGAAGAGCTTCCTTTCTTTGCGGTCAACCGAAGACTCGTCTTAAATTGGGTCAATGAAAACTTTTTATTTTAATCTCATACTTTCTCGTCTATAATATGAATTGATGAAAGGGTAGTGATGAAAAAGATTTATTTAATCAGACATGCAAAATCAAGCTGGAAAGATGAAACACTCAGTGATTTTGAACGACCACTGAATGGTCGTGGAAAACGCGATGTTGTCTTTATGGGAAAACGTTTAAAAATGTTTCATGTTATGCCTGATCTTATCTATACAAGCCCTGCAAAACGTGCTCTTAAAACAGCTAAAGAGATCGCGAAAGAGATAGATTGTGAGAAAAAACGCATCATTAGCTCAGATGCGCTCTATGAAGGCTCATACGAAAGCTATCTAGATCTTATTCATCAAACAGACAATAAACACTCTTCTATCTTTATCATTGCACACAACCCTGCTATTACAGAAGTTGGTGAACGTCTAAGTGGTGCCATTTTGAGTAACATTCCTACGTGTGCTATTGTGTGTATTAGCTTTGACGTCTCACATTTTAAAGAGATTACAGAAGA
>Ga0209016_1002142_pt1 | contig 13947 bp, 16 predicted proteins | sample EPASupsiteSAE305_FD_187265 | JGI IMG/M metagenome (GOLD analysis project Ga0209016, IMG submission 187265) | Bioremediated contaminated groundwater microbial communities from EPA Superfund site, New Mexico - SAE3-05 (SPAdes) (version 2) | ecosystem: Environmental > Aquatic > Deep subsurface >...
ATCGAAGGGAAGAGATTACCCAAGGAGAAGTCAAATGAAGAGCAGACCGAAACAGTTCTTCAGCAACAACCATGAACAGAAATTAGGAACCAAACTATATCTTACCCACTGAAACTGACGAAGAGCCTATATTATTGTCTGACCTTTTCCATGACCCAGAGAGGTCGGGTAAAAAAATTGAATCCGGAGATCTATGTTGAGGAGGATTATCTCGTCCCTGAGGTTTCAATTTTTTTCCGATCCAGAACGGTAATTGTTGAAGTGGTTGATGAAATCTCAACATCTGGTCTTGATTCAATCCAGTTCATCACCTCAACACTAATCTCATGTTTCATCTGACGTCTGTTCTTTACGTCGCAGATATACCGGGCATCAACCTGAATCCAGTTATCGGTCAGGGAGATATATACCGAAGGTTCGATTGCCCGCTTAACCAGATAATATTTATCTCCAAAGGTGAGCATTTCCTGTTCTGCCAAAGGCATTAGTGATTTGACCTTATCTTTGATGATCTGTTCAATGGTTGCTATAGCAAGATGCCAGTTACTGTCATAGGTCAGGGGAAGAGACAGTTCATCCCAGATAAAAGAATGATCACGAGTATAATTGATAACCGGGCGGTTTATCACTGATGCATTGGGAATTGATATCAATCTGCCACTTACCTGATCCCCATGAACCCAGCCTTGAATTTCCATGATAACGGTATTCATAATCCCGATATCGATCACGTCCCCGATATGATCATCAATCTCGATTCGATCCCCTATCCGGTATGTTTCTGAGAGCAGGAGGATAAGTCCCCCTACAAAACTTTTAAAAACATCCTGGAGAGCGAATGCAATTCCTGCCCCGATGATGCTTGAGGTAACAAGCAGGGATGTTGACTCTTCTATCCATATGAGAGCCATAAATACGAAAAAAAGGACCGCTGTTGTGATATTGAAAATTTTTTTCAGGGTATATCGTGATTTCTTGTCTGCTATCCGGTGACCCATCAATACCGGGAGAATCAACCTGAATATGCCGAAAAGAACAGCAAGAATGATAAGTGATACTACTATCTTGTGAAGATAATATGAGGGAAAATAGTAGTTAATAATTACACATATTCCGGATAACCCTATGACTGCAAGAAACTGAAAAAATTGCCCGTATATTTGTCTCATTATGCCTCTTCCGGTAAAAACCTAACCACAACTATTATACTGTGTAATTATCAATCAATCAGAGATTCTCCTTTTATATCGTGAGCTTCTAACTTGTCACTACCGCCATATTTCTTTTCAATAATATATACTACGATTGTTGAAGAGAATATACTAATGATAAAATTATGAAGACCACCGGTTGAAGATATTCAAAATTTGCAATTCCATATTGGATTGGTAAAGATGCCAAAACCGCGGTAGCTAATCCTTTGGGAATCATTCCGGAGGCGATCAATGCATCAAACCTGGGGATCGAAGGAGATATGGTCACTAAAACCACAGGGATTCTGAATAGATGGATGATACCCACAATCACGAGGCAGAAGAGAAGCATATATGGGGAGACAAATACCATCGAAATACCGATATAAATAAAGAAAAAGGTCTTGAGAAGATCAGCAAGTTGATTAAAGAGTTCAACTTCTTTTGGACTCAGAGAATTAGTTGGACAATAGGTAATGCCACCTACCACTATTTTTTCAAGATAACAAAGGTTACCCAGCACTATCCCAAATACCAACACAGAGATAGCTCCTGAGCCTTTCAGAAGTTCCGTTATATCTGAATTTGTTGAAGCAAATCCCAAAAAAGAATAATTTTGATATTGGATAATTTCTCATCACATCTATCAAAGTTTGTTAGAGAATTTTGCTGAAGAACACAATATCATTCTCGTTGTTCTTCCTCCATATTCTCCAAATTTAAATCCAATAAAGCAAATTTGGAGAGCAATTAAATGAGAGATTTCCAAGATATTTGTTCAAGTTCTTCGACACTTGATGGCAATACTTAAAGAGGAATTTTATGATCGGGTTATGCGAAAAACGTACATTTTTGGATGGGCTAAAAAATTCTTAAGCAGGGATTATTATTAAAAAATGTTTTACAACTTACTATATATCAACGAGTATATTTTTAAATACCTGTGCCATAGTTTATTAATAGGAATGCATTTCATATTTAATTGAACTTTTGAAAATAATCATGAATACAAACCCAAAACCCTCGGCATGATACATTCATGAAATCAATTGATATACCCGAACGGGTTCAAGGCATTCTGGATTCTGCAATAGGAGTGGATGAACTATGTGAACGTCTTCCTTCTCTGACGTATATCTCACAGATGAGTAGTATCCATCACGCACTGTCAGATCCTATTCGGTTAAAAATCCTCTATCTTCTTGCAATCCAACCACTCTGTGTCTGCGTCATCAAAGAATGCATAAAAATCGCAGATTCAAAACTTTCGTATCACCTTACTGTGTTGAAAAAAGGGAATCTCATTGAAGGAGATCAACAGGGAACATGGATCATTTATCGGATCACGGATCTCGGAGAGCAAATGCTCACTCCGGAACATGAATAAGGGGTGAAAAATTCCCATTTTACCTGTTTTACCTGTTTTGCCAGTGGTCAGGTATAATGAATAATATCACTGCTTCCTCAAATCACGACGTCACAGATAAAACGAGTGAGGATTTCTATACATTCTGTTCAAATTTGTATGATATTTTTCAATGAATGCGGTATCATTATACTGTTCATTCCGGATGACTCCGGACCTCTTCGACAACTGAACAGGTCGTACAGGCGTTGCATTCAAACTCCAGGGTCGAATAGAGAATCTGAAACTTCCTGAGCCGTTCCTTAATCTCCTGTTTCATCTGTTCTATCTGATCCAGATCACGAACGCAGGAGTAGACATGGGTATCTAGGACATGGATGTTTGAACAGAGACTCCAGAGGTGAAGATGATGAACATCCTCCACACCAGAAACTGACCTGATCTCTGCAATCACCTCATCGAAACTGACTGATCGGGGAGCGAACTGGAGAAGAATTTCGATCGTCTCCCTGAGTAACCCCACTGCAGTTCCGATGATGATCACCCCGATAATCACGGACAGAATCGGATCGATGAGCACTTGACCGGTGAAATAGATCCAGACCGCTGCCCCGATGACCGCGACAGATGAGAGCGTATCACCCAGCACATGAAGAAATGCACTCCGCATATTCAGATCATGGCTCCCGTGGAGCAGATGGATGATTGCAAGGTTTGCAATAAGACCAATGATAGCAACTCCCATCATCATTCCCCCCTGAATCGGTGTCGGAGAGAGAAACCGCTGGTATGCCTCCCAGATAATGATCCCACTGATGACCACCAGGAGAACCGAATTGATAAATCCCGCAAATATCTCTGTTCGGTGAAGTCCGTATGTCCGTTCTTTGGTGGCAATACTCGTTGCAAGGATCATGGCCACGAGTGAGAGGATCAGCGAGAGGAGATCGCTGAGCATGTGACCGGCGTCGCTCACCAGGGCAAGGGAGCCGGAAAGTAATCCTCCTATGACCTCGACGAGTAAAATGAATCCTGTTATCAGAATGGAATGTTTGAGTCGGTTGATATTGGGTGAATGGGTATGTTCAGTCATAGAATGGTATGAAGACTACAGGAACTGTTGGGGTCTATTCCGGTGTTATTACATCCTCTCTTTTCGTGTTTTCTCTTCACGTTTTTTCCTGGCAGATTCTTTTATCTTTTCCATCAGTTCGAGAGCCTTCTGCTTCGCCTCACGCTCCTTTTCATCCTTAGGTTCTGACCAGGGTTGTGTAACTTTCCAGGTGATCTTCCCGTTTAATGGAGGATCTGGATAAGCCCCGGGATCATAGAGCGAATAGGATCTGAATTCTGTCGGTGTTTCCTGGTAACAGGACCAGACCGCCTGCCTGATAACCGACTCATTCTGATGCTGGCAATCCACCAGGGTAATCTGATCTCTGAACCGGGCGATCATCTCCTTCGAAATATTATACAGGTTTGCAGTGAGGGCATCGGTTCCGATAATCTTGTTCTTTTCATCGACCCCATTCTTGATCAAAGCTTTGATCGCATCCCCGGTCCGGTGTCCTTCAGTTTCCGGGCCGCCGAGAACGATATACCGGATGTTTGGGTTTGCGACTATATTGCAAACGATCTTCTCGATGCCGATGTTTGCCGTTTGGACTGTCCCGGAAAGGGCTGCTCCTGACTCTATTCCGGTCCGGACCAGTTTTTCAAGTTCAGGTGGGATCTTATCCTCGTCTGTATTCAAAATGATGACAACCGCAACGGGGGAATAATCATTTCCTCGAAGATATCTCCCTTCCTCGGGTGTATAATCCGGATGCGGAGGCTGTTTGAATACCATGGTTCCTCTTTTATAGAAGAATAGCCCCAATAAAATTTAAAATTTATTGAAATGACCTTTATGACTAATGAAAAAACATGTGTTTGGTTTTTTTTATTCAATAACAGCAAGACCAGTACTCTGATCTGCTGGCCATTTTCCTAAAACGATATCCCAGGTATACAGCCAGGATACAAAGACCCACACAATACTCCCGGCTATTCCTGCATTGATCCCCAGAACCTGAACGATCACCACATACGATAACCCGGAAAGGGAAAGAGCAATAATCAGACCAATAATCCCTTTTTTTGGCTGGGCAATCTTCTGAGCAGGCCATGTCTCCAGATTCCAGGAAAACATAACAAGCCACCAGACAAAGAGGACAAAGAATAACCCTGCTTCAGGTTTGAAGAAACTGGTCCCGACAGTTGTATACGCGTGCCAGAGAATTAGACTGAATAACCCGAGCACGGTAAATACAAGAATTCCCTTTGCTGGTTGTGCTATATTCTGTAGTGGCCACTGCTCTACCCAGAAGAGATAGTATACGAACATGGCAAACCAGATAGCAGGGACAAATCCATACCCCATCATAAGGACAATGGCAAAGACATAGCAGAACAGGGCATTAAAGAAGACAGCAGCAGGTTGAGGTAATCCCTTCACCAGCGGGTTCCCGAATGCTATGATAATACCTATTCCGAGAAACAGATTTGAGATAAGCGGCCAGTATGTCTCTGGTCCGTACCCCACCCATCCGATTATTACTGGATGAAGGATTCCAAGCACTAACGCAATAATCAGGTAATAAAAACCACGAATCGGTTGACGTATCTTTTCAAACGGCCAGTTCCCGGCAAGAGAGATAATGAATGCAGTCCATACAAAAAAGAGTGCATACACACTCAGATCTCCAGGAGATATTCCAAGGAATCCCTGACCAATTCCGATAAATAGGAGTGATGAGATGATAACACAGATGACCGGTAAAATACCCCGGATTGGTTGAATATTGAGTGTCATTGTCCCTCTAAAATGATCTGACCCACTGATTCAGTGTCTTGAGATTGTTTGTGGCCACTTCCGGCGAATTGGGAGCCTTCGTTGCCTGACTTACAGGATCGGGAGTAAATAATAGGTCCAGTAGATGGATGGAATGTTTTCCCTGACCGGCAAAGATGTCTCTACAGGTTGCGCAGTAGGTCACCAGATCATGAGGTGACTCACGAATCGTCCTGCTCGCTTTTGCAGATCCTACCGTGGCATTTGCCAGGAAAACCATGCCACCCATGCCACAGCAATGGGTATTATCCCTGGTATGCTCATGTTCCTCAATTGTATATCCAGTATTTTCTGCAAGACTCCGGACCGCATTCTGCATCTCCCGCTCTCCCCGTGCAGAACACGGATCATGAATAGAGAATATTCCCTTTCCTGTTTTCGTAAATTGAAAGTCTCCACGTATTAACAATGGGAACAATGAAACCGGTGTAACACTGGTAAGACGCTCTGACAAGAGTTTATAACAATACGGGCACGAAACGATGAGTTCAGTAGCTCCTGTTTTTTTCACCTCCTCTTCTAATTGAAGTGCAATCTTCCGGGCGTATTCTGATCTTCCGATAAGTTCAGATGGGCCTCCGCAACACCCGAGGGCAATCCCGACATTTCCAAACCGGTTTACCAGATGAGCATATGTTTTTTTGACCAGATCTGGCGAATACGCAGAAAGAGCACACCCGGGGAAGAATACTTTTGTACAGTGGTCGGCGTTCTCTCCTGCCGAAACAATCCTGAAATTATCAGAGAGATAGAACTCCTGACCATCAATAGCAGGTTGATGACCTGGAAGGGGACCGGTATGCTCAGATACCATTCTCTCGCGAATACCGGCGATCATGAGGCCGATATCAAGATCTTCAGGACAGAGTGTCTTGCAGTATCCACAGATATTACAAGAGTAAGGCAGAACCAGATCATCTGAAAAATTACTGGTTTGTGCTTTATCTGCTAATTCCCGTGGAGTTTTTCCGTATGTAATTAAAAAATCACATTCATCAGTGCATACTCCACATTCAATACATTGGCTTGCAACCGTTTCAGCATACTGTGTCATGTGATTGGCCTCGTGGCGACATCACCAGAAGAACCACAAAAGACTAACTGCAAATCAGCGTGAGATTCTTCTGATATGGATCAATCGGGTTCTGTATCAAAAACTGTAGCCAAAACGGTAATGATTGCCGTTATTTTTCCAAAATTTAGTATGATGAGGCTGTATTTCACAAATGGATATATTGCAATGGGTAGCGGCAATATTTGCCCACGTAAATTCCTATTATCGCATTACAATTAAATTTGAATACGATAACAGTCACATTTGTGATTTACTATCACAATTGACGCATGTATTCGCGTATCTGATTTTTGAAATCTATCACCAGGAGATGTTGAATGAGAAAATTATTCTGTGCAGTTTTTGGTGTCGCCATCTGTTTTCTGATGATGATGGGGACGGCTAGTAGTCAGGAAATTCAGAATACTCAAAGTATTTCAGATACAGATCAGAAGGCAGATGTTGAAACGATATACAAAAATCCCATGCCTTTCCTGAATAAACAAATCTCACTTACCGGGGTTGTAACGATCTCGTTCCCGAATGAGAACATGTTTATGATCACTGACCCGGTAGGATGTGGTAGTGGGTGTGGATCAAAATGCACCATAAATCTCATTCCTGTGAGTTACTCGGGAGAGATACCAAAGGAGAAAGATATTGTTCAGATTAATGGAGTCCTTGTCAAGGATAAGAACAACAAGATATTATTCAATGCATCGTCTCTGAAATCACAATGAGATCAAGGGTAGTTTTAGTCCCGGTGCTGATAGGGTTTTTCGTTTTAGTGATATATATCATGTATTATATTTTCAGTCAAACCCTGTTTCTTCCGTTCGCTGTTCCTTTTGAGATGTACTCGTACCTCTTTGGGATGTATTTTTCAGAACGGGAATACTTCATCGGATTATCATATGCAATCGGTGCTGCATTTGTGGCATATTCATTGCTAACTGGTATTGAAAAGAGGCTAGGAGATAACAAAGGGGTTCTTACCGGGGTTTCTGCTCTCACTATTGTTTACGGGGGCGGATGCTTTCTTACAGGATGCTGCGGTTCCCCGATGCTTGGGATATATGCTGGTTTATTTGGGACTACATTTCTGGGATTTACCAAACCGATGATGCTTGCAATCACTATAATTACCGTTGGAATTGGGTTTTACTGGATGAACCGACAAGAAAGGTGCGTATGTTCATCTCCTGATTGTCAGGGATCATAACCATACCTTTTGCTAATAACGGCCGTTCTCTATAATGAGGTAGAAATGATCGGCTCAACAATCAGTGTTACATACATCCATATGTTTTAGATCAACCCAACTCTTGCCGATCAAAACGATTCCAATTCCAATAAAAGCTGCAGAATGAAGTCCATACACAACAGTTTCTGATCCATAGTCTCCAGCAAAAATTCTCATCCAGAAGAACGGACAAAAAATTCCCACAAGGGCAAACATCCCACCCACCTTCATCAGGCTATATATCTGCTTTTTACTCTGGTACATGGATCAATCCTTGTGCATTGATGGATAGGCGATACAGATCACAGATCCTCACTCTCAACTTCTCCGTTAAACTGCTTCATTTTCATTTGTTTTCGTATGTAAAGATGGTGATATGCGATATAGAAAATTCCAAACAGGACAACAAGCAGTGAGTTAATACCACTTCTGATCAGTTCTTCACCCTCCACTCCGGTTACTAACGAGATCCAGAATATCGGGCAGAATACTCCTATAAGAATAATTCCAAGTCCAAATGTGTTTTTACTTTTCAGGTATGTTTCGCGGTTTTTCAGAGGTTCAGAAGATTGTTTTTTCTTTCCTTGTAGAGACCATATGATCTTTTTTCCAAGCATTGTATAGGGGCAATAAGAGAATATTGAGAGGAATGATCGCCATATCCTCGACTTACTCACTGGTTTCTTGTCAATAGCCAGACAGGTTTCATCCATGTCACATCCAGAACAATTCTCGTATCTGTGTGTCATTTATCATGCCCAATTCGTATGTACACAGTTTGGTTCACGCTAAACATATATGGGATACCACTCATTTTTGTAGATACTATGCAAAACCATAGTATAGATTCCCATGAAAGACCCATCCTGTTATTTCTGTCCGGTTGAGGGAACCCTTGATGTGATCGGCGGGAAGTGGAAACCTCTGATCATCTGGTACTTACGAAAGCGAATTCTCCGATTCAGTGCAATTCAGCGGGCCATCCCCGGAATCACTGATGTAATGCTTACCAAACACTTACGTGAACTGGAGGAGGATGGAATAATCAGAAGGAAGGTGTACAAACAGGTTCCACCAAAGGTGGAATACTCCCTCACACCTTTAGGGAAAACACTTATTCCCCTCCTTGATGCCCTCTGTGAGTGGGGAATCGAGCACATGCATATCCCAATGATCGATGATGAGGAAGTACCTTTGAAAAGAATACAAAAAAAGGAAGAATGAGGGTTTCTGGATTATTATGTTTCTTTCTGGCCTGTATTAATCCAGGAAAACAGCCCGGCGAGAGGATCTTTCTTCGCATTGGCCTGATACCAGAGGGTCAGGGGTTCGGTATATGTTGTGATATCACCACTCTCCATAATTGCAACATTTCCCATAAAGATAACAGGATAATGAATGTCTTTCTTGTTAAACCGGGTTTTATATTCATTGTACTGGGTGGAGTTTTCTGTACTGTTAAAGAGATCATGATACTCTACCCGGATGTCGGTATGGTTAGTTGAAAATTTGTCAAGGTACTGGATTGCTGCCTGACAGGATCCACAGTGTGTATTATAAAAGAACTGAATGGGGAACGGAGTCGGAGAAACATTGGTGGCGTTGTTCATGGTCTCTATGAGATGAGCTCCCGGTATCTCCGTTCCATCCTGAGAAAAAATGGCCGCTGATCCTGGTTGGATCAAAGCGATACAGAACATGAATACTCCAAGATAGATAAGACCTGGAAAGAAAATTCTGGATTTTTGAAATGGTTTTGATGCGTTCATGCCTTCACCACAGTTTAATAATTTTTGAAATAGATAAACTCCCCGACGGAGATGGATTGAATCATTTCAAACCGTTCTATATTATCGATAAGAGAGAGTCAAATAGATGATACTACGCTCTCACGTAGTTACTATTCAAAATCTTACAAAAGGTTCCATGACATATTTCCCCTCCGATGAGATCCATGCCTGTTGATTTTCCATGTTGCCCTGCATACGAGGGTGCCGATACTCCCGAACCTGATACCATAATTCTCAATTCTGTGCCTGAGGTTATTCAGAGTACACGGTACAGCTGTGGGGCGTCGTCACTTCAAGCGGTTCTCAGATACTGGGGTGTTTGCATAGAAGAGCGGGAATTGATTGATCAGTTAGAAACCAGCAAAGACCAGGGAACTGCACCGGAAAAGATAGTACAAGTCGCCATCTCATACGGCCTTGAGGCTTCCCTTCATGAGCAGACAACCATCGATGATCTGAAGAAGTATATCGAAACCCGAATTCCGGTGATTATTATCGCACAGGCATGGAACGGGTATGAAAAAGAGGGCACCTGGGTTACGGTCTGTCCTGAACGATGGGAAGAGGTCTGGGGTGACGGCCATTACATGGTTGTGATCGGAGTTGATAGCAGGAATGTTTACTTTGAGGATCCTACTCTCCTTGGAACACGAGGAGCAATCCCGATAGATGAGTTTCTTTCCCGGTGGCACTTTTCCCGGGAAGGTGAAATCCCGGGAGAGCAGGTGAGGATCTATATCCACCCTGCAATTATTATTTCAGGGAGCAGACCGGCACCTCATTCAGACTATTCCTGGATATCCTGAAAAAACAGGTATCTGATTAGAAACCTGATTGCACCATCAAATCTTTCTGTTATCAAAGAAGAGCATATCTGGTATTAGCGCTCGAAAATTGTAATTTAATTATTCTTCACAACATTTAACGGATTACAAATAAAATATTAGAATATTACCGCGGCAATAAGATTACTTTTAAAGAGGCAACGTAATGAATGAAACGAATAACACGTTTCTCATAGAAGATTCGTATTATATCCCGTTTGCAGATAAAACGCACTTGTCTATTGAAAAAGGCGACGGCGTGTATGTCTGGGATGAAAACGGCAAACAGTATCTTGATTTTACTTCTGGATGGGGTGTTACCTGTATTGGTCATGCCAGTCCGATAATCACTGATGCACTCTGCAATCAGAGCAAAAAGATCATACAAAACCCGAATTCGGGAGCAACATATTCACCAGCACGTTCCCGGTTAATCCAACTCTTTCATGAGATTCTTCCAAAGCACCTTACCCGGATATTCTTTGCTAATAGTGGGGCAGAAGCGAATGATGCAGCAATCAAACTCGCCCGAAAGGTTACAGGAAAGAAAAATATCATCTCAACTGAGATGAGTTTCCACGGGAGGACCATAAGCACTGTTTCTGCTACAGGGCAGGATGTTCACCGGAATAAATTCAATCCGCTTATGCCGGGATATTTCTTTGTACCGTTTAATGATATTTCAGCGGTAAAGGAGATCATCGATCAGGATGTGGCTGCGGTCATCGTGGAGCCTATCCAGGGTGAAGGTGGCGTAAATATCCCTTCAGAATCAAACCTTCTGGAACTATCAGAAGTATGCCGGAAACATAACGTTCTTTTTATCGCTGATGAGATCCAAACGGGGTTTTTCAGGACCGGCCCGCTTTTTTACTCCATAAGCAAAGGAGCAAAACCTGATATTATCACGATGGCAAAAGGAATCGCGGGAGGGTTTCCATTTTCTGCATTTGCGGTCACCGATGAAGTCGTCAAAGGTATCCAGAAAGGGGATCATGGAGGAACGTATAACGGAAACCCTCTTGGCTGTGCAGTTTCTGAAGCAGTTATTCGTTATTTGATTGATTCGGATATCCAATCTTATGTGACTGATCTGGGAACTGAGACAATCAAACGTCTGAATGAGTGGAAAGAGAAGTACCCAAAGGCGATTACTGAAGTGAGAGGTCAGGGTCTGTTGATTGCTCTTGAACTGACTGACGACTCAAAATCTGCGGAAATTGTAAACCGATGCCTGGATAATGGTTTAATTTTGAACCTTAAACACGGTCATATTATCCGGATTTTTCCTGCTCTCACGATTACCAAACAAGAGATGCAAACAGGCCTCGATATTCTTGAAAAGGAAATTGTTACCTGTTACTCCTGATACTATTTTTTCCATACTTCGAATGGTTCCCGCAACCTAACCTGATATCTGTTTAAACCGACTTTAAAATCAGGACGTAAGTTTTGCATACATCCCGGTGAGGGATGCAAAGCACATCTGCTTACCGATCTCCTCAACGAATTATACTCTGGGACTAGTGTCTCTGGTCACTTAATAAAAAAATGCTTTTCCGAGGATTCGGCCAACAATTTACGATGACGGAGAGGACTAGCGTGGTAATGATTACATGCCGATATTTCCTAATGACAGGATTATTATTTGTTTTCGCATACTATCACTATAGAACATGGATCCCCTCATCGCATTCGTCATTACTCTTGCACTTATCACTATCGTCAGTATATGGTACCGGATCTCTCCGTTCTTCACCCTGATCGGTGGAGCGATCTTATTCGGTCTACTGGTAGGAATGTCGCCTGATGCGACCATGCAGGGGATTATAGCCGGAATCGGGAAGGTGTTTTCAGCATTTGGAATCATCATCCTCTGTGGGGCAGTCATCGCAAAACTTCTGCAGGAACAACATCATATCGAGGAGATCGTTGCAGATATTCGCAGATATGTAAAGAATCCTCCAGTGATAGCAGGATTGTCCGGATATCTCTTATCGGTCCCGATCACCTGTTGCATCACCGCATATATCATGTTGATTCCAATCCTTGACCAGCTTGAAAAAGACACCCGGAGGCGAAACGTCCTCTTGTATCTCGCTGCAATCGGGGGAATCATCTCCTATGCCCTCGTGTACCCGACTCCGGTCGTCATTCCGCTATATGCCGCGTTCTCCGGAGGAATGAGTCCGATCCTCTTTGATGCTGTTTCCATTCCACTCTCACTTCTTATCTTGGCAGGAATCTTTCTGTATTTCAGGTTTGCATATCCTGATCTTATCCTTCAATCAGGAACCGGATCTCTTCCAGGTATCTCCCATTCTGATCACTCTGATGTGAAGAATGGGTTCCACTGGAGAGCCTGGGCACCGTTCATTGCGATCCTGGTTTCCATTCCTATTGCCCTCCTACTCCTGAATCTCTCTCAAGGGAGTATGATCAACTTCATTATGCTGGTCGGGGCTGTTACCGCCATCTGTCTCGCTCCTACATCGGTTCGTGCTCATGGGTTATCACAAGGAGCAAAGCATGCCGGTCTCATCATCTTTGATATCTGTGGTGCTGGAGCACTCGGTTTTGTAATCGTAAAAAGCGGGTTTGCACATGTTGCTCTGCAACAACTGACTCATTTAATTCCGATCATCCTCGTCCCGTTTGTTCTTGCCGCATTGATCGAGACCGCTCAGGGATCGCGGGTCGTTACAGCTGTAATTACTGCCGAGGTTCTGGCTGGATCTGAAGTCATCACCTCGATCCATCCGATTCCTCTTATCCTTCTGATCAGTGCAGGGTCATGTATTGTCTCTTATGTAACTGATCCGTTCTTCTGGCTTGTTCAGCGGACGACCGGGGATGACATCAAAACCGTGGTAAAAGAATACACTCTTCCGATAGCTTTCGCGGGAATCGGAATATTCATTGTTGCTGTTATGATGGAATATCTGTTCTTTGGTACCATATCAGCGTCGTGATAATAGAGGGGAGGAACAAAATGATGTGTAATTACAACGACGTCGAGAAAGAAGTATTGAATAGACAACAACCTTACTGAGAGGAGACGAATCCTCCTCCGGCCGAATGCGCCCAGGGTTGCCAGTCTTCGGACTAGTATTCACCCGCCCACCCACCTGAAGACAAAACATCTCTCAGGTACCGGTACACGATATATCCGATACTCAGCATGTAGGGTTTCAAAAATAATATTTTTCGACATGAAAACCTAATAGGACTTACGCAGTACGTCTTTGAAAAAAATTATCGCGCTATTTTGTCCTTGAGAAATGAGTTAATTCCTACTTTCTGGATCTCCCATTTTATGAAGTATGGCCTATTTCCAGTGTTGCAATGCTCAAATTCAAACCTCAAATATGCTCGTAAAGCACAATTAATATGATTTTTTTGAGCAATTCTCTTTCGAACAGGACATTTTTCGATACAACATATTTCTTTAATTACCCGATGATAATTTTCAATCGTCCAGCATATTGATTGCAGATTCTTTCGATCTGCATAATCCATCTGAAGAAGATTTGTTGCCCAGTATCGGTCCTTTCCTCTTGGATTTACGGAATGAAAGACACGAA
>Ga0209016_1002148_pt1 | contig 13917 bp, 15 predicted proteins | sample EPASupsiteSAE305_FD_187265 | JGI IMG/M metagenome (GOLD analysis project Ga0209016, IMG submission 187265) | Bioremediated contaminated groundwater microbial communities from EPA Superfund site, New Mexico - SAE3-05 (SPAdes) (version 2) | ecosystem: Environmental > Aquatic > Deep subsurface >...
AGGAAACCAATGAACCCTTTGATTGATCTGCTCTCCCAAAAAACGGGACTCACTGCCAAAACCGTTACCAATATCCTGAAACTCCTCGAAGAGGGCTCTACGATCCCCTTTATCGCCCGCTACCGCAAAGAGATGACAGGGGGTGCTACCGATGAGCAGTTACGGGAGTTTGAGAGCATTTACGGCTATTCGAAAAAACTGCTGGAGCGAAAAGAGGAGGTTTCCCGTCTCATCGCGGAGCGCTCGGAGTTGAATAACGATCTGCGTACACGGTTGAACAACGCTGCAACGCTCCAAGAGGTCGAAGACATCTACCGTCCTTTTAAAGAGAAGAAAAACACACGTGCCGGTGCCGCTATTGCGGCGGGATTGGAGCCGTTGGCCGATCTGCTGGAACGTGCGCAGTTAGAGTTGGGAGAATTGTCGAAACGTGCGGAGAGTTTTGTCAAAGGCTCTGTTACAACGCGTGAGGATGCGATCAAAGGTGCGCAGGACATACTCGCGGAGCGCTACAGTGACGACCCAAGAGAGCGCGACCACTGGCGACGTCAGATACTGGATTACTCCTCCTTTGAGATAAAAGCCGCCAAAGGGATGAGTGAGGAGGGGCTGTTTGCAAAGCTCGCCGGAAAGAGCGAAAAGATAGCTTCTATCCCTTCTCACCGTTATCTCGCTATCATGCGCGGGGTGGCTGAAAAAGAGTTGAACGTCAAGATTACCCTCGATATGGATCGGGTGGAGAATACGATTAAAAACTACCAAATACCGCGCCTTGCCAAAAGTTCTCAGAGTCTGCTGTTGGCGAGCTACCTCGATGGGTTCAAACGGTTGTTATTTCCCTCATTGGAGCGGGAAGTGCACGCGATGATCAAAGAGAAATCGGACATACAGGCGATCAATACCTTCGGCAAAAACCTCTCCCAGCTTCTGGGTTCACCACCGGTGACGAAACGTGCCATTTTGGGAGCCGACCCCGCTTACCGTACGGGATGCAAACTCGCCGTAGTGGATGAAAACGGTACCTATCTGGATCACGCCGTGATCTATCCCACCCCTCCGCAAAGCGATTATGAGAAGAGTGCAAAAGTTGTGAAGCAGTTGTGTGCGCGTTACGGGATCAATGCCGTCGCTATCGGCAACGGAACGGCGTCACGGGAGACGCAGGAGTTCTTTGCACGTCTAAACCGCGATGAGGCTCTGGAACTCGCCTACACCGTCGTTTCCGAAGCGGGGGCATCGGTCTACTCCGCTTCTAAAATCGCCCAAGAAGAGTATCCGCAGCTCGATGTCACGATACGCGGAGCGATCTCGATTGCACAGCGGCTTCGTGACCCGATGGCAGCATTGGTCAAAATCGATCCCAAATCGCTGGGGGTGGGGCAATATCAGCACGACGTCGATCAAAAGCTACTGGAGAAGAAGCTCGGCAGTGTCACCGAAGATTTGGTCAACCGTATCGGGGTTGATCCCAACAGTGCTTCGGTATCGCTTCTCTCCTATGTCGCGGGAGTGGGGGCAAAAGTTGCCCGTGCAATCGTAGAACACCGCGAAAAGAGCGGGGCGTTCAAAGCCAAGCAGGAACTTCTCAAAGTTAAAGGGCTGGGGGCAAAAGCGTACGAGCAGTGTGCGGGGTTCTTTCGGATACGAGACGGTAATAGTGTATTGGACAACACGGGGGTTCACCCTGAGAGCTATGCGGCGGCGAATACCCTTTTAAAACGGCATGATCTCTCTTCGATCACCAAAGATCAAATTCCTCGAATTGCGCAAGAGTTGGGAGTGGGGGAAGCAACACTTAGTGACATTATCGCGGAGTTACGCAAACCGGGGTTTGACCCCCGTGAGAGCTTGCCGCCGATTATGTTTCGCTCCGATCTCACCGACATCAAAGAGCTTCGAGAGGGGTCTATTGTCTCGGGCGTCGTGCGCAACATTGCCGATTTTGGCGCGTTTGTTGATATCGGACTGAAAAACGACGGATTGATCCATATCTCCCAGATGTCGGAAAAGCGAATATCCCATCCTCTCGAAGTGCTCAGTGTCAATCAACAGCTCTCTGCTATCCGTGTTGTCGAGGTGGATATTGCCAAAGGGAAAGTGGGATTAAGTTTACGATAGATTTTCATTTAATTTGTTTTTTAATGTATCTTTTAATGTGTACAGAACTAGAATAACAAGAAGCAGAGATTGACTGAAATGTGCGGTTGCTTCTCTGCAAAATCACTCGTAAAGGATTTGTTATGTTGTTAACACGATTTGATCCGTTTAAAGAGTTGCGTTCGTTGGAAAAACGCATAGGTGAAGCATTCTCATCCGATTTAACAAAAGATGTGTTTTCGAGCTTCACTCCATCTGTCAACACGCGAGAAGGGGAGTTTGCCTACCACATCGACGTCGATCTTCCGGGTGTCAAAAAAGAGGACATCAGTGTGAAAGTCGAAAATGGTGTTTTGACTCTCAAAGGGGAGAGAAAGAGCAAAAAAGAGGTCAAAAAAGAGGACTATTATCAGTGCGAAAGCAGTTTTGGGAGTTTTACCCGTAGCTTTACTTTACCCTCAAATGTGGATGCTGAAAATGTACATGCCGAAAATAAAGACGGTGTGTTAGAGATCACTTTACCGAAAAAAGAGTCCAAGGGCGAGTCGGTAAAACAGATCAAAGTGAAATAGCCGTGTCATCGATCGCGTGGCTCTCACACAAACTTGACGATGGACGAATCGCATGTGAAGCGTGCAATCAGCATTGCAAACTTTCCGAAGGTGAGTACGGCATTTGCGGTATCCGTAAAGTTGAAAACGGTGAACTCTACCTCCTCACGTATGGCCTTGCGGCCGCCGTCAATATTGATCCGATCGAAAAAAAACCGATGTTTCATTTTTTACCGGGGACGAGCGTCTTTTCATTCGGAACGGTGGGGTGCAATTTTTCGTGCAAATTTTGTCAGAATGCCGATATTTCCCAATATCCCCAAGAGCATCGTCACGAAATTTTCGGACGTCCCCTCTCCCCTAAAGCAGCTGTCGATTTTGCGTTGGAACACGAGTGCCAAAGCATTGCTTACACCTATAACGAGCCGGTTGTTTTTTTCGAATATACCTACGATACCGCAAAACTTGCCCACGAAGCGGGATTGAAAAATATCTACGTCACCAGCGGGTATGAGACCCACAAAGCAATCGATACGATAGCACCTTTTTTGGACGGGATGAATATCGATATAAAAGGGTATACGCAATCGTTTTACAAAGATATCTGCGGCGGATCGCTCAAACCTGTTTTGGATACGGTTGAATATGCCCATAAAAAAGGGATATGGATCGAAACGACGACCCTTCTGATCCCGGGGCTGAACGACTCGGATGAAGAGATACGTGCTATCGCTCAGTTTCAGGCTTCTCTTGATCCCTCTATGCCGTGGCATATCAGCGGATTTCATCCGATGTACAAGATGATGGATACACCCCGTACCCCTTCCTCAACTCTTCGCCGTGCCTATGAGATCGGTAAAGAAGCGGGATTAAAATACGTTTATGTCGGTAATATCGATGATGAGGCACGTGAATCGACCTATTGTCCTTCTTGTCAAAGAGTGGTAATTGACCGTCACGGACATATCGGTCAGTACGTTACCAACCATTTGCTCAAAGGGAATCAGTGTCCCTATTGCGCTACGGCTATTGAAGGGGTTTGGCATTAAAATATGAATGCGATGACACTTCACGAGCTGTTTTTAACATTCGGTTCCTCTAAAGAGGGGTTAAACGAGGAGGAAGTTAAACGACGACATCTTCAACACGGGTTTAATCTCCTCTCACAAATTCCCACTCCACCTTGGTACTCTAAATTAACCGCTCAATTTACCCATTTTTTTGCCCTTTTGCTGTGGGTTGCCGCGTGCATCAGTTTCGCTATTGCGTGGATCGACCCTGAATCCAATATGCTTCCCATCGGATGGGCTATCGTTATCGTGATTGTTTTGAACGGTACCTTCGGATTTTATCAGGAGTATCGCACCGAAAAAAGTCTCGAAGCGTTGCGGAATATGCTTCCTCTAAAAGTGAGCGTCCGTCGGAGTGGGATTGAGAGCGTGGTATTGGCAAGCTCCCTCGTCCCCGGTGATATTGTCCTACTTGGCGAAGGGGACAAAGTTCCTGCCGATATGTATCTGATTCAATCATCGGATATTTGGGTGAATGAGAGTACCCTCACCGGAGAGAGCGAACTCGTCTCCGCAGACGCTGTAGGGAGCGATCATATCAAAAATGTCCTCTATTCGGGAACCTATGTCGTAAAAGGGGAGGCACAAGGGCTGGTTTTTGCCACAGGCAAGGAGAGTCGCTACGGGGCGATTGCGGTGTTAACCCAAAGTGTCGATTCGGGGACCAGCCATCTGCAAAAAGAGATAGCTCATATCTCTAAAGTCATTGCATTAACCTCAACGGCGATTGCCGGAAGTTTGATCCTCCTCTCAGGGTTCGGAGATAACGAGTTATGGAAAACATTTTTATTTTCGCTCGGTGTTTTGGTTGCGCTGATTCCTGAGGGGTTGCTGCCGACAGTGACGCTGGCATTGGCATTCGGCGCACAGCGGATGGCATCCAAGGGGTTTTTAGTAAACGGCCTTTCGGTTATCGAAAATCTGGGAGCCGTAACGGTGATAGCCACCGATAAAACGGGGACGATTACCCAAAACAAGATGGAAGTGGCGGCATGGGAAGAGGATGAAAAACAGCCCCCCTCGCCGGAGCTTCTGAATGCCGCTCTTTTGTGCAACCGCGCCGATACTTCTAGCGGCGATCCCGTAGAGCAGGCTCTTTTCACCTTTGCCCTCAGCTATACCGATGTTGCACACCGACGCAGTGAATACCCGATGGTGAGTGAGTATCCGTTTGATTATCATCTGAAGCGGATGTCAACCGTACACTCTGTGAACGGAGGATTTTCGATCTTTTCCAAAGGGGCACCCGAAGTAGTTTTGCAGTTGTGCGATGAGGTGATGACCGCAGAGGGGAAAAAACCGATTGATGAGAGCGAATACCAAAAACTGATGGATAAACATGACGCCTTAGCGGCATTGGGTTATCGGGTTATCGGTTTTGCTTCGCGTGAGTGCAGCACGCTCCCGACATCACGGCAAGAGGCTGAACACGGGTTGAGCTTTATCGGTTTTATCGCCATGGTCGATCCGTTGCGTGATGATATTCTTGAATCGGTCGGGTTGTGTCATAAAGCCGGAATACGGGTGGTGATGATTACGGGGGATCACCCTCTGACCGCCGGTGCAATCGGGATGAGTGCGGGAATCATTACAGCGAGTACGGAGGTAACGAGCGGAGAACAGCTCGATACGCTTCCCCCTGCGGCAATCAAGCGGCTGTTGCATAAAAACCATGTATTTGCCCGTGTATCACCCGAACAGAAGCTTTCCCTTGTCACCCTTCTTAAAGAGATGGGAGAGACGGTAGCGGTAACGGGTGATGGTGTCAACGATGCACCTGCGCTGAAGAGGGCCGATGTCGGTATTGCCATGGGATCAGGTACCGATGTGGCAAAACAGTCCGCTGATGCGATACTGATGGATGATCATTTCGCAACGATTGTCAAAGGGATAGAAGAGGGGAGAGCCGTTTATGAAAACATACGCCGCTTTATCACCTATATGCTTGCCAGTAATTTACCCGAAGCGGTACCGTATGTCCTCTTTTTTGCATTCGGGCTCCCTTTGGCTCTTCCCGTTCCGCTGGTATTGGCGATCGATTTGGGTACGGACATTATTCCGGGGATGGCATTGGGGGCGGAATTGCCCAATAAGGGGTTGATGAATCAACGCCCCCGAAGCCGTAAAGATCACATATTGACATTCGGTGTTTATTTGAGAGCCTTCGGCTTTTTAGGATTGTTGAGTGCGGTCATGTCCATGGGACTTTTTTGGTTCTACCTTAGCGCACACGGCTGGAATGGAGAACCTTTGTCGTGGAGCGATCCGTTGTATCTTCAAGCAGTCACTTTGACCTTTGCCGCTATTATTTTTGCCCAGATCGGTAACGGCCTCTCATGCCGCAGTCAAAGAGATTCGTTATTCACCATCGGTTTTTGGAGCAACCGTTATTACTGGGGCGGGGTGGCTGCCGAGATCGGGATATTGGTGCTTTTTATTTTTGTGACTCCGCTCAGTAGTGTTTTCGGTACCCATCCGTTCGATCCGATCTATTGGTGGGCGGTTGGTGCGGTAACAATTATTATATTGGCGGCAGAAGAGGCTCGTAAAGGAGTTATCCGTTTTTTCAGACGATAAGGGGGACAAATTGAAAACCGGGAAGCTCATAGGCATCGAGCGTTCCGTCTTCGTGTTTGGTGATATGCCAAATACTGTTTTGGATAGGAATGACGAGTATTCCCCCTTCTTTGAGTTGATCGAAGAGTTTTGTCGGCATTTCGGGCGCACTTGCCGAAACGAGGATACGGTCATAGAGATTGCCCTCTCGTCCCAAAGCTGAAGGATCAGCGAGAGTGATCGATGCGTTGTCTATAGGTATTTTGCGTAAGTTGGCATTTCCGTATTCAACCAAAGAGGGGATAATCTCAACCCCTTCCACAAATCCCGATTTTCCGACTTCCGTTGCCAGCAGCGCCGTTGTCCAGCCTGATCCCGAACCGATATCCAATACTCTGTTGCCGAGCATAGGATGTAAAAGTTCCAGCATAACGGCAACGGTGTAGGGCTGCGATATGGTTTGTGCCACTCCGATCGGTAAAGGACGGTCTCCATAGGCATAGGGATATAGTTCTTTCGGGATAAAAAGGATACGGTCACATACTTTAAAGGCGTGAATGAGAGATTGTGAATGCAAAACCCCTGAATCGATCAAATGGTGAATGAGCTGTTCGTTGGTGTTCATAGTAAGACTCCGCTCGCTTCGTTATTTTTTTCCTTCCAGTATCTGGTCAAGATGATAAAAAAGATTCGGGTATTTTTGTTGGATCTCACGAACTAGCCAATCGAGATCGATATTGACAACGGTATTCTCAGACTGACTTCGAGCCATCGTCCGTATCCGATCCATCGCTACTTCCCAAACATCTTCGAAATCTATCGGTAAACGCTGCCAAATCGCTTTTTCAAGTTTATGTTGAAAAACTTCACTTTGGGTAGTGCTCAAAAGACGTATGATCTTGGCCAAGGAGTCAACAGAATTCAGAGTATAGAGGTGATCTTCTTCATCTATGATAGCCCAAGGACGATCATCATGCCAGTTCCCCTGTAGGAGTTCAAGATCCTTGTGCCTCTCATCCGTACCGGGAGACATTTTTACGATGGTCATCTCAGAGAGGTTCATTCCCATTTTTTCAGCAACTTGACTTAAATGATTATTCAAATGATCAGGGTATGGCATTGAAACCCTCTCACTCGTTTACTAGGGTTCGTGCCGTAGGATTGGCATTTAATCTTGCCACGGGGATGGGTTTGCCGGTTCTTTCACAAATACCGTAGCTCCCCAATGCGATTTTGTTGAGTGCCGTATTAATCTCTGACATCTCTGATTCCAACTTTTGCAGAAGTGCTTGATCGTTCGTATTGTCAATTTCAAGCCCCGCAATCCCTTCTACATCATCGATTTCATCTTCATCGACGATACTGCTCAGTTCTGCTTTAAGGAGAGCGATATTTTTTTCGATTTTTGTTTTTTCGGTTTTGAGGATCGCTTCGAATGCTTTGAGATCCAGATCGTGTCGTGTACTCATGATATGCCCCTTTTTACAAAAAATAAATACTCATCAATGATAACTCAAAAATGGTAACAAGGTATGCATTAGACTCACGCTCTATTTTGACATCCGTAAGCGGTTTTGGATACACTAAAGAACTTTAACAGGATGGAACAAAACGAATGAAACAAATGATGCAGATATACCGTGAAAACCGAGAAGCGGTAGAGGGATTTTTACTGAATACGATCAGCGATACTCCTCAGCACGATTTCGATGATGTTCAAGTTAATAAATTTTTTAAACGACTTCCTTGTCTCACCGATATGTATTTGATGGATGAAAAGGGGGAACAGATTACTCCGACATGGCGACGAAGCGGCCATGATATGAGTTTAAATGGCTCAGACAGAGCCTATTTTATAAACCGTATCCAGTTTGACGATAAAGGCAACTACATCTCCAACCCCTACATCTGTGCCAACAGCGGTCAGCCGAAAGTCTCGGTCGCCCGCAAATACTCTGACGGCAAGATTGCCGTGTTTGATCTCGATTTGGTTGCGGTACTGGGCAAAATGCATCTGATCGAGAGTACCCGCCTCATCTCCAAACTCTCGATGTGGGTTTACGGACTCCTTGGGGGCGGGCTTGTATTGCTTGCACTGTTTTTGGGCGGGTATGGATTGCTGGGATTTGTCAAAGCATTGATGAGCAGCGGTGATGAAACGCTTCAGTACGTCTTTAAATCGATCATCGGGATCACCCTAGCGATTGCGATCTACGATCTGGCGAAAACGATCTTGGAGCAGGAAGTATTCTACCGCTCCCTAACCCTCGAAGAGGGGAATGAATACAAAACGCTCACCAAGTTTTTGACCTCGATCATTATCGCCCTCTCCATCGAATCGCTGATGGTCGTCTTTAAAGTCGCTATCAACGATATCCGCAATATGCACTATGCGTTTTATCTGATCAGCGGAGTCGGTATATTGATTGTATCTATGGCGGTACTCAACTACGTCAGCCATAAAAAACAAGGGCGCGAGTAATTGCTAGAAATAACTGATACACTCACCATTCCCGATTCTGAAATCGAGATCACCGCTATCCGTTCGCAAGGAGCAGGGGGACAAAATGTCAACAAAGTATCCACGGCGATCCATCTCCGTTTCGATATCAACGCGTCAACCCTTAGCGATCTCTACAAAGAGCGTCTTTTAGCCCTCACCGATCATCGCATTACCAAAGAGGGAATCATCAACATCAAATCCCAAGAGTCGCGCTCCCAAGAAGAGAACAAAGAAGCAGCGTTGGAGCGGCTCAAAGAGCTTATTAAAAGCATCATGGTGACGCAGAAAAAGCGCCGCGCGACCAAGCCGACCCGCAATTCTCAAAAAAGACGGATGGACAGTAAAACGAAGCATGGGAATATTAAGAAAATGCGGGGGCAATTAAAATGGGATTAGTTAAAAGTTATATGATGGAACAACAAGAAGAACATGCATATGAGGAAAAACTTGAGTGGATAAGAGAAAAACTTGATAATTATGAAGCTGACGAATTGACAGATGGATGGGATGAAGCTGAAGAAGAGTATGAAAGATACCTAAATTTTCAATCTTCTCAATGGAGAGATGAAGAGTATGAAGACTATCTTCAAAGTTTTCAAGATAATTGGACAGTTGAAGGCAAAACAAATTTTCAAATATTTAATGAAATTATTGGTAATTCACAAGTAATTAGCGCTCTTTCCGTATACAATCCTCAAGTTCGTAAAAATCTTTTTGTAATGGTATATGGTCATATAGTTGCGGCAGTTGAAGCTTACCTTTCTTCTACATTTATAAATAATGTGATGTCATCTGAAGTATTTTTGAGAAAATTAGTAGAAAACGATCCAATATTTGCAAGCAGAAAGTTTACTATTGCTGAAATATTTACAAAAAAAGAGCAATTAGACGAAGATGTAAAATCATATTTAAGAGGTCTTATGTTTCATGATATTAAGAAAATTAAACCTATGTATAAAGATGTATTAGATATTGATTTCGGTAAAAATCTTAAATGGTTATTTGAAGCAGTCAAATTAAGACATGATTGCGTTCATAGAGCTGGATATGATAAAGATGGCAATGAAGTAGATTTAGATAAAGAAAAAATAGAAAATTTAATTAAAGAATGCCAAAATTTAGTGAATATGATAGAAGATAAGATAACAACTCTACATATTACATTGTAGTCTTGATTCTCATGCCGAAACTTTCGGAACCAGCACTTCCAACGGAATATGAAGCTGTGCCGAGAGATTGGAAATCATACTGAGCGATAGTCCGATCTTACGGTTGAGCACTTCGGAAACTTTGCTTTTACTTCCGATGATAGGGACTAAATCTTTTTGTTTCAATCCCATCTCTTCCATACGATATTTGATCGCTTCGATAGGATCGGGAGCGGCGATTTGCCAATGTTGTTCTTCGTATTTTTCGACCAAAAGAGCAAGGATTTCGAGTTCGTCACCCTCACGGCTTCCGATCTCAGGTTCCAGATCCATCAACACGTCGATACGCTCTAATGCTTTTTCGTAATCGGCTTCGGTTCGGATAGGGGATAGGTGCATGTTAAATCTCCTCTGCATTGATTTTGTCGTATTCGCTGTGGGTTCCGATGAACTTGACTCGGACGATTTTCCGTTTGTAATCGATATGGACGATCAAACGGTAATCATTCCCCTTGATATTGAACACGACACGGTTGTCACGTAAAAAAGAGGCACTGGAATACTCACGTTTTATTTGATCGGGGCTTTCCCACTGTGCTTTGCGTACATCGGAATGCCACACTTCCAACGGCGTTTTTGCCTGAGGATGATTTTCATAAAACAGTATCAATGTCTTTTTGCTGATAACATTCATGCCAGAAGTATAAGCCTTGTTCCTTTAAAAGGAACTTAGCGTTTAGTGATGAAGTTTAAAAATGCGAGAGCAAATCCTCTACCGGACATTTGACAAGATCGGCGTCTATATTTTTAGCCAAAGCTTTTTGTGCTCGATCGGAGAGGGCTGATGTCAGCTCTTTGTGATGTTTAGCCGGAAATGCAAGGTAACAAGAACCCGGTTGTGCGTTAGAGAGCATCGCAGATATATCATCTGAGATTTGTTGAACCAAACGCTGTTCACGTTCGTGCTCAGCACCGTGATCCTCTCCGCTGCCATTCTTGAAGCGGCCCTGATCATCACTAAGCGTTTCACTCATACTTTGACGACCCTCAATATAATCCAAATCGCTTTGAAGTTCCAAGTGATAGCGGTTTGTTGCTGTAATCATTTGCACTTTATAACTTTTGAGTTCACCCATATCTGCTACGATAATCAATTTGCCGTTGTGTTCCATTGGAGTCTCCTTTATGTTGCGATGAGTTAAAAATGATTCATAGAGATGGTACACCTGAAATCTTAAAGAAAAGATTATTTCATTCGGATTATGAGAGAATTATCTTATAATACCCTCACATACAAACAAGAGATTATAAGCTTAAAAGGTAGAGCATGACGGAACGTTTTAATCAAGCTGCACAGGGGTGGGACAAAGGGGATATGCGTCAAAATATCGCCCACAGCGTCTTCCAAACCATCAGCAGCCGCATTTCATTATTAAATAATATGAATATCATGGATTTTGGTGCAGGTACCGGACTGCTCAGTTTTAAAATAGCCAGCATGGTGAATCAAGTTGTGGGTGTCGATCTCTCTGAGAAAATGTTGGAACAGCTTGAGAGTAAAAATTCTGAAAATCTATGTGTAGAAACGATCTGCCAAAATATCTGCAAAGAACCGTTAAATAAGCAGTTTCATGGAATCGTCAGTTCGATGGCAATGCACCATGTTAAGGACACGGAAGATTTATTTAGAACCTTTCATGCCCATTTAAAACGAGACGGTTTCATCGCTATCGCCGATTTAGAAGCGGAAGATGGAACGTTTCACTCTCATGGAAATGATGGAGTATACCATTTTGGATTTGAGCGCTCTGTATTGCGTCAGACGATTGAAAACGCCGGATTTGAACATGTTCGATTTCACCATGCCTATACGGTTGAAAAAGAGACACGAGAATATCCGATATTTCTTGTAACGGCATCTAAAAAATCATAATTATTCGGATAAAGTGGCTGGGTTGGGTTCTTTTAACGTAATTTATAGCTATTTTCTTTTATAATTCCCTAATTTTTTAGTTATATTATCAGCCAATTTTAATCTGCCTCGGCTGAGGGAAGCATTTGAATTTATAAATAAGGAGACAACATGCAAATCAGCGGTGCACAGATGGTTATTGAAGCACTTATCGCCGAGGAAGTCGAAGTCGTATTCGGTTACCCCGGCGGGGCGATCATGAATGTCTATGATGAGATTTACAAACAGCGATCGTTTCAGCATGTATTGACACGACATGAACAAGCAGCGGTACATGCCGCAGAGGGGTATGCTAAAGCTACCGGTAAAGTAGGGGTGGCGATGATTACCTCCGGTCCTGGCTTTACCAACGGTGTGACCGGATTAGCGGATGCCTACATGGACTCTATCCCTCTCGTACTGATAAGCGGTCAGGTGCCGATGTCTCTTATCGGAACCGATGCGTTCCAAGAGATCGATGCGGTCGGTATCAGCCGTCCGTGTACGAAACACAACTATCTCGTGACGGATGCGGCTGATTTGCCACGTATTCTCAAAGAGGCATTTTATATCGCCCGCACCGGTCGTCCGGGTCCCGTGCATGTCGATATTCCAAAAGACGTAACGGCACAAATCGCTAAATTTGATTACACCAAAGAGGTTGATATCGAGACGTATAAACCGACGACCAAGGGTAACACGCGTCAGATCAAAAAAGCGATGGAAGCGATCGCGAGCTCTAAACGTCCTCTCTTGTATCTCGGAGGTGGGATTATCAACGCTAATGCGGCAGAGCTGGTGCGTGAGTTCTCCAAAATGACTCAAATTCCTGCGGTAGAGACCTTTATGGCACGCGGAACGCTCCGCTATGATGATCCGTTATTGATTTCGATGCTTGGGATGCACGGCTCGTATGCGGCAAACATGGCGATGTCTGAGACCGATCTCGTTATCGGTTTGGGTGCTCGTTTTGATGACCGTGTTACGGGAAAGCTCTCTGAATTTGCGAAAAATGCGCAGATCATCCATGTTGATATCGATCCGGCGAGTATTTCAAAATTGGTCAATGCCCATTTTCCAATCGTTGGAGATGTCAAAAATGTATTGGAGCAAATGATTCCTCTTGCTCGTGAGCAAGTCGATCCTAAACGTTATGAATCATGGCATAACACCATTGCAAATTTTAACAAGCTTCATCCTCTCTCGTACAAAGAAGAGGGAGATCGCATTAAACCGCAATGGGTAGTTGAGCGTATCGGACAGCTCTTGGGTGATGGTGCTAATATCTCAACCGACGTCGGACAGCATCAGATGTGGACGGCGCAGTTTTATCCCTTTACCCGCCCTCGTCAATGGGTAAGTTCAGGGGGCCTTGGAACGATGGGCTTCGGTTTTCCGGCGGCAATCGGTGTTAAACGTGCCGATATGGATCGTGTCAGTATTAACATCACGGGTGATGGCTCGATACTCATGAATATCCAAGAATTGATGACAGCGGTTGAGTATAAACTCCCGGTTATCAATGTTATCTTGAACAATAACTTCTTGGGAATGGTTCGTCAGTGGCAAACCTTGTTTTATGACAAGCGTCACTCCTCTACCGATCTTTCGATGCAGCCTGATTTTGTGAAGCTTGCCGATGCGTTCGGTGGAGTAGGGTATCGGGTAACAACCAAAGATGAATTTGATGCCGCACTCAAAGATGCGGTTGAAAAAAATGTCGTTGCGATCATTGATGTCGCTGTTAACCGATTTGAAAACGTTTTACCGATGGTTCCGGCAGGCGGATCATTATTTAATATGATGTTAGAGTACAAGGAGAAATAATGATGGAACAGACAGAACGCCGCGTTATTTCCGTTATCGTAATGAATGAAGCAAGCGTACTTTCACGTATTGCAGGACTGTTTTCAGGGCGTGGATACAACATTGAATCGCTTACGGTAGCTCCGATCCCTGATTCGAAGTATTCTCGTATTACCATCGTAACCGCAGGATCCGTCCGTGTGGTTGAACAAATTACGAAACAGCTTCACAAACT
>Ga0209016_1002152_pt1 | contig 13889 bp, 6 predicted proteins | sample EPASupsiteSAE305_FD_187265 | JGI IMG/M metagenome (GOLD analysis project Ga0209016, IMG submission 187265) | Bioremediated contaminated groundwater microbial communities from EPA Superfund site, New Mexico - SAE3-05 (SPAdes) (version 2) | ecosystem: Environmental > Aquatic > Deep subsurface >...
TGGGCGGAAGAAGAGGCGCGGGAACATATAGAAGAAAATGACAGTATTGAAGCATTAGAAAATTATTTGAAATTCAGAAGGGATAATTATGAAAAATATGTTGGTGAAAATGAGGAAGAGAAATTTGTTTTAAGGAAACTTACTGAGCTTGCGGAAAGAAAATTAGAACTACTGCGCCAGAAAGTTTCCGTTGAATCATTAGCGGCGGAAGCTGGAGAGCCTGCGGTTGGGCCGGGAGAAGATCAGGTTGAAAAAATGCAATCTCCAGAATCAGCAGGTTCGGCGGATATTTCAGGCCGCAGAGGTTTTGATGAAAATGTTACTGTCGAAGATATTATCAAGGATAATTTGAGTTACCAGGATGCTGACTTAACCGAGGATATCAAGGAGAGGGCTTTAAAATGGAGCCTTGAGTCAGAGAGCGCTAAGAAATACGCGACCGCTCTTAAAGAGCTGGCTGGGATTTACGGGAAAGATATAATAGAAAGTGAAGCTAAAAAAATGCTTGAGGAATGCCAGGATTTACTAGGAAGGATGGGAATAAAATCTTCGCCGTACGGAGAAAGCCTGTCTTGGGCAATGTGGGATATGGGAAAGCAGTTTCATTTTCATATGCACTTAGACGAAGTTGACCCGAAATATTTTATTGCCGATCCTTTAGCTTCACCGGAAAAACGTCAGGAAATTATTGACCGGCATATAGGGTGGGAAGCATTTCGTAGCAATTTGTCCTTTTTCGGAAAAATTAATGATATTGTTTTAAAAGATGAAATTAGAAATTTTATCGCGACTACGCAAACCAAGCCTGATGGAGAATTAAGTTCTAAAGAATATGCGGAATTGGGGGTAATGTTGAGAAAAGCCTTTTCTGGCGCATCTGAACCGGGCAGTAACACAAGCCAGTTGGATGAAAAATTTTCTGCGCCGATTAAGGATTCAGCCGAGAAGCCTGCCAGAAAACCGGATGCCGCGCCAGCGAGCGAAGGGGAATCAGGCGCGTCGGTCTTAAGGACTGCTGAAGAAAAGGAAGAGGAGCCGATTGATCTAGATGAAATAGTAAGAGAAGTTGATGAAATTTCAGCCGAATTGGAAGAAGCGAAAAAACAGGAAAGCGAGTTGTTAAGATCTATGGAAACCGCGCTGAAAGAGAAGAAAAAGAAAAAAACGCAGAAGAATAAGCTGGAGGGGAGATTAGTGAGTTTAAGAGTAAAAGCAGGTAAGGGAGTAAAAGATGTCCAGTCTGTTATTGCGCAAAAAGAAAAAGAAGCGGGGGAGATAAATTTGGAAATAGGAACATTAGAAAAAAATATAAGTGATTATAATAATCAACTTAAAGAAATAAGGGCAAAGATTGAGTTATTGGAAAATGAATTAAAAGAAGCGGGAGAAACAGAAGCTCAAACCGAAGAAGAAAAAAAGCTTGAAGAAGAAATTAAGGGCATGAAGCCGGAAAAATTAAGAAAGGTAGGCCGAGCTATATTGAATCTTGGTTTTCACGTTGAAGAAAAAACGGATAATTTTTTTGCCAAGAGCTTAAAAGGACTGGCTAAAAAACTATCCAAAGGCAAAGAGGATAAGAAGATGATTTCGGAAAATAAGATGGTTAGATCTCTCTACGCCATGGGCGAGAGCTATTCTAAAAACGCTAATTCGGCCAGAGGAAAAATGGAAACTCTGGACGAGTTAAGGAGAAATCGCAAAGGAAAAGGGCTAAAGGGAAGAGGCCGGTTTTTCGCGGGAAAAGAATCTAACTTGCTGTCCGTTTCTAACGCCGGTTATATTTCTTCTAACGTTATAAAAACAGCGAGGGTCGTCGGCGAGGTTGCGGGTTACACCGCCTTTATTCCGCTGAGATATTTAATGATGGGAAGCATGTTTTTCGCGCGGGGAGCGGAGGCGATAAAAGAAGCTGAATTAAACAGCGAGAAAGCAATGAGTAAGACCAGAATTCACGATATTGATTTTGCCATGGATGAAGCGTGGAATATATATAATAAAGCCAAAGCCGGAAAAAATAAAGTTACGCTGAAAGACCTCAAAAAGGCCTACCAAAAAGAAATGCCAAAAGATATTCTTGATCGGCTGGAAAGCGAGCCGCTGGCTGAAAATTCTTCCGGATTAGTGATGCGCGGCGTTCAAAGATTAATGCATTGGGATCTGCAAAGGTCGGCGGAAAAAATCGTCCAGCAGTTGGATAAGGTGCAGAGACAAAGGAATATAAGTCCTGAAGAAAAAGAATTACGCAGGGAAATAATTTTAAGAAGATATTCTAGCCATCTGGAGGATCTGGATCGTATGGTTTCCCAATACGGAACCGTGGATGCTTTGGCTATGGGAATGCGATATTTAAGTACAGCCGGAAAAGCCGTAACCGGGGGAGTGGCTCTAGAGACAGCCGGGTTTACGGCGATGAAACTTTGGGAAAATTTACCCAGGTATTTTCATGAGTTTGATAAGTTTATTAGACCGTCTTCGCCCGAGGGAAAACCTTTTATAAAGCGCCATATATACGCGCCTGAACGGTCAATAGCCGCGTCGACCGAACCAGCGGCGCAACCGCGGCCGGAAAGTTCAGCTACTTCTTCCACCGAACCGCAAAGCACGCCCGGAAGAGTTGAACCGCTTCCAGCTCCCGAAGAAAGAGGTCTTAAAGAAAATTTTACTTTAAAGCTTGGCGAAGGCAATTTTCCTAAACAGCTGGAACGGGTTTTTCAGATGATTGCGGTTGATGAGATGCAGATTGGCGACAAATTCGGCGTAAAAGAAGGGGCAAAGAGTTTGAATATTGCCGAGAATTTAATTAAGCTGGCTGAAGGAAAAAAATTAGCCAGTATCGCGGAATTAAAGGGCGTGGATTTTAAAGAAATCGCCTCCTGGAACCCAAAGACGCATGCTTTAGAAATTAAGAGTTATGAGAAGTTTAATAATTTGATAAAGGCGCTTGATGCTCATAGCGAAAAACTCTGGGAAGCCGGAAAATTAAAGGGAGCAACCGAATATCTGCACAAAATTAAGCCCGGCACCTGGAAAAGTATAATTCATGCCGATGGAATGGAAGAGAAACAAATAATCGGGCATGATGAAATAAAGCCGGAGCAAATAAAAGATTTTGAGCATGAACAAGCGCGCGGCGCCGGGGCGGGCAGGCATCTAAGCGCTAGAAAGCGAGCCATGGGTATTAAGGAAACGGATATAGCGGCTGGTCGCGCCGGGATTGAATATCCTGCCGGCCGGGGGAAAACCGGAGCCGGGATTTTGGAACACTCGGGCGGAGCAAGGGCAGGAAAGGCTGATTCCTGGAATTGGGAGAAAATTAAATGGCAGAGCGAAAGCGGCAGTTATCGCCACTCCACGCTTGATTTTGATAATAAATACGGATTAAAAATGAGTATCATGGATATGGACGGCGATAAGGATCCGGATTTGGCGCATGTACTTGACCGGGATGGACGGGTAGTGGAAATTTATCAAAAAGAAGAAGGGGAGAATTTAAGATTATTCTCAAAGAGGGTGGCTCTGGAAGTGAAACATTCAATCTTTGTGAAAGAGTCAGTTTTTGACGATATTGTAAAAGGAACGGGAATCACTCCTGAGCTGGCCAAAGAGGCCGGCCTTAACCCCTGGGATGGTGTTACCAGCCGCGAGTCCGAAATGTTAAAATACTGGGCGGCGCATCAAAATATCCTGCCAACTTCCAAACCGAAAATCGCTGAGCAGTTTTTTGAACTAAGCCGGGAGAGCCGGATAAATTATAATAATCCGAAATTTGAAAGAGCTTTTAAAATACTGACCGGAACGGGTATAATGGGATCCGATAAGGTAAAATCGGCCGCTCTAATTAAAATATTGGCCGGCGACAAGCACGAAGCGAGAATCGGTTTTTCCGATCTTTTCGGCCTCCGGCATGTTCCGATAGGAAATATGGAATATCCTCCGGATGGAAGAATTATTGTTGAGGATTTTAACGGAGAAAAAGGCGCTAGCTTGACTCTTAGGGAGTTAAAAGGAGAATGCAGAATAAAGCTGGAAGGTTCGGGTAAATTCAGCATGGCCGAGACTGCATTAAATACGCGAAGCATAAAAGAAATTGAGAGATCAATTTTTCGCAAAGCGCCCGTGGCGGAAAAAATTGTTCCCGAAAATCCGGCGCCAAGGCCATCAACTCCTTCTATATCGTCCAGAGCGCGGGAGCCCCATGATTGGTAAAATTTTCAGGATTTTTCACGTTGACATCCCTCTCCAATCTGCTATATTAAAAATAGGTATTTAAGCCTATTTTTTGTATTGAAAAAACTTATGCATATCACCTGGCTCGGACATTCATGCTTTAAAGTTCAGGATAAAATCGGATCGGACGCGATTACTATCGTTACTGATCCTTTTGATAAAGATACCGGCTTTAAAGTCCCGAACTTTGAGGCGGACATTATTACTGTTTCCCATAACCACCATGACCATAATAACGCTGACGCTCTTCGCGGCAAGCCTTTTGTGATAAACGCGGCCGGCGAATACGACGTTAAGGGGATTTCTATTGAAGGGATTGATTCGCACCACGACGAAAAAGAAGGCGCCGATCGCGGCCGGAACGTAATTTACTGGATGGAAATGGAAGGCATCGCGATAGTCCATTTAGGCGACCTCGGGCATGTCTTAACCGATAAGCAGTTGGAAAAAATCGGCAAGTGCGATATTTTAATGATCCCCGTCGGCGGCAAATACACGATTGACGCGAAAAAAGCCGTTGAAGTGATAAACCAGATTGAACCGCGGATCGTCATCCCGATGCATTACAAAACGGCCGGTTCAAAAATTACCGATATAGACGGGGTGGAGAAGTTCGTAAAAGAACTCGGGATCAAGCCGACTGAGGAAGAAAAACTGAAAATTACGAAAAAAGACCTGCCGCAGGAAGATATGGAGTTGGTGATATTAAAAATTTAATTTTTTATTATGCCAAGGAGGAAGAATGAGCTAAAAAAAGAAACCCGCGTTAAGTGGCCGAAGAAATCGGTAAAGAAAAACGTAAGAGTGGTTAACAGATCGGCCGAAGATAAACCGCGGGAAGATAAAATTAACGCTGTGAACCTGAAATTTGAAGAGCCGTTGGAAGTTTTTCCCAATCCCGAAGAGGTGGAAAAGAATAAGCGGCTCGTGATGTGGAGCGGGGTGACTTTTTTTATGCTGGCGATAATTATAATCTGGGCCATTAATATAAAAAGCGTTTTTAAAGCGGCGCCGGAAACGGCCGGAAGCGATTTAAACTGGGAAGAGATTTCGGAAAATTTTTCCCGATCAATGGAAGAAGCGAAAAAGGGGATTGACGAGGTAAAAAGCATTGCGAGCGAAAACGCGACTACTACCCCGGCTGTTTTGCCTGCGGGTGAAACAGCGAGCGTTGCTCCCGCGGGCGATGACTCCGGATTAGAAGCCGGAAGCGCGATTGCCAGTTCAACCAACGAATCAGCCGAACAGGTTGATTTAAAAGAATTAAGGGAAAAAATTGAAGAATTGGAAAGGAAACTTAAAGAGAATTAATAACTATGGCAAAAGATATCAAAAAAAATAAGAAGAAAAAAGACGAAGAAGAGATAGCCAAAGTTCCGGCGGCAAAAGAGGAGAGTGGCGCCGATGAAAAAGAGAGCGGCGTTGAACCAGCCGCTTCTTTGGTTATTGAAAAAAAGATGGAAACAGCATACGGAATGGTTGAGCCGCACTCTATTATCCGGGAAATGGAAAAATCTTATCTGGATTACGCCATGACCGTTATCGTCGCCCGCGCCCTGCCGGATGTCCGGGACGGCTTAAAGCCCGTGCACCGGCGGATTCTTTACGCCATGTGGAATTTAGGACTCCGCGCCAACGCCAAGTTCAGGAAATCGGCCACCGTAGTCGGAGAAGTGCTCGGTAAATACCATCCGCACGGCGACGTCGCGGTTTATGATTCAATGGTTCGGATGGCTCAGGATTTTTCCATGCGCTACATGCTTATTCGCGGACAGGGAAACTTCGGTTCCATGGACGGCGACCGGGCGGCGGCTATGCGGTATACTGAGGCGAAACTGGCGAAAATCGCCGAAGAAATATTATTTGATATTGATAAAGAAACAGTGGATTTTGTTCCGAACTACGATGGCTCGCAGAAAGAGCCGCGGGTAATGCCCTCTAAGCTCCCAAACCTACTTATGAACGGCGCCATGGGCATCGCGGTCGGCATGGCTACCAACATCCCGCCGCATAACCTAGGCGAACTGATTGACGGCATAACCCATTTAATAGACAACCCCGACGCTACGGTTGAGGATCTGATGGTTTTCATCAAAGGTCCGGATTTTCCGACCGGCGGAATTATTTACAACCGGCGGGATATTCTGCAGGCTTACGCGACCGGCAAAGGCGGAATCGTTACCCGCGGCCGGGCTGAAATCGTTGAAACCAAAGGCGGGAGCTTCAGGATTATAATCACGGAAATTCCTTTTCAGCTTAACAAAGCCACGCTGGTAGAAAAAATCGCCGACCTGGTAAAAGACAAAAAAATTGAAGGCATCAGGGATCTGCGCGATGAATCCGACAAGGACGGCGTCCGCATTGTCATTGAATTGAAAAAAGACGCTTACCCGAAAAAGATTTTAAACAACCTTTACAAAATGACCCAGCTTCAGGAAACTTTCCACGTCAACATGCTCGCGTTAGTGGACGGCATCCAGCCGAAAGTTTTAAATCTTAAGATGATTCTGGAAGAGTATATAAAGCACCGGGAGGAAGTAATCCGCCGCCGGACTGAATTTGAACTCCGCCGAGCCAAGGATCGGGCTCATATTTTAGAGGGTCTCATGATCGCCCTGGCGAAAATTGACGAAGTAATAAAAACTATAAAGAAATCCAGAGATCGCGAGGAAGCCAAGATTAACCTCATAAAAAAATTCAAACTGACCGAGCGGCAGGCGATCGCCATTTTGGAGATGAAACTCGCGACGCTTGCTAACCTGGAACGGCTGAAAATTGAAACCGAGTTAAAGGATAAGATGAAGCTCATAAAAGAGCTGGAAGAACTTTTAAAATCAAAAAATAAGATTCGCGGCGTTATCAAAGACGGGTTGAAAGAGCTGAACGAAAATTACCGGGACGAGAGAAGAACCGCCATTGTTGTCGGGGATATAAAGGAATTTAAAATGGAAGACCTTGTGCCGGACGAAGAAACCATGGTCATGATGACCCGCGACGGCTATATAAAGCGCCTGCCGCCCGACACTTTTAAATCCCAGGCTCGGGGAGGCAAAGGCGTAATCGGCCTTACGACTAAGGAAGAGGATATGGTGGAATTCATGTTCACGACCAATACTCACTCCGATCTCCTGTTCTTTACGACTAAGGGGCGGGCGTTCCAGCTCAAAGCCTACGAAATACCGCAATCAGCCCGCACGTCCAAAGGGCAGGCAATAGTAAATTTCCTCCAGCTGGAAGGGTCGGAGAGCGTAACTTCAATTTTGCCTTTAAACAAAATTACCGCGAGCAAATATCTTTTTTTCGCTACTGAGCAGGGATTAGTTAAAAAGGTAGAGCTTTCGGCTTTTGCCAATGTCCGGCGCTCCGGCCTCATTGCCATAAAAATTAACGCGGATGACCGGCTGATCTGGGCCAAACCGACCGGCGGCAAGGATGAAATACAGCTCATAACCGCTAAGGGTCAGTCCATCCGGTTTAAGGAAACCGATGTCCGGGATATGGGTCGGGGAGCGGCCGGAGTCCGAGGGATCCGCCTTAAGAAAGGCGACCTCGTCGTCGGCATGGGAGTAATAAAAAATGATAAGGAAAAATTGAGAAAAAGCATGGCGCTTGTTGTCATGGAAAATGGGTTTGGAAAAGTTTCCCCCTTAGACCTCTTTAAAATCCAGGGTCGGGGCGGCTCAGGAATCCGGACGGCCAAAGTTACGGCTAAAACCGGAGACATTGTCAACGCTTTTATCGTTGATAAGGAAAAGATGAGCGACAAGGATATGATTATAATCGCCGCGAGCGGCCAGGTTATCCGCCTGCCTTTTAAAACAGTGCCAAAGCTCGGGCGCGACACGCAAGGCGTACGCCTGATGCGGTTTAAGGAAAAGGGAGACAAGGTAGCGAGCACGACCTGGGTGTAATAAACAATAGTTAAAAGTTAGAAGTCGGAAGCAGAAAATAAACTTTGAATTTTTAACTTACTTACGTGCCTTTAATTGACGAAAAAAGACTTGGGGTGTCCATGGCGAAAATTATTGCTTTTCTTTTTTTCGCGCTTATCGCGGTAATTGTCCTCTTGGTTATTATGTACAATGGGATTAAATCTTTTTCTGTGTTATAATGCTCCGCAGGCTAAAATCAATAAAAGTTAACTAACTTCGCGGGTTTAAATAATTAATAATATAAAGGAGGAAAAAAATATGAAAACAATCATGCTTAGATGGGCGAAAATCGGAGGAATATCAATGGCTTTAGCTTTGGTTTTAACCGGCTGTTCCTTAGCGGACTTAAAATCTTCCAAAGCGAAAATATTAAAACCCGAAGAAGCCAAGGCCAAAGCGGAAACTTACATTAACGAAAATCTGATGCAGGGCCGGAAAGCCACGGTTGAATCCATTATAGAGGAAAACGGGCTTTATAAACTTTCGGTAAATATCGGCGAAGGACAGAAAGTTGATTCCTACATTACAAAAGACGGGACGACTTTTTTCCCGCAGGCTTTAAGCGTTGAAGGCGCTCAGGCGGCCGCTGATAATACCGGAACAGGGGATACGGCCAGCCAACCCCCCGCGGCCGACATAGCTAAGAATGATAAGCCGGCGGTTGAACTTTTTGTCATGAGCCATTGCCCTTACGGCACTCAGATTGAAAAAGGCATAATCCCCGTCGTGGAAAAGCTCGGCAATAAAATTGATTTTAAATTGAAGTTCTGCGACTACGCCATGCACGGTGAAAAAGAGCTTAGGGAAGAATTAAACCAGTATTGCATAGACAAAAACGAACCGACAAAACTCCTAACCTATTTAAAATGCTTCTTAAAAGAAGGAAACGGCGAAGCCTGCTTGACGGAAGCCGGAATTGACAAGGCTAAGCTTTCTTCCTGCGCTAGCGAAACTGACCAGCAATTTGAAGTTATGAAAAAGTTTAACGCTAAGACTGATTTTAAAGGCAGCTACCCTTCTTTCGGGGTTTACGCGGCTGATAACGCGAAATACGGGGTAGGCGGTTCGCCGACCTTGATAGTGAACGGCACTGAAGCCCAGTCCGGCCGGAGCCAGGCTGATTTGATGGCGACGATTTGCGCCGGTTTTAATAACGCTCCGGATGAGTGCAAAGAAAAGTTGCCGTCCGAGAGCCCGGCTCCGGGATTTGGCGAAGGGACAGTCGCCGGAAACTCGGCCGATGCCGGTTGCGCGGAGTAAAAGCTGAATTTGGGAATGGAAAATTGAAATTCAGGATACATGATAATAGAGGGGCTCGAAAATCGGGTCTCTCTTTTGTTATATTCTCCACCTCTTGATTTATCGGTATTTTTATGTATAATTAAGGAAATTCATTACGCCTTTAATAAACTTTCCGGTATTCAGGCGAACCGGGAACTTTCTCCGTTTTTGGCGGAGGGGTTAAAACAGTCTTTTTTTATTTAAAAGGCTTTGGCTGTTATCAGAAAACAGCCATCAAGAAAGGAAATGCCACTATGAATGATGTTCAAGAAAATTCAGATTTTCAAACTTTGCTGGATGAAAATCCGATCAAAGTCCCTAAAGTCGGGGACATAGTAACCGGAACAGTAGTCTCCGCTTCCAAAGCCGAGGTAAAGCTTGATATTGACGGCTTTATGACCGGCGTGGTTCGCGGCCGCGAGCTTTACAACGAAGCCGAAGAATACTCAAGTTTAAAACCCGGCGATACGACCGAGGCGACCGTGACTGAAGAAGAAAACGAGAACGGCGAGCTGGAGCTTTCATTCCGCCACGCGGGCGAGGAAAAAGCCTGGCAGGTTCTGCGCGGCGCTTATGAAAACCGGAGCAATATCAAAGTAAAAATAGTAGCCGCGAACAAAGGCGGACTGCTTTCCAATTTCAGGCAGATTGCCGGCTTCCTGCCGGTTTCCCAGCTTTCGCCGGAAAACTATCCCCGGGTGGAAGGCGGCGACAAGTCAAAGATTTTAGATAAGCTCCGCACTTTCGCCGGAAGGGAGTTTGAAGTAAAAGTCATCACGCTTGACGAAAAGGAAAATAAAATCATTTTTTCGGAAAAAGATGCCTGGCTAGAGCGCCGGAAAGATATTATCGGCCAATACCAGATCGGTTCTATAATTGATGGCATTATCACGGCCGTAACCGATTTTGGAGTGTTTATAAAATTCGGCGATAACCTTGAAGGGCTTATCCATATTTCCGAACTGGCCTGGCAAAGGATTGAAAATCCGTCTTCGCTCTATAAAGTCGGCGATACGATTAAAGCTGAAATCATTTCCATGACCGGCTCAAAGATATTCCTCTCGGCGAAAAAGCTCATGAAAAATCCCTGGGAAGAAGCCGGCGAAAGGTATAAGGTTGAGCAGGTAGTAAAAGGAAAAATATTAAAAATCAACCCGTTCGGTCTGTTTGTCGCCCTGGATGCGGATATCCACGGCCTCGCCCATATTAATCAGCTCGGACTTGCGCCGAACCAGAAAATAAACGAAGCCTATAAGGAAGGGGAAGAAAGGGAATTTACGATTATTTCCCTTGAACCGAGAGAGCACCGCTTAGGCCTTACGGTGAAAAAAGAGGAGGATAAAACTGACCGCAAAGCCTCCAAAGAAGCGGAAGCCGGTGAAAAATCTGAAGAACCGAAGAAGGTGAAGAAGGCTCCAAAGGCAAAAGCCGAAGCTGAAAAGGCCGAAACTGACAAAACCGAAACTTCTCCGGCTGACGCGGCCGAAGAAAAGCCCGTCAAAAAGCTGAGAGCAAAAAAAGAGACGAAGAAAGAGAAAGCCGAATAAATCAGCAAATTTTATACATCCCGCCTTAAAAAGCGGGATGTATTTTATTTTAAGTTTTGTAAATTCGGTAAAAGTGTAATAGAATAGTGGCATATTTACGCGTATCTGTAATTATCAGGTTGCATCCTTGTCTTTCGCCATTAAAGATTATATAATTGGGATGATAAATTATCTTAATGTTCGCGTCATAATCCAGCCTTATAATTTAGTTAGTAAATTCCTATGTCCAACCTGATAAAAAATTTCTTCATATTTTTCCTGATTTTCGTTTTAATAATCAGTCTGTTCAGTGTTTTTCAAAACGGCTTTAATACCGGTGAAAAACCCGAAACCGTCGGCATACCGGCTTTGGTCGGCCAGATCAATAACGGGGAAGTTGATAAGATTTCCGTTGAAGGCGACAGCCTGGAAATAACCCTGAAGGACGGAAAAAAAGAAAGCGTTAAAAAAGAGATTGGAGAAAGTTTTTCCGATATCGTAAAAAATTACGGCGTCGCTCCGGAAAAGATCGCCGGAATAAGCGTTGAAGTTAAGGGTGAATCCGGCTCTTCGTTTTTAATCGGTTCGGTTCTGCCTTTTCTCCTGCCTTTGCTTTTAATCGGAGTATTTATCTATTTTATGATGCGTTCGGTCGCCGGAGCGAACAGCCGGGCGATGATGTTCGGGCAGTCCCAGGCCAAAGAATTCGGTAAAGAAAATAAAGTTAAAGTTACTTTTAAAGACGTGGCCGGCGTAAAAGAAGCCAAAGAAGAATTAAAAGAAGTAGTGGACTTTTTGAAATATCCGAAAAAATTCATTGAGCTCGGAGCCCGGATTCCCCGCGGCGTTCTGCTCTTAGGCGCGCCTGGCGTTGGAAAGACTCTCTTAGCCAAAGCCGTGGCCGGCGAAGCGAACGTGCCTTTTTACAGCATTTCCGGTTCCGAATTCGTTGAGATGTTCGTCGGCGTCGGCGCTTCGCGCGTCCGCGACCTTTTCCGGCGGGCGAAAAAAAGCTCGCCCTGTATCGTCTTTATTGACGAAATTGACGCGGTCGGCCGGCGGCGGGGAGCGGGGCTCGGCGGCTCGCACGACGAACGGGAGCAAACCCTAAACCAGATTTTAGTGGAAATGGACGGCTTTGAAGAAAACGAAAACGTAATTATAGTGGCGGCGACTAACCGGCCTGACGTTTTAGATCCGGCGCTTTTACGGCCCGGGCGTTTTGACCGGCGGGTAATTCTGGACGAGCCGGATATCGCCGACCGGGAAGCGATTTTAAAAGTCCATGCCAGGGAAAAGCCTCTTGCTAAAGACGTTAATTTAAGGCGGGTGGCCGAGCGGACTCCGGGATTTTCCGGCGCTGATCTCGCCAACCTTTTAAACGAGGCCGCTATTCTTGCCGCCCGGCGCGACAAAAAAATAATTGAAATGCCCGACGTTTTGGAATCAATTGAAAAAGTCATGCTCGGTCCGGAGCGGCGTTCGCGCGTTCTCTCGGATCATGAGAAAAAAATTACCGCCTATCACGAAGCCGGGCACGCCGTTGTCGCCCATTTCCTTCCCCATACCGACGCGGTGCATAAAATATCCATTATCGCCCGCGGCCGAGCCGGCGGCTACACCTTAAAACTTCCGTCAGAAGACAAGCATTACCATACCCGGACGGAGTTTATTGAAGAAATTGCCGTCCTCCTCGCCGGTCATATGACCGAAAAAGCAATTTTCGGCGAACCGTCAACCGGCGCCCAGTCGGATCTTCGGCGCGCGACCCAGGTCGCGAGGCGGCTTATAACTGATTACGGCATGTCAAACGAACTCGGGCCAAGGACTTTTGGCGAAAAAGACGAGATGATTTTTCTCGGGCGCGAAATCCACGAACAGAGGGATTATTCGGAAAAAGCGGCCGAAGAGATAGATAAAGAAATATCCTTGTTAATGAAAGAGGGAATGAAATTCGCCGGAGAAATTATTTCCCGGAAAAAAGATGAGCTGGAAAAAGTCGTTAAAGAACTCATGGAAAAAGAAACCATTGAAAAGGAAGACTTTGAAAAACTGGTCGGGCAGAAGATAACAGTAAGCAGTAAATAGAAAACAGAAAACAGAACTCTCTTTAGTTGCTATGGACTTTTTCTGGGAGGTTTGCCAAGGGCTCTTTTCAGGTTTTTTAATAAGTGGTATAATTTAAAAAGTTGAGATTGTTATAACCTGAGCATGTAATTTATAACTCATAAATTTTTGCGTTATGAGTTGCGTGTTACGAGATCAATATGACTTTTTACCGCCATATAATAAAAAAAGCCTGGGAAATAACCTGGAAATTTCGGTTTCTTTGGTTTTTTGGTTTGTTTGCCGCCCTATTGGGAAACGGCGGAGAGTACGAAATAATCATAAAAACTTTCGGCGATGACCAAAGCGCCGGTCTTTTTCCGGGACTGAGGACTTTGGCTGATACGGGAATTTTTACTATGCAAGGTCTAAGAAATGTCGCCATGACCGCCGCTACTGATCCGGTAAATTTTTCCGTTGTCATCGTCATTCTCTTACTGACTCTGGCGGTCGGAGCTTTCCTCGTTTGGCTGGTAATAATTTCCCAGGCGGCTTTGGTAAATTCTTCGGCTAAAATAATCCAGAATAAAAAAATAGCTTTCCGCGAAGCGCTCCAGTCGGGCATGAATAATTTCTGGCCGGTTTTTTTCCTGAATTTATTTAACCGGCTGATTTTTTCCGGCATCTTTCTTCTACTCCTTATTCCTCTTGTCGCGAGCCTCAGCCTGGCCGCCCCGATTTACGTAATACTGTTCATAATTTTCATACCAGCCTCAATTTTTATTTCTTTTATTATAAAATACTCAATCGGTTACACGGTAGTGAAAGGTCAGCCGCTTGCTATTTCCCTGCGAAACGGCTGGAAACTGTTTAAGGA
>Ga0209016_1002156_pt1 | contig 13824 bp, 12 predicted proteins | sample EPASupsiteSAE305_FD_187265 | JGI IMG/M metagenome (GOLD analysis project Ga0209016, IMG submission 187265) | Bioremediated contaminated groundwater microbial communities from EPA Superfund site, New Mexico - SAE3-05 (SPAdes) (version 2) | ecosystem: Environmental > Aquatic > Deep subsurface >...
GCAAGGCCGCGGCAGATCTATTGGTGCAGGCGTATCACCGGACGTTTCAGGTGCCCGCGACGATCTCGCGCTGCTCCAACAACTACGGGCCCTACCATTTCCCAGAAAAGCTGATTCCGCTGATGATCATCAACGCCCTGCACGACAAGCCCCTGCCTGTCTACGGCAAGGGCGAAAATGTCCGCGACTGGCTATATGTGACCGATCATTGCCGCGCCATCGACCTGATTCTGCAAAACGGGCGCGTGGGTGAGGTGTATAACATCGGCGGGCACAACGAGATGCGCAACATCGATATCGTGCGCCTGATCGTGAAGACGCTGGGCAAGAGCGAGGATCTGATCACCTATGTCACCGACCGCAAAGGCCACGACATGCGCTATGCGATCGATCCCGCCAAGATCAACCGCGAGCTCGGCTGGTCGCCGGAAGTGATGTTTGCAGACGGCATCCAGCGCACGATCGACTGGTATCTGACGCACCGCGACTGGTGGCAGAACATCGTCAACGGCGAATATCAGACCTATTACGAGCAGATGTACGGGAGCAGATAAAAGCCATGGGCCAGTTTACATTCACGAAAAGCTGCCCGGCGTTCTGATTATCGAACCCAGGGTGTTTGGTGACGAGCGCGGGTATTTCATGGAAACCTACAACGCTGAAATTTTGAGAAAGCGGGCATCACCTGCGCATTCGTACAGGATAACCAGTCCAAGTCTCGCAAGGGCGTGCTGCGCGGGCTGCATGTGCAGCGCACGCACCCGCAGGCAAAGCTAGTGCGCGTGATCTCCGGCGAGGTGTTTGACGTCGCGGTGGACTGCCGTGCGGGCAGCGAGACCTATGGCCAGTGGGTCGGCGTACACCTCTCCGCGGAGAACAAGCGGCAGTTCTTTATCCCGAAAGGCTTTGCGCACGGGTTTTTGACCACCAGCGAAACCGCGGAATTCTGCTATAAGTGCGACGATTTTTATCATCCGGAGGACGAGGCTGGTTTCCTCTATAACGATCCTGCGTTCGGGATCGCGTGGCCACAGCTAACCTTTCCGTATTTGCTCAGCGATAAGGATCTGACGTACCAGCTGCTAAGCTAAACAAAATTGTAGATTTGGGTACAAACAAATAGTTCAAGCGAAACAAAAGAGAGCAAGCGCTTTGAACTGACCCAGACGACTAGACACAAATAGAAGCACCTATATGGAGCTGAGGTGTCTCCCCAATAGTAGTCCACGTTGCTACTATATATTCATGGATGGAGCACGGCAGCCAGCCGTGCTTTGTTCTATCTCATGCCTAAGCTACGATAAGAGGGTAATTGGTCTGACACGTCCACTTTTGGACTAACCACGTCCGTCATTCAAACAGTCAGCCATCCTCTTATTGCAGCGTTGGTTTTTTGCAGGTTGAACCACCGTGCTTACGGGGCGTTCGTGGATTGGCTACAGTAAACTGTACAGAAAAGATAAGGTAGTGGTATTCTCTTGAAGATGAAAGAGAGGGAGAAAACCATGACAGAGAAACGAGCAAGAAGAACGTTTATTGAAGAGCACAAGAAGCAATTGGTTGAACTGTTCAACCACGGCAAACCCAGAAGCGAAATCATCCGGGAGTATGATCTGACAGCCTCAGCGTTTGACAAATAGGCGAAACGGATCAACGCAAAAGGACCCAGCCGGGAGAAAAACAATCGCACGATCGAAGAACAAGAATGGATTAAGCTTCGCAAGGAAAATCAGCAGCTACGAATGGAGAATGATGTTTTAAAGCAAGCGACGCTGATATTCGCACGAAAGTAATTGTTATCATAGCCAATGCCCGCAAATACTCAATATCAGCGCTGTGCAGATGTCTAGGCATTGCGCGGAGCACCTTCTATTACGAATGCCATGATCCGATAGACGAAAGCGATCTCGATGAAGCGGTTCAAACGGCATACGACGAGAACCGGCGTGTATACGGGCAGCGAAAGCTGAAACGTGTGTTATTCCGGAAAGGATCGACGGTTTCACGTCGCCGCATCGGACGAATCATGGCGAAACGTGACTTGGTTTCGGCCTATACTTGCAAGAAATACCCTGTGCACTCATCAAAAAGCAACGAAGCCGCAACGCCCAACCTTCTGGCCAGAGATTTTAAAAATCAAGCGCCTGGGGCCTGTGTCGTGAGCGATTCGACCTAAGTCCGCATCGGAACAAGATGGGCATATGCCTGCATCCTGCTTGAGCTTGGAGCACGGGAGATCATTGGGCAAAGCGCAGGCGCAATTAAAACGCCGAGCTTGTATACAAGGCGTTCTCAACGGTGAAGGGGAATCTGTTCGATATTCAAATGTTCCACACGGACCAGGGCAACGAATTCGATAATATGCTGATCGAAGAATTACTTGATAGTTTTCAGATCAACCGCTCGCTGAGCATGAAAGGCTGTCCATACGACAACGCTGTGGCCGAATCAACTTCTAAAATGATCAAGGCAGAATTCGTTTACTCGCGCCGCTTTGAAACGCTGGAGCAGCTCCAGCTGGAGCTGCTGGATTATGTTCACTGGTTCAACAACATCCGTTTGCACGGAACACTTGGATTCTTGTCACCAGCAGAGTTTAAGAGTGCCTGTACCTTATAGAATCTGTCCGACTTACTGTTGACAATCCAGTTTATCATTTTGTCTCTTTTCAGGTGGACTACTTTTTGTGGGAGCAGGTCAGGAGCAGATCATTTCGAAGAAGGTCTTGGAAGGTTTGCAAAGTGGTATAAAGCGTATTACCAACTCTGATTCATATCTTGATTGTTTAAAGGAGAACCATATAAATGAAAATTGCAGTTGCCGGAACCGGATATGTGGGGCTTTCCATTGCAATTTTGCTTGCTCAACATAATACCGTGACCGCGGTCGATATCGTTCTTACTAAAGTTGAGATGATTAATGACCGCAAATCGCCGATTTACGATGCGGAGATCGAATCATATCTGGCAACAAAATCGCTCGATCTATCAGCTACGGTAGACGGGGACACCGCCTATCGTGATGCAGACTTCATCGTTATTTCTACACCGACCAATTACGATCCTGAGAAGAACTATTTCGATACATCGTCGGTTGAGAACGTTATCCAGCAGGTAATTCGAGTGAATCCAGATGCAGTTATGATCATCAAATCCACTTTACCAGTCGGGTTCACGGAACAGGTAAGAGCGAAGTATAGCTGCGACAATATTCTCTTCAGCCCGGAGTTTCTGCGGGAAGGACGCGCGCTGTATGACAACCTCTATCCTAGCCGAATCATAGTCGGCGTTCCGGTGAAGAATGCGCGACTCATGAAGGCAGCAGAGATGTTTGCGTCTCTTCTAAGGGAAGGTGCAATCAAAGAGGATATTCCAACACTCTTCATGAATCCGACGGAAGCAGAAGCAGTTAAGCTATTTGCAAACACGTATCTTGCACTCCGAGTGGCATACTTCAATGAGCTGGATACCTACGCTGAGATTCGTTGCTTAAACACAAAATCAATCATTGAGGGTGTTTGTCTTGATCCCAGAATCGGGAATCAATACAACAACCCTTCTTTTGGTTATGGCGGATATTGTCTGCCGAAAGACACAAAACAGCTCCGGGCAAATTATGCTGACGTGCCGCAGAACTTAGTGAGCGCAATTGTAGACGCGAATAGTACGCGCAAGGACTTCATAGCAGATCAGATTATAGCAAAACGTCCAAATGTAGTCGGCATTTATCGACTCACCATGAAGGCAAATTCAGATAACTTCCGCCAAAGTTCAGTGCAGGGTGTGATGAAGCGGATCAAAGCCAAGGGCATCGAGATCGTCATTTATGAGCCGACCGTTCAGGAAGAAACTTTCTTCAACAGCCGGATAGTCAATGATCTCTTAGAGTTCAAATCGATCTCTGATGTGATCATCGCGAACCGATACTGCGAAGATATCGCGGATGTGCTAGACAAGGTGTATACGCGAGATCTTTATTTCAGGGATTAACGTCACATCTACAATAATCAAAAAGTATTACGGCAATAGAACATTGAAAACCGCATACTGGAATGCTAAATGCGAGAAGGTCTCGCATTTTAATTGGAGCACAAAAGTGGGCAAAGGTATCAAGCTGGAACATCGACTGGCGGCATATTCGATTTTTGTTTTTTGTTTTTTTGTATTCCTTTTCACCATCTATATCATTGCAGAGAGAACGGAAAAGAATAGCCAGGTTAGCCCGTTTGGGGTTGATTTTGGGGTGTATTATACCGCAGGGCAGATGGTGCGCTCGGGTGAAACGGATGATCTTTATAACATTCCGGTTCATCATGCTGCGCTTGAACGGATTATGGATCGTGAAATGCCGTTCTATCTTCCATGGATGTACCCTCCGACGTTTTTGATGATTGTCACGCCGTTTTCGTTTTTGCCATACACGACTGCACTTGTGGTTTGGCTAAGCATCACGCTGGCGTTAGCACTATTTGCGCTGTTTCCACTGGTTCCGAAACGAAAGAGTCTCGCATTATTGGTGGTCGGGTTTCCGGGGGTTCTGATGAACTTGCGTTGGGGACAGAATGGATTTCTAAACACAGCTCTTCTCGGGTTCGGATTGTACTTTCTGGAAAGCAACCCGGTTCTGGCAGGGCTGATGTTCGGGCTGTTGACGTATAAGCCGCAAATTGCATTATTCGCTTTTCTCGTCCTCTTCATTTCTAAAAAGTGGCGGGTGTTAAGCTGGGCTGTTGTTTTTACCGTAGGGTTCGCGATTCTTTCCGGCGTTTTGTTCGGGTTTGATACTTGGGTGCAATTTGTCCAATCGTTTTCCAATTCGACCAGCGGACTTCTCGATAACAACTGGTTGAGCATTGCGAAAGTTCAACCATCGATGTTCATCAACCTGCGTCTTGCCGGAATCATTGATTCGGTCAACTATATCATCTTAGGAGTAATCGGTCTTGTCGTAGCGGGGGCGACAGGCTGGGTCTGGCATCATACGGATCGTATTGCGCTCAAAGCTGCGACAATGTGTGCCGGAACGCTTCTCGTCATCCCATACTTCCTGCAATATGATTTGATGATTCTCAGCATACCGCTGGTACTTTTAAGCTATGACTATATAGAATATGGCAGACGTCCGATCGATTTTTTGCTTTTACTAGCCTTTTGGATGACTCCACTATTAGACTGGCTACTCGTTAGGTGGACGGACGTGCACATCTGTCCGTTTATATTGATGGCGTTGATTTTGTCGGTTGTCATGCGAGTTAAGCGGCAATTTGAAACGGAACCCGCTATGAATAGAATAGAGGGAAAGGTTGCTGAATTTAGCGATGATCTATACCCGCAACGAGAAACGAGCTAGTTAAAAATATCGAGAGGAATTATTCTTTCTTGCCATTTTCTTGCCACTTCACGGCGATAACCCGAAAATCAAGCGTAAACAGCAAAATAAAACGCCCTAATTCAGGGCGTTTTTTGCGTTATTCGTACTGATTCTTAAATAAATGTTCTACGACTCTGACTCGTATTGTCTAGGTTCGAGTCCTTGTTCCGCAGCCAAATCAAAAATAAAAAGACCTGCTGAATAAGCGGGTCTTTTGTTGGTTTTGGTGGAAGAATAAGCATGCGCTGATATAGAAATATATTTTTATTCTTTTATTCCAAGTATCTCCTTCATGGCCGCGTCATATTCATCAACCTGCGCCGGATCAAAATCGGCATCGAACCGCAACAGAACGTTATCATAAAGCAGTTCGTACTGGATAGACCCGAGACCAGACAACATTAGGTTGTCGACGTATGCATATCGAGCGGAAGCATCTTGCTCGTTCTCGAAGATCTCCAGCATACCGCAATCAGAATATGAATTGGTACCAATACGGCTATCATAAAAGTTCGTTTTGTCGATATATGCATGGGGACGACCCATAAGTTCATTCGGGTCGGTGGTAGAATCATAGGTTTCATACCGTGCGATAGGAAGCCCCGCAGCGATCATAGCGTTGACGATTTCTTCTGTTGTTATTGTGTACGAAATTGGCTCAGGTAACGGGGTAGGAATTTCGGTTGGTACAGGGGGAGGCTCCGGTGTGGGCGAAGGGGTTGGAATATATGCTGCTTGCTGCTCGATATATGCAAGTCGAGCTCCTATGGAAGATAATCTGTCATTTAAGGTAGCTTGATCGTTTGAATAAACAACAATGCTAGTGACCAACAAACCTACTAAAATGGCAGCAAGGATATATTTGAGATACTTCATCTTGCACATCCTTATTTTATATTTATAACCACAATAGCATTGACTATCATGCACTGTCAATTACTGTGCGGGCTTCAGTATATATTTCAAACATTTATGAATTATAACAATTCACCCTCACGCGAATATCGATAAAAACACAGCCTAGTTTGCCCTTATCGTGTATCTCACGATGGGCAAAGGCGAATTCGTGGGAAAGGTGGAAATTTCGTGCGCGAGGGGTTTATCTTTTACGAATCATTTCGAAGTGCGATGAAGGGGGTGTCAGCGGAGACGCAGCTGCGTCTCTATCGCGCGCATCCGGGAATTTTTCTTCACAAGTATCTTGCATGCGCAATAATCCCAAAATAGATCATTATAAAGCTTCGATCATATGTGGGATTTTCAATTAGCAATCCTGTAAACTATGAACTATATGATTCGTCGAATTGAAAACAAAATTACAATATTACAAGTGATAATATTGGGACAATAACAACCTGCATACCTGTCGTGAACAGCCAGGCGGAATTTGCGAGGTCTTTATCCAAGCCGTAAATCTGTGGAGGAATCAGCGCATTAAATGCAGTGGGCATGAATGACAACACGATAACAACTTGAAACACAAGGCTGTTTTCCAGGGTAGGAAGACCGATGATCACCGCGGCAAGGATTATGACAGCGGGCGTGATCAAAAACTTAACAGCAGAAACCACAAAACATTCTTTTAAATAAATCCGTAACTTGCCGAATTTCATGCTATACCCGACGGTGGAAACCAGCAGAACAGAAGTGATGGGAATCAGGGTTGAGTTGATATCCCCCAAAACAGATGGTCTTTTGATCCCCGATACGTTCAATATGCAACCAATCAGGATGCTGAAGAAATAAACGAGGATGTATGGATCGGTGAGAATAGATTTGAGCTTATTTTTTGCTTGGTTATCTTTGATGCCAAAGGATTTCGCAATGGGATAACCGAAGAGATAGTAATACAGTTCTTCAAATAATTTATATAATGCTACAAAAGCAAAGCTTTTTTCGCCCCAAAGAGCAAAGCAAATTAACCCGCCAAACGTGCCTAAATTGGTGAATGACGCAGAAACAAACATTGCACCGGTTTTTTGTTTGTCATGTTTGAGCAACCTGGATGCAGCAAGTCCAACACCGCCGCCTAGAACCATCGCAAAAAAACCGAGCAACGGAAGGGAGAGCAGTCTTATGTCGTTTAAGGAGACCGCCCAGAAGGAGGCCATGACGATCAGCGGATTGATTCCAAGCAGCACAATATTGCGAACAATCACAAGATATTTCGGGAGACTCTGATCGGTATGTTTCTTGTTTTTCTTCTCGAGCCAGTAAAGCAATCTGCCAATGATTAAGCCAGTTGCTATCATCGCCAGCGAAAAAACCATTTTTCCCATATGTCCCCATTTGCTCAAATCCGACCAATTTGCAGCTATACTTTTATTTTTAAGGTGTCCCCCAGAGAGGTGTCCGCTTTGAACGAGTAAAAAGCGATGGTTATACGGCCTCAGAACCCGATTTCCGCGCAAATTCAGCCGGGGTGAGATATGTTTGTGCCGGCGTTATAGTCCTTCGCCGGCGTTCTACTTTGTCGCTGGCATCCTCCAGAGACTTAAACCAGTTCCCGTTCGTGCACGCACCCCGAAAACTATCGTTGAAGGAATCGGTATGTGGATTTTCCGTTGGCGTCCCGTGCCGTAAATAGTCGAGTTTGACTTTGTTCAAGCACGCCCAGCCATTCGTCCACCGCAGATGTCAATCCCTTTTCAGGAGCATTTGAAACGCTGATTTTCTTTCGGTTTGAAGGTTTTCTAAGGTTCAAACCTTCCTGCCCGTAGAGCCTGCAGACGCGCTTGTGGATCCGATTTTTGATCTTGCAATTTCTCTCTTTTTGAATGGATTGCTTTTTTCGGGGAGCTGGTCAATTAATGCACCTTATTGCGACCGCTTTGTTTTGACAAATAGAGGGCACGGTCTGCTGCAACGATAAGTTCCTCGCTAGAAGCACCGTCTTCATTTAGCGTTGACAAACCAATTGATAGAGTAATCTTATCTATTGTTGCGTTCTCAAAAATGATGATTGATTCCTTAACGGTCTCCATAAGCGAAGAGGCCTTTTCATAAGCGCTGTTTTTTGTACACTCAGGTAGAATGATGCAAAACTCGTCCCCGCCAAATCTGCAAGCAATGTCTGACTTTCTGATTCCGCCGTAAAGAATCTCAGCGATGCGCTTCAGTACAAGATCGCCTGCTACATGTCCATACCTATCATTTATCGTTTTAAAGTGATCAACATCGATCATTAGAATTGATAGATCGAGATTGTTTCGGTTGACACGTTCGATTTCACGATCAAGCATTTCACGCATAACTCGCTTGTTATATAAACCTGTCAGTGGGTCGCGCATTGATAGATCTTGAATTTGTTGTAATTGTGCTTGCAGGTTATTGCTCATTTCGTTTATTGATGTTGTGAGTTCATAGATCTCAAGACTACTTTCATCGATTGCTACAGTAGTAAATTCACCTTTGCTAATACTCATTGCAGCATTAGCAACCGCTGCTATTGGTTTTGATATATTGCTCGATAGTCGGGCTGATAAAAGAATTTCTATCAAACCAATTACAACAAGTAAGAAAATCAACGTGATATTCACAATTGTAATGATCTGTAAAGCATTGTTTAGTATCCCAACAAAAAGCAAAGGAATAAAATAGTTCGTGTCAATGTAATACTCTTTGTATAAACCAAGATATGTTTTTCCGTCTACATTGAAACGAACAATGCTATCACGACCCTGAGCTGAAGTATAAGCTTCTTCCGCAACTTGATCGTTAATATTTGATCCTTCAAAAGTTGCCGGGAATAGCGGCATGCCGTTACTGCCCAGTATTAATATTTCGACATCCGTAGTTTGACGAGCCATGCGCATGAAGTCGTGGATGATTACCTGATATTTTTCTGCAGTTTGGGAATATATATCACTCTGATCCATTCGAATGCTTAACAGATCCTCCGCTTGTATAACGGATCGTTCCATCTCGCTGCGTATGAACCTATCGATATTCGCTCTAATTGCTATGTTGAAAATCACCCAAAACAGAATTGTTACCAGAATGACTAACCAAACAAAAGAGTTCAGAATCTTATCGCGAATATGCTTCATAAGCAATCCTCTCTATCCGAGTGCCTTCAACGGCGTGTATCCCAACAGTAAGAGTGATGAGCACTTTGAAGAATAGTCCCGTATTTACCTTTTGCACTTATAAGAGCAGCGATTAGAAAATCTTCGAGAATCGGATGACATCCTCAAGCGTTCGTGAAAAATCTTCCTTGCTTCTGGTTCGAGCTTCCGAGAACGGGATCGCTTTCCGATTGGTACTGAAAATGGCTGTAACGCCGAGATCGTAAACGGCGTACGCATCGTCAGCAACATCTCCTACTACCGCAACGACAGGAACACCTATAGTATATGCCCGTCTCGCAACCCCAACAACAACTTTCCCGCGAAGACTTTGCGAGTCGATTCTGCCTTCTCCTGTCAGGACGAAATCGGCACTCTGTGCGATCCGACTGAACTCGACCTGGTCGAGAACGGTATCGATGCCGGGCTTTAAGACGCCTCCAAGAAAGGCAACGACGCCTGCGCCGAAAGCACCGGCGGCCCCGCTGCCGGGAATCGAAGATACGTTCATGCTTAACTGCGATTGAATCAACTGATCAAGATAACGCAGGTTCGCATCCAGCATCTTTACCATGTCGGGCGTGGCTCCCTTTTGCGGAGCAAACACATAAGCCGCACCGGATTCTCCGTGCATGGGGTTGTCGATGTCGCACATGGCGCTCAATGAACAACCGGACAAGCGTTTTTTTGCTTCCGAGAGATCGATCGAAACAATCTGATTTAACGTTTCGCCGGTAGGGACAAATGATTCGCCGTAAGAATTGAAAAAGCGGACGCCGAGCGCGGCTGCGCATCCGCAGCCGGCGTCGTTTGTTGCGCTGCCTCCAAGACCGAGTATGATGTTCGTCGCGCCTGATTCAATTGCGTGCAGTATCTGCTGGCCAACGCCAAACGTGGTTGTTGTTGCCGGATTAGGCTTATGCTCGGTCAACGGAAGACCGGCGGCGGAAGCCATTTCAATAATGGCTGTGCTTCCCGCCCTCAGATATTGCGCGGCAACAAGCTCGCCATAAGGACCGCTGACATTGACCTGAACCAGCTCGCCCTCGATTGCTTTATGGAAGCAGTCAACAGTTCCTTCTCCACCGTCAGCGACGGGCACTTTGATGACTTCGCATTCCGGATATATCTTTTTTATAACGGTTTCAGAAATTTGACAGATCTCAATGGATGAAAGTGTTCCTTTAAATGAGTCCGGAATAACGATAATTTTCTTCATATAAAAATATCCTCTTTCGATTTATGTATGGATCCATTTCATGTATTTGACGGAAGCGTGTTATTTGTCCATAGGCAGACGAATCGTGAAAACAGCGCCATGATTGTTTTGACACGAAATTTCGCCTCCCATATAATCCAGCGCGGATTTTGCGATGGACAAACCAAGACCGAAATTTCCGCCTGCTCCCTTATAGAACCGATCAAAAATATGCGGGAAATCCTGCTCCGAGATGCCATCACCATCATCGCGCACAGAGATAACGGCAAATCCATCTTCTTCTGCAAGGTGAATTTCGACAATTTTATTTGCATAGCGCAACCCGTTATAGACTACGTTGAGCAAGGACTGCATAAGCAGCTCCTCGCTTCCTTTTACATACAAAGAATCCAAGTCGGAATGGAAGGATACCTGTTTGTTGTGTCGCTCGGCATATCCTCCCACTTTTTCAATGACCATTTGAACAATGCTGAAGAGATCTATTTTTGAGAAATTCTGATAATATGCGTCGTTTTCAATCCGTGAAAGTGTGAGCAACTCGCCTACAAGCCGATTCAATCGTTTGCATTCGGCGCTGATCACCTTCGCTGCTTGCTTGTTGTCCGGGAAAACATCATTTTCAATCCCTTCCGCATAGCCCTGAATGCTCATCAACGGAGTACGCAATTCGTGCGAAGCGTTTTGTATTGCACTGGTCTGCAGCTCATAATATTGCTGCAGATGCTTGCTCATTTTATTAATTGATGCGGTTAGCTCATAACCTTCACGACTGCTGCTATCGACCGGAACGGTTACGAAATCTCCGATACTGATTTTTGAGGCTGCATCTGCGGTCGCTGCGATCGGGCCGGAGATTCTTCCAGCGATGCGGGAAGAAATCAGGATTGCGGCTAAACTAACGGCGATCAATACGGCGATCAGGGTGATGTTTACAATCGTGACGATTTGTAGTGCGCCGCTGAGAACCCCGACAAACAGCAAAGCGATGAAGTGGTTCTGATCGATGTGAAATTCTTGATACTGCGCCAGATACGTCCCGCCGGCGTCGTTGAATGTTACGATACCATCTGCGCCAAAGGATTTTTTATATGCGGTTTCAGAAATTTCGTCAGTAATTGCTGAGCCATCAAATGTTTCCGGAAAGAGTACTTTGCCACCGTTCCCGAGTATCAGAATTTCAACGTTTGCAGTTTGCCGCGAAATATTCATGAAATCGTGGATAATGATCTGATACATCTCCGCGCTCTGAGAATAGGTAGAGGATTGTTCCAAACGCACATCAACCATATCTGTTGCGCGATCAATGGAGCGCTCCAGCTCGTTGCGGATAAAACCTTCTACACTTTTGCGGATGGCAAGATTAAAAACGATCAATACCAGCACGGTCATCAGAACGATCAACCATGCAAAAGGGCTTAAAATACTATTCCGGATTCGCTTCATATGGAATCCTTTCGACTGAGTTTGAAGCCAAAGCCCCAGACGGAATCTATTGATACGTCACTCGCGGCCAGCTTCTTGCGCAGTCTTTTCAGCACGTCATCTGCAGCGCGCGTATCCGCATTTGATTCAAATTGCCAAACATTTTTGATTAATTCTTCTCTGGATACCGCGCGATCACTATTCGAGAAGAGATAATACAGCAATGAAAACTCGGTTGGAGTGAGGTTGACCGGATTTCCATCAAATCTTGCTTCATGCGTTGCTGCGTTTAGCGAGATATTGCCGTATGAAACGGTGGTTTGCATCGTTTGACCGCGGTCCAACTCAATTCTTCGAAATATGCTGTTGATCCGGGCGACGAGTTCCAGCGGAGAAAACGGCTTTACGAGATAATCATCGCTTCCCATGGTGATACCGGTGATCCGGTCGAGCTCACTGTCTCTTGCCGAAACGATGATGATTGGTACGCTGCATCGATTCCGCAGCTTGTTGCATATTTGCAGCCCATCTGTGCCCGGCATCATGATATCCAGGACTACCAGGTCTGCCGGCACGAGATGAAAAGCGGTTAAAAGAGCATCTCCATCCGGAAATGAACGAACTTCGTAACCCGCTTTTTCCAGAAAGCTGTGCATCAATTCCCGAATATTTAATTCGTCATCAGCGATATAAATTCGTTTAGACATATTTATTCACCTCTTAATAATTAACATCATAACAAAAACTATATCGCAAGGGAAACATTGCCACAGATTTGCCTATGCTTTACCGATGCAATGCGGGGCGGAAACAAGTAATCTGAATACATCAAAGATGCTTACTCAGACATGGGATGTGTGACATGCGATGGATGTATTCTCAAATGCGATGGAACCAATCGACTCTTCATCGGTCGTAGAACAGATTATTCACCAGATCACGAAGGCTATTTCCACAGGCCGGTTCCGGATAGGAGATCGATTACCAAGCGAGCTTGAGTTGGCAGGGGAGCTAAACGTTGGCAGAAACTCTTTGAGGGAGGCAATCAAGATACTCTCAACGATGGGTATCGTAGAAATCAAGCGAGGCGATGGAACCTATATTTGCCAGCAACTGAAGCCAACGGTATTTGACGCCACCATCTATGGTCTCATCCTGGGGGAGAGTACCGAAGAGGAACTCTATGAACTCAGAAAAATACTGGACGAGGATATGCTGACCCTTGCAATGCAAAAGTGTTCCGATCGGGACTTGGAAACACTGGGAGCTTTTATTGATGAAATGCGAACCTGCTTTCATCGGGGAGATATATCCAAAGCGTCAAAGCTGGATTATGAGTTCCATTTATATCTGGCGCAGTGCTGCCACAATAGTTTTTTACAGCGTATCGTCACGGGAGTCTATCGTCTTTTCGAACAATCAATCGAAACCAATATCCGCTCTGAAGAGGAATTCGCAAAAGCTGACAAGTATCATCAACAGATGGTAGATTGCTTAATCTCCAAGGATGTCAGCCTCATATCGAAAGTTGTACAAGATAGCTTATCAAGTTGGCGGAGCAAAATTCATAAATCGATCCATGACAGCCCAAACACATATGATTTAAAGATCAGAAAGTAAACAGGATTTCACCCGTATTACGGGAGAGATAATAAAAAGGAGGAGTTTTCATGAAAAAAATCATCGCGATTGTTCTCTTGCTAGCTATGGCGCTCTCTACTGTGGCTTGCGCAGCTCCGAAGGCAG
>Ga0209016_1002158_pt1 | contig 13804 bp, 4 predicted proteins | sample EPASupsiteSAE305_FD_187265 | JGI IMG/M metagenome (GOLD analysis project Ga0209016, IMG submission 187265) | Bioremediated contaminated groundwater microbial communities from EPA Superfund site, New Mexico - SAE3-05 (SPAdes) (version 2) | ecosystem: Environmental > Aquatic > Deep subsurface >...
ATGGACATGGAATCAGACCTCGGCATAGATTCCATCAAGCGCGTCGCGATACTCTCCGAAGTGCAGGAGAAACTGCCAGAGGCTCCGCAGGTTAAGCCCGAACATCTGGGCACCATGCGGACGCTCCGTCAGGTTATGGAATACCTGTCTGGCGGCGTTAAGGCCGAATCAACCTCTGCCCCCGCGCCGGTCGCGGTGGCGGATAACGGCAGAATTCAGTCCGCAATCCTTGAAGTTGTGTCGGCGCAGACTGGCTATCCGGTGGAGATGCTCAAGCTGGACATGGACATGGAGTCCGACCTTGGCATAGATTCCATCAAGCGCGTCGCGATACTTTCCGAAGTGCAGGAAAAACTCCCTGATGCCCCGCAGGTGAAGGCCGAGCAGCTTGGCACCATGCGGACGCTGCGTCAGGTGATAGCCCATCTGTCCGGCGCGCAGACGGACGCTCCTTCCGCGCAGGACAAGCCCGCGCAGGCGGCTGTTGAAGTTCCGGCCGAGGAGACCGTCATTACCCGGCAGGTTTTGAAGACCATACCGCTCCCGCCGGATTCGGCGCGTTCCGCCCTGAAGCTTGACGTGTCCGCTCCCGTTTTTGTGACGGATGACGGCTCGGCCCTTTCGCACCAGCTTGTCAAAACGCTGGAGCAGCGCGGCTTTTCCGCGAAGCTCGCGGACGTGAGCGCGTGGGAGAAGGAGTCCGCTCCGCAAAAGGCGGCGGCGCTTGTGGTCATTGCCCCGCAGAGGAGAATATCCCCCTCCGGCTGGTGGAGTGAAAGCGACGAGGCCTTTATCAGAAACGCTTTCTTCACCGTCAGGAAATTCGGTCCCGCCCTTCAGGCTTCCGCGCAGGGCAATATCTCGTCCGCGCTGATGACGGTGGAGCGTCTTGACGGCCGTTTCGGCCTCTCCGGGATGAAGGGCGAGGAAAACCCCGTTTACGGCGGTCTCGCCGGACTGCTCAAGAGCGCGGCGCGCGAATGGCCCGCTATATCCTGCAAGGCGGTGGACGCCGACGGCGGCTGGGAGGACGTGGTCTCCATCGCCTCGTCGCTGGCGGACGAATTGCTTCTGAAGGGGCCGATGGAACTTGGCATGTCCCGCACCGGGGAATGCGCCCTCGTTCTGGATGAAACCGCCCTGCCGGAAGGCGGGAAAATGAATCTTTCAAAGGGCGACGTGGCCCTTGTTACCGGCGGAGCCCGCGGCGTTACCGCGGAAGCCGCCGCCGCGCTTGCTTCTTCGTCGGGCGCGACGCTTGTGCTGCTTGGCAGAAGCCCCGCGCCCCTGCCTGAGGAAGCGTGGCTTTCCTCCCTTAAAACGGAGTCGGAAGTAAAGCGCGCTCTTATGGAGCGCATGGGCGCCGAAGCCACCCCGCGCGCGGTGGGCGAGAAAACGTCCGCCATATTCGCCGCTAGGGAAATGCGCCGCCAGATGGCCCGTTTCGAGGCGCTCGGTTCCAAGTCGGTTTACCTGAGCGCCGACATTCGCGACGCGGCCGAAGTGAAAAAGCTGCTTTCAAAAGTTGAGGCCGAGCACGGCAAAATACGCGCCGTAGTGCATGGAGCGGGCGTCCTGGCCGACAAGCTCCTCGCGGACAAGACTCCCGCCATGTTCGACGCCGTGTTTTCCACCAAGGTCAAAGGCCTTCGCAACATCCTGTCCTGCGTTGACGCTTCCGGCCTAAAGGTCCTGGCTTTGTTCTCCTCCTCTACGGCGCGCTTCGGGCGCGCGGGCCAGTCGGACTACGCCGTCGCCAATGAGATACTGAACAAAACGGCCCAGCTCATGACCCGCCGTTTCCCGTCCTGCCGTACCGTGGCCTTCAACTGGGGCCCGTGGGACGGCGGCATGGTCAACCCCACGCTCAAGAAAGTGTTCAGCGCCGAGGGCATAGCCGCCATACCGCTGGAGGGCGGCGGCAGGTTCATAGCCGGAGAGCTGGCGCTTCAGGGCGGGGACACCGAGGTGACGGTGATAGCCGTCCCGGCCGGGATGCGCTCCACCCGCAAGCCCGCCGCGCCGCCGTCGGAAATGGCCAAGGTTTTCGAGAAAAACGTCAGCCTGGAGGAAATGCCTTTCCTTTCCTCCCATGTGATAAACGGCAAGGCGGTGCTGCCCCTCGCCGTCACCACGGAGTGGCTGGCCCACGCCGCCATGCACGGTAATCCGGGTCTGCTGTTTGCCGGTTTCAATTCCCTTAAAGTGCTCAAGGGCGTGATACTTGAGGGGGGAAAGCCGCGGCGCGTGTCGGCGTTCACCGGCAGGGCCGTAAGGAACGGGGACCTCTATTCCGTGCGCTGCGAACTGCGCGGCGAGGGGGGCGTGCTTCACGCGGGAGCGGAGATGCTTCTTTCCTCCTCCACGCTAAAAGCCCCGGCGCCGTCGCTGGAACTGGCCCTCCGTTCCTATCACAAGAGCGCGGACGAAATTTACTCCGAGATACTTTTCCACGGGCCGGATATGCGCGCCATAAAGGCTGTCAACGGTGTTTCCGGCGGGGGCATAGCGGCTGAAGCCGTCTGCGCCGCGCCTCCCCGGAACTGGGAGAAGCATCCCCTGCGCGATACCTGGATTACCGACCCGTTGATTCTCGACGCGGCCTACCAGGCCATGATAGTCTGGACTTTCGAGCGGACGGGCGCGTGTTCCCTGCCCAACTCCGCCGCTTCATACAGGCAGTACGCGGAGAGCTTCCCCGCTTCCGGCGTGAGGGTTTCCGCCAGGATAAGGCGCTCGCTTGAAAATTCCGCGCTGGCGGACATAGAATTCACTTCAGCGGACGGAAAGCTCGTGGCCCGCATGGAGGGCTACGAGTGCACGGCTGACAAGGCGCTCAACGCCATGTTCAGGAATAACACTGCCGTTGGAGCGGCATAGGCGATGGGCACAAGGGCGAAGGTAGCGATTGTAGGCATAGGCGGCATTTTCCCGCAGGCTCCCGGTCTGCGCACGTTCTGGGACAATATCTGCGCCGGGGCCTGCGCCAGCCGCGAGGTCCCGGAGGGCCGCTGGATAATTGATCCGGCGGAGGTGTTCGACCACGCCAAGGGCGCGCCGGACAAGGCCTACAGCCTCAAGGCGTGCTTCGTCGAGGACTTCCGGCTCGACGCCGGCGGCTTCGCTCTGCCTCCTTCGTTCATAGAAAAACTGGACCCGGCCTTCCATCTGGCCCTGCACGCCGCGCGCGAGGCTTTTTCCAGCGCCGGTCTTAAGAACCCCGACCTTTCCCGCGCGGGCGTCATAATCGGCAACATCGCCCTGCCCACGGAGTCGATTTCCGCGCTTTCGCGCGGGCTTGTCGGACCGGCTTTCGAGGAGCGCGTTTTCGGCTCCAGGGTTTCCGACTATAATTCCGGCGTTTCGCCGCTTAACCGGTATTGCGCCGGTCTTCCGGCCGCGGTGGTGGCAAGGGCCCTTGGTTTCGGGGGCGGTTCCTATGCGTTGGACGCGGCCTGCGCCTCCTCCCTTTACGCGGTAAAGCTCGCCGCCGACGAACTTATAAGCGGCCGCGCCGACCTGATGCTCACCGGCGGCGTGTCCCGCCCGGACAGCCTGTACACGCAGATGGGCTTCGCACAGCTTCGCGCTCTTTCCCCTTCCGGCAGGCCCGCCCCCTTCGACATGGCGGCGGACGGCCTCGTGGTGGGGGAAGGTTCCGGCATGCTGGTCCTGCGCCGTCTGGATGACGCGCTGCGCGACGGAAACAGGATTTACGGCGTGCTGTGCGCCGCCGGCCTTTCAAACGACATAGGCGGCAGCCTGCTCGCGCCCAGCGCTGCGGGACAGCTGCGCGCCATGCGCGCCGCTTACGAGCAGGCCGGCTGGAAGCCTCAGGACGTGGACCACGTGGAATGCCACGCCACCGGAACGCCAACCGGCGACCCGGTCGAGGTGCAGAGCCTGAAGACCCTTTGGGGCGAGCGCGGGTGGAGCGCGGGTCAGTGCGCGCTCGGCTCGGTGAAGTCTAACATCGGACATCTTCTCACGGCGGCCGGTTCCGCGGGCCTTATAAAAACCCTGCTTGGCTTCAAGCACAAAACCCTGCCTCCCACCGCCAATTTCAGCAGGCCCAATCCCGCCCTGCGGCTGGATAATTCGCCCTTCAGGATTTCGACGGAAGCGAAACCGTGGGAAGAGCGCGGCTCCAAAATTCCACGCCGCGCCGCGGTGTCCGCCTTCGGTTTCGGCGGCATCAACGCGCATCTGCTGGTGGAGGAGTACCGGGAAGGCGGTTACATGCCCGCGCTGCCGGCTGACAAGCCCAAGTCCGGTCCAGCGCCGGTTGCCATTGTGGGAATGGACGCGCGTTTCGGAAAGATAAGCGGTCTGCGCGATTTCCAGGAAAAGATGCTCAGCGGGGAAGGCATGGCCCGCGGCATGAGTTTCGCGTCCGAGCGGGACGGTTCCGCGGTGTCCTCCTCCGCGAAGGGACATTTCCTTCCGGATATGCCGGTAGAGACCGGCGCCTTCCGCATTCCGCCGAGGGAACTGGAGGAATGCCTGCCGCAACAGGCGCTCATTCTCCTTTCGGCCTCCAGGGCCATAGCCGACGCCGGCATCGCCCCCCGCCTTCTTGAGCGCACCGGCGTGTTCATCGGCCTCGGGCTGGATTTTAATACGGCCAATTTCAATTTCCGCTGGTCGCTCTCCCGCGCCGCCCGCAAGTATGCCGGGCAGAAAGGCTGGACGCTTTCTCCCGAAGAGGAGAAGGCGCTGGTTTCAAAGGTGCGCGAGGCTGCCGGTCCCGCGCTTAACGCGAACCGCGTGATGGGTTCCTTGGCCAGCATAGCCGCCAGCCGCATAGCGCGGGAATTCCAGATCGGCGGCCCGAGCTTCTCTCTTTCCTCCGAGGACACGTCGGGCATGCGGGCTCTGGACACCGCCGTGCGTCTTCTGCAGACTGGCGACATTGACTGCGCTCTCGCAGGGGCCGTGGACATTTCCGGCGACGCCCGCCAGCTTCAGACCACCGACGCCGTGCGCCCGTATTCAAAGGCCGGGCAGGCCCGCCCGTTCGACAAACGCGCGGACGGAGCGGTCCCCGGCGAGGGCGCCGCCGCCCTGGTGCTGAAGCGCCTTGAGGACGCGGTAAAGGACGGGGACAGGATTTACGCCGTGATACGCGGCTCCGGTTTCGCCGCAGGAACATCCGGGCAGGATGTGGGGGCCGACGCTCAGGCCTGCTCCGCCGCCATGCGCCGCGCTTATGAGGACGCCCATGTGGACTGCTCCACTGTTTCTTATCTTGAGGCTTCCGCCTCGGGCTATCCGCGCGAGGACCGCGCCGAGGCCGCCGCCATGTGCGAGGTTTTCGGCATAGGGGCGGCGGAATATCCGTGCGCCGTGGGAGCTGCCGCCGCCGAAGCGGGCCACGCCGGGGCCGCGTGCGGCCTTGTCGGCGTGGTCAAGACCTCGCTGGCTCTTTATCAGGAAATACTTCCTCCTTTCAAGAATCTTCCTCTGCCGGGCTTTTTATCTCCGGTGGAGGAGCTGTCCAGGGCGTCCAGGCGCTTTCATCTTCCGGCAAGGCCGCAGTACTGGTTCCGCAACCGCGCGGAAGGGCCGCGCAGGGCCGGGGTAACGTCCGTCGGGGTGGAGGGCAACTGCGGGCATCTGGTTCTGGAGTCTTTCGACGGCGTCCAGTCCAGCCCGCAGGTGGAAATTGAACGCAGGCAGCCTCTCGGCGCGCGCAAGGAAGCTCTTTTTGCCGTCACCGCGATGAAGCGCGCGGACCTGCCTGCCGCCCTTTCGGAGCTGGAGGCGTGGGTCAAGCTTCAGGACCGTTCAGCCCCGGTTGAGCGGCTGGCGCGCCAGTGGTTCAAGCTGAAGGGCGGGCACGAGGAGGGGGCTTTCGCCGCCGCTCTGGTCTGCCGCGACCTGCCGGAGCTGGAGGCTCTTTCCGCTCAGGCAAGGAAGCTGATTTCCGAAGGCCGGCCTTCCACTGACGACCGCATTGCCTTCACGGGGGATTCCGTGCTGCCGCCTGATTCGCTGGCGTTCGTGTTCCCCGGTTCCGGCAACCATTATCCCGGAATGGGCGTTGGGCTTGGGGCCAACTGGCCGGAGATATACCGCAGGCAGGATTTGGAAAACGGTTATCTAAAGAGCCAGTGCGTGCCTAACAAGATAGTCCCGTGGCGTTTCGGCTGGAACGAGGGCTGGTCCGCCGAGACCGAGGCCGAGCTGAACACCGATTTCCACTCGACGATATTCAGTTCCGTGGTCAATTCCGTGTCCGCGAGCGACCTGCTCCGCTCCTTCGGGCTGAAGCCGCGCTTCGTCATAGGCTACAGCCTCGGCGAGACCGCCGGACTCTTCGCCATGCGCGCTTGGACCGCGCGTGACGAGATGCTTCGCCGCATGAAGGCGTCCAGCCTGTTTGTGAACGACCTCGCCGGTCCGTGCGACGCCGCGCGCCGCTTCTGGAACCTGCCCCCGCAGGAGCGGGTGGACTGGGTGCTCGGCGTCATAGACCGCCCGGCCGACAACGTGAAGCTGGCCCTGCGCGGCATGGAACGCGCCGCTCTCCTCATCGTAAACGCGCCGTTCGAGTGCGTGGTCGGAGGATACCGCAAGGCGGTTGATTCTCTCGTGGACGGCCTTGGCTGCGTGTTCCTGCCACTTCAGGGTGTTTCCACCGTGCATTTCCCGGCGGCGGAACTGGTGGCCAAGAAATACCGCGAACTGCATCTTCTTCCGACCAGCGCGCCGCAGGGCGTCAGGATTTACAGCGGAGCCTGGGGCAAGGCTTACGATGTCACCAGCGAGAGCGCGGCCGATTCCATAACAGCCCAGGCGGTCAAGAGCCTAGATTTCCAGGCCGTGGTCAGGCAGGCTTACGCCGACGGCGCGCGCCTGTTCGTGGAGACCGGTCCCCAGGCCTCATGCACGCGCATGATAGGCAAGATTCTTTCCGGCCAGCCTCACGCGTCCAAATCCATGAACATGAAAGGCGCGGACGAGGTTTCATCCGTGCTGCGCCTGCTGGCCCGTCTTGTGGCGGAGCGGGTGCCTCTCAATCTCGGAGAACTCTACGGCAGGGAATCGCTGGTCTGCGCCCATCTGGACAAAGCCGCGCACGGCCCGCGCGTAATGCTTCCGCTTTCCCTTCAGGCTCCTTCCATGCTGGACTGGAAGCCAGTCCGGCGCGAGGTTCAGAAACCGGTTTCTCCGACTCCTGTCGCTGCGGCCGCCGTTTCCGTCCCCTCCGCCCATGTCGCACCGGCGGTAAAAAAGGCCCATGTCCATTCAGTGCCTTCTCCTCGTCCCGTGGTTCCGGAGGTTCCATCGGCCATGCAGGGACAGGTTCCTCCTGCCCTGCCCCCCGCGATTCCGGTTCCCGATACCGGGCTTGCCGGGGCGGTGCTGGCCTCGCAGGCCGAGGCCGTGCGCGCGCATGAGGCCTTCCTGCGCCTTAACAGGGAATACATGGACGCGCAGGCCAGGGCCATCGCTTTCCAAAACCAGCTGCTTTCCGCGCTTGGCGCGGGCGAAGTGCCGTCTGGCGGCGTGCTTCATCATGATGTCCCAGTTCCTGCCGCGACTGCGGTAGCGGCGCAGCCGGCCAAGCCCGTGTTCATGAACCGCAGGCAGTGTCTTGAGTTTGCGGTCGGCAAAATCGGTCCCGTGCTTGGAGCCGCTTTCGCCCATGCCGACGCTTACCCCACGCGGGTGCGCCTGCCGGACGAGCCGCTCATGCTGGTTGACCGCATAGTGGAAGTTCGCGGCACCCCCAATTCCATGAAAGGCGGCGCGGTGGTAACGGAACATGACGTTTTGCCGGGCGCCTGGTATCTTGACCACGGACGCATTCCCACCTGCATAGCGGTGGAAGCCGGTCAGGCCGACCTGTTTCTTTCCGGTTATCTGGGCATAGACGGGCATACCAAGGGCCTTGCTGTTTACCGCCTGCTGGACGCGGAAGTCACATTCCACGACCATCTGCCCGTTGCCGGCGACACCATACACTACGACATCAGGATAGAGCGTTTCGCCCGCCATAACGACACGTGGCTGTTCTTCTTCAATTATGAAAGCACGGTAAACGGACGTCCGTTGCTCAGTATGCGCAAGGGCTGCGCCGGTTTCTTCACTCAGGCGGAACTGGACGCCGGCAAGGGCATCATACTTACGGACGACGAAATCCGTCCGGTTCCCGGCAAGGTTACCGGCGGGTTTGAATGGCTTGCCCCAAAGCCCTCCTCCGCCGAAAAATACTCGGATGAACAGGTGGCCGCGCTCCGCGATGGCAATTTGGAAAAATGCTTCGGTCCCGCTTTCTCGGGTCTGCCGCTCAAGGAGGCCACGCGCCTGCCTTCCGGAAAGATGAAGCTTGTGGACAGGGTCCTTTCCCTTGAGCCGGATGGGGGACGTTACGGCCTCGGAAAGATAACAGCCGAAGCCGACATCCACCCGGACGACTGGCATATAGTCTGCCACTTCATCGACGACCATGTCATGCCCGGCACGCTGATGTATGAATGCTGCATGCACACCATGCGCATACTGCTTACGCGCATGGGCTGGGCGGGAGAGGCCAAAACCTGCTGGTATGAGCCGGTGCCAGAAGTAACCAGCGGGCTGCGCTGCCGGGGGCAGGTGCTGGCTTCCACGAAGAAAGTGGTCTATGAAATTTCCATAAAGGAAATAGGTTATGGACCGGAGCCTTACGCCCTTGCCGACGCCATGATGTACGCCGACGGCAAGCCGATAGTTTTCATACCGGACATGTCCATCCGCATGTGCGGAACAGGCAAGACGGAACTGGAAGCCCTCTGGAAGAAGGAGGCGGTTTCCGCATCCCCGGCCAAGCCTCTTTTCGACGCGGCAAGCATACGCGCGTTCGCCGTGGGCAAGCCTTCGGAAGCTTTCGGCGACAGGTACCGGATATTCGATTCGGGCCGCGTGATAGCGCGTCTGCCGGGCCCTCCCTACCAGTTCCTCGACCGCATCACTTCCATACGCGACTGCGAACAGTGGGTTATGAAGGCCGGCGGCAGCGTGACGGCGGAGTATGACGTGCCGCCTCGGGAATGGTATTTCGGCGCCGACGGACAGGGCGTTATGCCTTTCGCCGTTCTGCTTGAAGTCGCCCTCCAGCCATGCGGCTGGCTGGCCGCCTATGTGGGTTCCGCGCTTACCAGCGATACCGACCTGTCCTTCCGCAATCTGGGCGGCACCGCGACGCTTTATGAACCCGTGCGTCCTGATGCCGGCGTTCTGGTGACGGAAGTGAAGCTGACCAAGGCCGCCCGTTCCGGCGGCATGGTGATACAGGATTACAGCATGAAGGTGTACTGCAAAGGGCGAAGGGTGTATGAAGGAATAACGCAGTTCGGCTTCTTCTCCAAGAAGGCGCTCGCGGAACAGGTCGGGGTGCGAGGGGCCGCGCCGTATTCTCCTTCTGCGGAGGAAACCGCGCGCGGCGGTCCGCTCGTACTGCTCTGCGTTCCTCCCCTGCCAGGAAAACAGCTTATGATGCTGGACGAGATAAGCCTTTACGTGCCGGACGGCGGGCCGAAAAAGCTCGGCTTCGTGCGCGGCGTGAAGAAGGTGGACCCGGGAGAATGGTTCTTCAAGGCGCATTTCTATCAGGACCCCGTATGCCCCGGTTCTCTCGGTCTTGAAAGCTTCATTCAGCTGATGAAGGCGGCCGCGTCAGCCCGCTGGAAGAATCTCCCTCCCGGCGCTAAGTACGAGGCTTTGGCCTGCGGGGAGAAGCATACATGGGTATACCGCGGGCAGGTCATACCCTCCAACAAGCTTGTGACGGTTGAAGCCGTCATAACCGCGCAGGACGACGAAAGGCGCATGCTCAAAGCCGACGGCTTTCTGAAGGTGGACGGGCTTGTGATTTACCAGATGAAGGATTTCTCGCTGAGGATTGTCTGATGAAATTTTCCAAATCGTACATAAGTTCCATCGGTTACGAACTGGGGCCGAACGTGGTCAGTTCCTCCTCGCTCGAGGCGCGCATAATGCCGGTGTATCAGGCTTTGCGCATGCCGCCGGGCCAGCTTGAGGCGCTTACCGGCATACGCCAGCGCCGCTGGTGGAACCCGGGCTTCAGGCTGTCGGAAGGGGCGGCCGCCGCGGGCCGCAAGGCGCTTGAGACCGCGGGTGTGCAGCCTTCGGAACTCGGCATTCTCATATACGCCGGCGTCTGTCGGGAAAACAGCGAGCCCGCCACCGCCTGCCCCGTGGCGGACCTGCTCAAGGTCGGGCAGGACACCGAAGTCATTGATATCGCCAACGCCTGCCTCGGCGTGATAAACGGCATACTGCACGTCGCGCGCGCCATAGAGCTGGGGCAGATAAGGGCGGGGCTGGTGGTCACCTGCGAGTCCGCCCGCGAAATAAACGAGAGCATGATACAGAGCATGCTCCAGAACCCCACCTTCGACCATTTCAAGCTGTCCATGCCCACGCTTACCGGCGGGTCGGGCGCGGCGGCTGTCGTGGTCACCGATGGCTCTTTCAGCGGGCCGAGGCACCGCCTTCTCGCGGGCGTCTGCAAGGCCGAGCCCCGCCATCACGAGCTTTGCCGCTGGAACCGCGATTTCATGCAGACTGACGCCGCCGCCGTTCTTAAAAACGGCGTGGAGCTGGGCCGGCGCACCTGGGCTTCCCTTATGGAGGAGACCGGCTGGACGCCGTCCTCCGTGGATAAGGTGCTTTGCCATCAGGTTGGCGGCCCGCACAGGAGTTCCGTTCTGGGAGCCATCGGCATAACCGAGGATAAGGATTTTTCCACTTTCGAATTCCTCGGCAACATGGGCACGGCCGCCCTGCCCGTAACCGCGGCCATAGCGGAGGAGCGCGAGTTCCTTCGTCCGGGGAACAAGGCCTGCTTCCTCGGCATCGGCAGCGGACTTAACTGCCTCATGCTGGGGGTGGAGTGGTGATGGAAAACCTGCTTTCTCCGCTGAAGACGGTCTTCCGCGAAGTCAACGGCCACCGCATGCACGCCATAGACGACGGCGCGGGCGATCCTGTCGTCATGCTGCACGGCAACCCGAGCTGGTGCTATTATTACCGCAATCTGGCCCTCTCGCTCAAGGACAGCCGTCGCGTGCTGGCGCCGGACCATATAGGAATGGGCATGTCGGACAAGCCCGGCGACGACAGGTACGAGTACACGCTTTCCCGCCGGGTGAGCGATCTGGACCGTTTCCTTGAAGTTTCCGGCGTCAAGGACAGAATAACGCTTGTCGTTCACGATTGGGGCGGCATGATAGGCATGGCGTGGGCCGTCTGCAACCCGGACAGGGTTGCCAAAATAGTGGTTCTTAACACCGGCGCTTTCCGGCTGCCGCCAGCCAAGAAACTGCCTGTTCAGCTTAAGCTGGCTAGAACGCCGCTTGGGTCTCTGCTTATTCGCGGCTTCAACGCTTTCGCAAAGGGAACGGCCGACATGGGCTGTACCTGCAAACCCATGTCTCCGGAGGTCCGCGCGGCCTATCTTGCGCCGTACAATAGCTGGAACAACCGCATAGCCACGCTGCGCTTCGTTCAGGATATTCCGCTCAAGCCGTCTGACCGGGCCTGGCCCTGCGTGCTGGCGACAGAACACGCGCTGCCGGTCCTTAAAGACAAGCCCATGCTCATAGCGTGGGGGGAAAAGGACTACGTTTTCGACTCCCATTTCCTTAAAGAGTGGCTGGAGCGTTTCCCTTCGGCGCGGCTGGAGCGTTTCCCGGATTGCAGCCATTACATACTTGAGGACGCCCGGGACGAGGTCATCCCTCTTATAAAGGATTTCATTCTTAAATGACGACGCCTTCGGAAAACATTTCCGCGCTTATATTCAATCTGTCCCGTTCCATGCCGGACAGGACAGCCATCGTCCATGGCGAAAAGACCTATACATTCCTCCAGCTTGAGGAAGAAGTATCCGCGCTGGCCGGAGGTTTCAGGGAGCTTGGCATAAACAGGGGGGACAGGGTGTCCCTCATGATACCGCCTTCATTCGAATTCGTGGCGGCGTCCTTCGCGCTGTTCCGTTGCGGGGCGGTCATAGTTTTCATAGACCCGGGTATCGGCTTCGCCAACATGGGCAAATGCCTGGACGGGTCCACCCCCAAAGTTTTTGTCGGAATAACCAAGGCCCATATCGGGCGCGTGCTGGGCGGTTGGGCCCGTAAAAGCCTTGATACTTTTGTCACGCTCGGACCTCGCCTTGGTTGGGGCGGCTATTCCCTGGCGCAGGTGCGGGCCAAGTGTAAAACGCCTCTTCCTCCTGAGAACACCGGCCCGGACGCGGCGGTCCTTTTCACTTCAGGAAGCACGGGCGCTCCCAAAGGCGCGTGTTACACCCATTCCATATTCGCTGAACAGGCCCGTCTGCTGAAACTGATGTTCGATGTGCGGGAGGGCGAGACATCCGTTCCCACTTTCCCGCTCTTTGCCCTTTTCGATGTCGCCCTCGGCATGAGGGCTGTCATCCCTTCCATGGACTTCACCCGTCCCGCGCGCGCCAATCCCCGCCACATAAGCGGGCTGATAAACGAATTCGGCGCGGCACAGCTTTTCGGTTCCCCGGCATTGCTGGATACCTTAAGCCGGTACGGGCAGTCCGCCGGGCTTAAAATGCCGTCGCTCCGGCGCGTAATATCCTGCGGGGCGCCGGTGCAGGGCAAGATAATAAAGCGTGTGCTGCCCATGCTTTCCCCCGGCGTGCAGGTATACACGCCCTATGGCGCGACGGAGGCCCTTCCCGTGGCGCTTACCGGCAGCGACGAGCTTTTGGGCGACGCGGTTGCTCTTTCGGCTCAGGGGGCGGGCGTATGCGTCGGCAGGCCGGTCGACGGCGTGACTGTAAGGATAATAGCCATAAACGACGGCCCTCTGGAGAGGATGGATTCTTCGCTGGAAATGCAGTCCGGCCAGACGGGCGAGATTGCCGTTTCCGGACCTGCTGTCACAGCTTCATATTTTCGGAATGAAAAAGGCGACGCTCTCTCCAAGATAAGGGGCGAAGGCGGGGCTGTTTTCCACAGGATGGGCGACGCCGGCTATCTGGATGAAAAAGGCCGTCTGTGGTTCTGCGGCCGCAAGAGCCAGCGCGTTACGGCGGGCGGGAAGGTGTATTTCACCGTGCCATGCGAAGGCGTTTTCAACGCCCATCCGGCGGTAAGACGCAGCGCCCTTGTCGGCGCCGGTTCCGGTTCTGCGCGGCGGCCCGTCATGCTGGTGGAGCTTGAAGACGGGAAAGGCATGACCACGGCGCTCGAGAAGGAACTGCTTGCCCTCTCGGCGGGCAATCCTCGCACCGCCGATATAAAAACTGTGCTGGCCCATCCGGCCTTTCCCGTCGACATAAGGCATAACGCCAAGATTTCCCGGGAAATGCTGTCCGCATGGGCGGAGGAGAAACTTTCATGACGCGCGTTCTTGTCACCGGCGCGGGTGGCTATGTGGGCGGAGCGATTGCCGCGCTGCTTGTCCGGAAGGGGTTTTCGGTAAGGTCCTATTCTCGTGGGGAGTATGAATCCCTCGCGCGGCTCGGGGTGGAGCAGGTCAGAGGCGACCTGCGCGACGAGGCCGCACTCAAGCTCGCCTGCCGGGACTGCGACGGCGTGTTCCATGTCGCCGCGCGGGTCGGGATGTGGGGGCCGCTCAGGGAATTCGAGGAAATCAACGTGCGGGGCACGGGGAACGTAATCGCCGCCTGCCGCGCCGCAAGGGTCGGGCGTCTGGTCTTCACCAGTTCGCCCAGTGTCGTTTTCAACGGCGGGGATGTGGAGGGCTGGAACGAGAAGGCCCCGTTCCCCGTTAATTTCGACTGTTACTATTCCCGCAC
>Ga0209016_1002174_pt1 | contig 13710 bp, 12 predicted proteins | sample EPASupsiteSAE305_FD_187265 | JGI IMG/M metagenome (GOLD analysis project Ga0209016, IMG submission 187265) | Bioremediated contaminated groundwater microbial communities from EPA Superfund site, New Mexico - SAE3-05 (SPAdes) (version 2) | ecosystem: Environmental > Aquatic > Deep subsurface >...
GACTTCGATTGGTTGAGGGGCTGTGGAAGAGCATTGTCAATGGGCTGGACCTGCTGCAGTTTTGAAGGAACGTTCAGCTAAACATATAAAATGTCATATAACTCTATAAATGGTCAAGGGAAATAACCATTCGGCGGTTATCTTCGCTCTTTCCTTTTGCCCGGTATCTGGTAGAATACGGCAAATGATTTCGTTCCGGTAACTTCAATGAACTACAGGATATTCTATGCAGGTTAAAGGTTTTTCGGCCGCCGCGATCCAGGCCGGGATACGGTATGCTGACCGGCTCGATCTGGGGCTGATTTATTCCCGAGTACCGGCGGTCACCGCCGGGGCCTTCACTACCAATAAGGTCAAGGCTGCCCCTATCCTTTTGGATATGGAACGGTTGCGTTCCGGGATGGCGCAGGCTGTTTTGATCAACAGCGGCAACGCCAATGCCTGCACCGGAAAAAACGGGATGGAAGTGGCCGTGGCCACCAGCGCCATGGCGGCAAGGGCTCTGGATATCGAGGAATCACTGGTTCAGGTGGCCTCGACCGGGGTTATCGGTCAGCCCTTGGATACGGAGCCATTCGCCAAATCCATGCCGGCGCTTACCGCCAAATTATCCGCCGACGGCTTTGATCAACTGGCTCAAGCCATGATGACCACCGATACCGTCCCGAAGATAGCCACGGCCACGGTATCGGTCAACGGCGTTGAGATTTCCCTGCTCGGGGTCGCCAAGGGATCGGGGATGATTATGCCTGACATGGCTACCATGCTCTGCTTTGTGGTGACCGATGCCCAGATCGTCTTTCCGGTGCTCAATCGGCTGGTCAAATCCGGGGTGGATACGACTTTCAACCGGATCACCGTTGACGGTGATACCTCCACCAATGACATGGTGCTGGTGATGGCCAATGGCGCTGCCGGCAATACCTGGATCGACGAGGACAGTCCGGAGGCCGCCGAGATCTTCGGCAAGGCCTTGCACGGGGTGTTCAAGGAACTTGCCTTGAAAATCGTCGCCGACGGCGAAGGGGCCACCAAGATGGTGACCATCCGGATCACCGGCGCCCGGGATGAGGGCGAGGCGATCGATGCAGCCCAGACCATCGCCAACTCCGCCCTGGTGAAGACCGCCTTCTTCGGGGAGGACGCCAACTGGGGCCGGATCATCGCCGCCCTGGGGCGATCGGAATGCAGCTTCGACCAGGAACGCGTCTCGATCAGTTTCGATGCGGTCACCCTGGTGGAGAACGGCCTGGCGCTGAGTCCGGAACGGGAGGCCGCCGCCACCGAGGTGCTCAAGCAAAGGGAGTTCACGGTCACGGTCAATCTGAACGAGGGCAGCGCGACCGCCGAGGTCTACACCTGCGATTTTTCCTACGACTATGTGAAAATCAACGCCGACTACCGGAGCTGAGGAACTTCAACGATGCGGCAGCCCGGAACGGACACCTGGTTCATGCCCGATTCGCTTCGGGCCGAAGCGTTGCTGTCCGCTCTTGCCGTGGAGTTCGGCACCGTGAGCGCCCCGGAGTATTCGGCCACTGTGGTCTATGCCGATTCCTTTGACTGGCGGTTGTTTCAGCAGGGCTACATCCTTCATTGCCATGGTCGGGCCTGGACCTTGTACCATGGCGACAGCGGCGAGATAACCGTGCAGCAGGGCGGGCCCGGACTGCAGCGAGCCTGCTTTGCCCACGACTTTCCTCCCGGCGCGCTCAGGGAGGTGCTCGAACCGCTGCTTGCCATCCGTTGCCTGCTGCCGATGGCAACCGTAACCCTGACCGGCCGTCAGGTTCGTCTGCTCAATCGGGATGAAAAAACCGTGGCCCGCCTTGTTTTCGAGGAGCAGCGAGTGGCTGCGACGGGATCGGTTTTTCGCCTGGTCCGCCTGTTCGGTATTCGCGGCTATGACCATGAACTGACCACCCTTCGTCGGGTCCTTGAAAAAAACGGTATCCATCAGTCGGCTTCCCCCCTGATCGGCTTTGAAGAGGGATGCAGAGCGATTGGCCGTCAGCCGCTTGATTACAGCTCGAAATTCGGCCTGGAACTCGATGCCGGCTGCACGGCTCGACAGGCCATGATTCAAATTTATCAGCAGTTGTTGGCCGCAATCAACAGGAACCTTCCCGGTGTCCTCGAAGACCTTGATTCCGAGTTTCTCCATGATCTCCGGGTCGCCATCCGGCGCACGCGTTCCGGATTAAGTCTTGTTAAAAATGTTCTGCCGCCCGTGGTCACCGATTCCTTTAAAAAGGATTTCGGTCTCCTGGCGGGCATGACCGGCCCTACCCGGGATCTCGATGTCTATCTGCTCAAACAGGGGGACTATCTTGCCCGACTGCCGGTCGCCTTGCAGCCCGGGTTGACCTCGTTTTTCGCCGATCTCGCCCTCCGGCGGCAGGCGGAGCAGAAGAAGATGGTCCATGCCTTGCGTTCAAAAAAGAGCAGAAGCATTCTCAATGGCTGGAAGCGCTACCTTGCCTCCGAGGACCGGCAACCGGCGCCGGCGGCTGAAAAAAAGGTTGATGCCCTAGCCGGGCGGATCATTTTCCGCCGCTTCAAACGAGTAATGAAGGACGGGCAGGTCCTGGACTCCTTCACCCCTGATGCCGAGGTACATCGTCTTCGGATCCAGTGCAAAAAATTGCGGTATGCCATTGAGTTTTTCGGCTCGCTCTATCCCGCCGAAGACATCCACTCGATTGTCCGGCATTTGAAGAGGCTGCAGGACATTCTCGGTGCTTTTAACGATCTTTCCGTGCAGCAGCAGATGCTCCGCCATTCCCTGGAAGGGCTGCGGACCGGATCGCGTCGCAACAACGAATGGGCGGCTGCCCTGGGCGGCCTGATGCAGAGTCTTTTCCAGGAACAGCAGGAGCTTCGCGGCCACTTCGCCGAGGCCTTCACCCAATTCAGCGATCCGGAGAACACTGCATTGTTCAACAGGCTCTTCCGGAGGAAAAAGGAACCGTCATGAGTATCATTGCAGTGTACAATATCAAAGGAGGGGTGGGGAAAACCGCAACCGCGGTCAACCTCGCCTATTTCTCCGCAAAGCAGGGAGGCCGGACCCTGCTCTGTGACATGGACCCGCAGGGATCCGCCTCCTTTTATTTTCGAGTCCGCTCGCCCGAGAAATTCAATACCAAGAAGCTGCTTAAGGGCGGCAAGCATATTGAAGAGAATATCAAAGGGACCGATTATGTCGGTCTGGATATGCTGCCCGCCGATTTCTCCTATCGCAATATCGATATTGCCCTGGATGATTTCAAAAAATCCCAGCATCGGTTGAGCAAGGTTTTTCAACCCTTGCAGGAGAATTATGACCGGATTTTTCTCGATTGTCCCCCGAACATCACCCTGTTGTCGGAGAACATCTTTTATGCAGCGGATCATATTCTGGTGCCGGTGATTCCCACCACCCTTTCCCTGCTGGCGCTCAAGCAGCTGTTCGCCTTTCTCGATGAAATCGGTCAGGGGCGCGACAAGGTGCTGATCTTTTTCTCCATGGCCGAAAAAAGAAAAAAGATGCACCTGGAATTGATGCAGGCCATGCAGAAGAAAACCGGAGTATTGGAGACCATTATTCCGTACTCGGCGGATATCGAACGGATGGGCGTCTATCGGCAGCCGGTGGCCGCTGCCTTGCCCGGATCGAGCTCCGCCCACGCCTATGAGAAACTTTGGGATGAAATCAACAACCATCTTGCCTCCTGACAAAAAACAGCTGTTGCTTTGCCGCCACGCCAAATCGAGCTGGCACGAGGCAACGTTGAGCGACATTGAACGGCCCTTGAACAAGCGCGGCGAGCGGGATGCCCCGGAGATGGGCCGCCGTCTGGCACGACGCGGCATACGGCCGGATTTGATCGTGACCAGTCCCGCGGTCCGCGCCAGGACAACCGCGGCATATCTGGCCGCTGAACTCGGGTATCCCCGGGACCGGCTGGAGGTGCAAACCGGTCTGTATGCGGCCACCGTGCCGTCTTTGCTCGCCTTGCTGCAAAAGCAGGAGCCGCGATGCGCCACGCTTATGCTGGTTGGTCACAATCCCGAGTGCACGGCCCTGGCCAATATGCTCGGCGGACTCAATATCGAGAACATCCCGACCTGCGGGATCGTTGCCCTCGAATTTGCGGTTTCTTCCTGGCGGGAACTTGCGGCGGGCGCAGGCACTCTGCTTTTTTTCGATTTCCCCAAGAATAATGGGTAACAACCTGCCTTATTCACCTGTGATCGACAACCTGACCGCCTCTGTAAAAGGCAGTTCTTTCGTCGGCTTTGAGGATGGCTCGCGTTCATTGTGATTGTGAAGAATGAGGGGAAGGGGCAGGTTTCGAACTGCCTCAAATGCAGGAATTATTATATCACCTACGATCCCCGGCGGCCGCGGGGATGCAAGGCCTATGGCTTCAAAAGCCGGGAATTGCCCTCTTGGGTGGTGCTGTCGACTTCAGGAATACGGTGCCAATATTTTGCGGCCCGCCCGACATCGTGACGATGCTTGCCTGCTGCAACGACAATTGAGCATGGCGCCTCCTGTTTCCGTTCGGTTTCTTTTCCCTATATCAAACTAGATTTTTCTTCCGAACCTGGTAAAATTATTGATCATCCCGCATCGGCTCTGTCGGGATTGAGCAGACCCGAACGATCGGCGCGACAAGAGCGATCGTCAGTTTCGGTATCCTGCCGTCGAGGCTGCAGTCGCAAGGTGCATGGGCAAAATTTTATGAATCCCGACCATAAGGGAAAGGCTATGCGAGGCCTGGTTACTGTATTGCTGACTCTGCTGCTGCTTCAGGGAACTGTTTACGCGGCTTGCGAGCAGGGGGATTGTCAGAATGGCTCGGGAAAATCCAAAGACCCCGACGGCCGTGTCTATGAAGGTCAGTTTCAGGGCGGTTTGCCTTATGGGGCCGGGGTGTTGATCAACCCGGACGGGTCAGCCTACAAGGGGCAATTCATCAAGGGGCGGTATCACGGACAAGGCGTGCTGGCGAGCAAGGATGGCCGAAAATATACGGGAGCCTTTGAAAACGGGGCAATTCAGGGGAGGGGCACCCTGACCCTTGCCAATGGCATGGAATATACCGGAGAGTTCGAGCTGGGACAGTTCAACGGTCAGGGCACCTTGTTTTATCCCGATGGCCGTGAATATTCCGGGGATTTTCGCAGCAATGTCATTCACGGCAAGGGAAAACTGCTTTATGCCGATGGCTCGTCTTTTGAAGGACAGTTTGCCAACGGCAAACCCGCGGGCAAGGGGGTTCGTCGCTATCTCGACGGTTCCCGCTATACCGGAAATTTTATCGATAACCGCCGTGAGGGCAAGGGAGTGCTGGAATCCGCGGACAATTCTCGCTATGAAGGAGAATTTCATAACGATCTTTATCACGGTCGGGGAACCCTACAGTACAGCGACGGTTCGAAATATGAAGGCGAGTGGGTGGACGGCAAACCTCAGGGCAAGGGGATGTTTACTGCTGTCGACGGCAGTCTCCATGAAGGGCAATTAGGCAATGACGCCACGGGGAATGGAGTGCAAGCGGAAAGCTTCCCGCTGCCACCCCCTCCGGCGGGAGAACCGGAAGCGGAATAAAAGGCGAAACTGTAGAGGCTGAAGGGGCCTGAATCGCGTCGATGACTCTCGGGGGCTTCTCGGGAAATCGATCGAGAATGGCAACTGACTGCTGTTCTGCGCCAGCACGGCGACGGTATGTTCACCATTCAACCGACGTCGCCATCTAAGAAGTGGGCGATCACGGACAAATCCCCAATATCGTGTACTCCCGGTTACAACAACCGGTGAAATCTGTATCCGTTAAATCAAGCAAAGGAGAACCTCATGTTGTGGCAATATCGGACCATTCTTTTTGAATTCACCAAGGATGGCCTGCTGGGCGATAAATATGTCGATGACGAAGAGATGGAGAAGGCTCTCAATGAGTTGGGAGGCCAGAAGTGGGAATTGGTGAGCGTGTCGCTGTTGCAGGATGGCCTCTTGGCTTTTCTCAAACGACCGGCACAGGAGGAGGTTGTCGTTGAACTCCCACGGGCCGCCGAACCGGCCGCGCCGCCCGTTGCCCCGTCGCGTCCCGTGATTGCTCCGAGGCACATCGTTACCGCCGAGCAGATCCAGGAAGAGCGCGAACCTATCCGTGGCCTTGAGCAGCAGCGAAAAAGCGCCATGCGGAAAGAGGAAAAGGATTTTGTCGGGGATATCAAAATTTCTTGAGTCCCGGATGGGCCGAGGCAAGTGTCAACCGTGTCAACGGATGGGCAAGGCCGCAATCCCTAAACTTTTTTCGTGCAACCCTGCTCTTTAAGGAAATACAGACATCGACCATGGGCTTCTATATTCTCAAAAGGTTTCTTCTGATGATCCCGACCCTGTTCGGTGTCATGCTCATCACCTTTGTCATTACTCAATTTGTGCCCGGCGGGCCGGTGGAAAGGATGATGGCGCAACTGAGCGGCTACGGCGCCGGCGGTGAAACCGCGGGCGGCGGGCTGTACCAGGGCAATAGAGGGTTGGATCAGGAGCGTGTCGAACAACTGAAAAAGCTCTATGGGTTCGATAAACCTCCGCTGACCCGGTTTGTCGATATGATGCGGCAGTATCTGACTTTTGATTTCGGGAGATCGTACTACCATCACATGAGTGTCGCCCAGCTGGTCGTCTCCAAATTGCCGGTATCCATGTCGCTCGGTCTCTGGAGTTTTTTGATTGTCTATTCGGTCTGTATTCCCCTGGGCATTGCCAAAGCGGTGCGTGACGGCTCCACCTTTGACGTTCTGACCAGCGCCGTGATCCTCATCGGTTATGCCATCCCCGGCTTTGTCCTGGGTATCGTGCTCATCGTCCTTTTTGGCGGCGGCAGTTTCTGGAATATCTTTCCCCTCCGCGGCTTGGTTTCGGACAACTGGCAAGATCTCAGCCTGATGGGGAGAATCCTGGATTATCTATGGCACATGGTCCTGCCGGTTACCGCCTCCACCGTGGGCAGCCTGGCGGTGATGACCCTTTTGACCAAGAATTCGTTTCTGGAGGAGATCCGCAAGCAGTATGTGGTCACCGCCAGGGCCAAGGGGCTGGAAGAGGGGCAGGTATTGTATAAACATGTCTTTCGCAATGCCATCATCCCCATCATTACCGGATTTCCCGGCAGTTTCATTACCGCCTTTTTTACCGGCAGCCTGTTGATCGAGACCATTTTTTCTCTGGACGGCATGGGGCTGCTGGCCTACGAATCGGTAATGAACCGCGATTATCCGGTGGTCCTAGGCACCCTTTATTTTTTCACCATCATCGGGCTTGTCTCCCGGCTGCTCTCCGATCTTTCCTATGTGCTGGTCGATCCCCGCATCAGTTTTGAAGGCAGGCAATAGCATGCGCCCGCAGCCGAATAAAAAAAACAGTCTTGGCCGCAAACGCTGGAATAGATTCAAGAATAACCGCCGCGGGTATTATTCGCTGGTCATCTTCCTGCTGCTGTTCGGCATGAGTCTGTTCGCCGAAGTGCTCTGCAACGACAAACCGCTGCTGGTTCGCTATGAAGGTCAGTATTATTTTCCCCTCTGGCGGATGTATCCGGAAACCGTTTTCGGTGGCGATTTCGATACGGAGACGGATTACCGCGACCCGTATATCCGCAACAAACTGACTGCCAACGGCAATGCCGTCGTCTTTGCCCCCAACCCCCACAGTTTCAATTCCATCAATCTCGAACTGGACCGTCCGGTGCCTTCGCCGCCGACCCGGGAAAATATACTCGGCACCGATGATCGCGGCCGTGATGTTCTGGCTCGGCTGATCTACGGTTTCAGGATCAGCGTCTTCTTCGGCGCTGCGCTGACCGTGGTCGGCACCCTGCTGGGCATTGGCGCCGGCGGGTTGCAGGGCTATTTCGTCGGGCGGTTTGACTTGCTTTTTCAGCGATTCATTGAACTCTGGGGTTCCATGCCCGAGTTGTATCTGTTGATTATCTTTGCCTCTATTTTCAAACCGAGCATGCTGCTCCTGCTTATCCTGCTGTCGATGTTCGGGTGGATGGGGCTGTCGGATTATGTCCGGGCGGAGTTTCTCAAGGGACGGAACATGGAGTATGTGAAGGCTGCCAAAGCCCTGGGCGTCGGCAATGTCACCATTATGCTCCGCCATCTGCTCCCCAACAGCATGACCCCGGTAATAACCTTCCTGCCGTTTCGCATGTCCGGGGCGATTCTGGCCCTGACCAGTCTTGATTTCCTCGGGCTCGGCGTGCCGCCTTCGACACCGAGTCTTGGCGAGCTGCTGGCCCAAGGGAAAGCCAATATCGATGCCTGGTGGCTTTCGCTCTCCACCTTTATCGTGCTGGTGGGCACTTTAGTGCTGCTGATCTTCATCGGAGAAGCCCTTCGCGAAGCCTTTGATCCGAGAAAATAAAAAGGGAACCGAAGAGTGCTCTTCGATTCCCCGGGGAGAAGGTCGTTGAAAGGTCGGAATTTACTGATGGTGCATCTCGTGCCGCAGCTTGGTGAATTCTTCCCTGATATGGGCGCGCAGTTCGGAGAGTTCGAAATAGAGCTCTTTTGCCGTGTATTCAAAATGGGGTTCAATGGCTTGGCCGGTTTCAGTCGGGACCAGGGGCATGATGGCGCTGGCATCCTGTAGCCAGGCGGTGAAACGGGTGACCGCTTCCGGCAGAATTTCAGGCCGGTCTTGTCCGTCAAGGAGATGCTGGTAGAGGAAATTCACCAATTTTTCCGTGGCCGCATCGTCTTTCTTGGGTAGTCGGACCAGCAGGCTGATGACGGAATTCAGTAATTGCAGCAGGGCTTGCGGCCCGGATGGCAGGCCCGTATTCTGTAAGGTTGCAATCAGTTGCGTGGATTCGGCAACCTTTTCACGGGACAGGGTCCGAACAGTGCCGGGGAGGAGGGCTCCAAGTGCGGCAAGCTGAATCTGTCTGCTTTCTTCGGGGGTGAGCGCCGCGGCTTGCTCGTTCCAGCCGACATCGGCGGCAATCGCGGGTCCGGCATCAATGGAGGCTTCCAGGGTCTGGGTCAGTTCATCCACAGTCGTTTGGTCGGCATCCTCTTCGTCGTCTTCATTGGCATCAAAGAAAAAATCCAGAGCCCCTTCAAGCTCAACGTCCAGGACCTCATCGTCTGCAAAACTCAGCTCCTCTTTCTTGTCGGCTGCATCAGGTAGCGCAAATTCGCTGAGCGCCGGCGCGATTGTCGCCTCCTCCGGTGTCTCTTCAAAAACCAGGTCAAGAGATTGTTCCGGAATACCGGTGGAACCGGATGGCTTCTCTTCCTCTTCCAGCCAGGAGATCTCGGCAGCGGGTTCGGTTTCCCTTTCCGTCATCGCTGGAGGTTCCTCGGTAGTGTCGGTTCCAAAGAAGAAATCAAGTTTTTCCTCAATTTCTTCCATGGGGGTATAATCAAAGGCAGCGGCGGCTTCCTCTTCCGAAAACCCCCGTTCTTCTTCACTGTCGGCGAGAGCGGATTCAATACCTGTTTCCTCATTAAAGAAGAGCGACTGTTCGATTTCTTCAACGGAAGGCCGGTCGGTCTTCTCGGGTTCGACGGGATGTTCCACGGCATCGGCAAAGAAGGTGTCCAGTTTGCTTTGGATATCGAGAGTATCCTGATCGGTCTCGGAATCTTCTCGTCTGAAATCAGGAGATTCGGTCGGCGCTTCCGCATCGCTGAGAGCCAGCAACTCCAAAGGTTCTTCCTCCTCGGGATTGACATCGGCGAGAGCCGCCACGGGTTGCTCTTCATCGTCGATCGCCATTTCAAGGGCGCTGGATTCCAGGGCCGAGAGCGTTACCGACGGTTCGGCATCTTCGTTGACGGTATCGTTAAAAAGAAAATCAAGTTGCTCCGCCAGGTCACTCTGGGTCGGAAGATCCAGGGGCTCGGCATCTTCATTGTAGCCGGAGACCTCATCCGCGTCGGAAAGAGCCGGCATTAAGCCGCGATTGATATTGAGGTGGGCTTCCATAAAATCGCCGGCTACTTCGTCGTCTACCGGATGAATGGCTTCCAACGGGAGAATTTCATCGGGATATTGAACATCGGCGGTTTCCATCGCCGGTTTCACGTCCATCGCGAAAAGCGTATCGATTTCAGCTTCAAGGGAATCGGTACTCAAAGCGTCCTGTCTTTCGCTCGTTTCCGTTATTGCCGCATCCGCACTTAGAAATGCCGGTGAAGGCATCCCTTCGTCGCCCTTGACCTCAGTTGGTTGAACAACATCATCCATGACTCCGGGTGCACTGATTTCTTCGACAACACCGTTGATGAGCTTTTCATCAAGAGGAGAAGTGGTCTGAGCGACAATAAGCATCTTGAGATTGTTGAGACGATTGATTCGGTCAACCAGAAGATCTTGAATCGTATCCTGGTCAAGCGATTGTTCCGCCATCTGTTCCAGGGCCTCATTGAAAGAATGGAGCAAAATAAAAGCCTCGGGATGCGCTTCCGCCCTTTCTTCGGAGATGTAATCACCGAGGGCCTGCAACCCCTGAACCAAGACCAGTGCCGGCCTGTCAGTGCTATATTTTTGGAAAAACAGGGCAAGGGTCGAATTGAATTGTTTGAGACTCTCATCGGTCACTTCCCAGTCCAGGCTGAGAATAGCTGCTTTAAGCTGTTTGGCATCATCCCCTTCCCCAGCACTTGGTATTTGCCTCGCCGCGGTTTCAGCTGATTTTTCGTCGAAGTCGGGGGCTGTTTCGGCTTCGTTCTGTTTGATCTGAAATTGAAGAATTCTGAATTTACGAACATCCCCCGTTAATAGTTGGGTGATTTCCTCGCCGGTAATGTTCTGGGAAGAGATAATTTTTTCAAAGTTAGAAAAGAAGGTGAGGAGTAATTTAATGGAATTAGGATGGGCATAAGCACCCTTGGAGCGGATATAATCGCCTATCTTGCTGAGCCCCTGCAGATAGACCTCCGCAACTTTATCGCCTTGCCACAACGATTGCAGGTTTTCCAGTTCGTCGGCCAGTTCCTGGAGAATGTCATCGTTGATTTCCCAGTCGAGTGAAAGGATGATGGATTTAAGCCGCATCAAAGGAGAGGATTCTTCACTCGAAAATTCGAAGAGATCGACATCCTCGGTGTCAAAGGATTCGTTGGCGAAAAGCGTCAGATCCTCGAATTCATCGATTTTGTAAACTGGGTCACGCTGTGATTTTTTCATATCCCGGCTCGGTTTTGCTGCCACGGTTGAGCTCCTTTACATGAGTTTCTTTTGAATGGAGATGACCGTGGATGATATTATTTTTTTTAACGTTTCAGGGACATTGTATCCTGTAAGAGCACTTGCTTCAAATGTCGGTACTTTGAGCTTGCTGTTTAAATCTTTGTCGAGAATAGAGATCGGCAGGACGGGGATTCCCTGATTGCGCAAATCAACCTTGTTGTATTGGAGAACCAGCGGGAGCTTGAAAATGGATTCCTTGTAACTCATCAGGTTTTCATGCAGTTGGTTGAGGGAGCGGATATTTTTTTCGCGCATCTGTTCCTGGGCGTCAGCGACGAAAACGATGCCGTCAACACCTTTCAACACAAGTTTTCTCGTGGCGTTGTATTTAACCTGGCCGGGTACGGTATAGAGTTGAATTTTCAATTCATATCCTTTGATTTGTCCCATGTTGAAGGGAAGAAAATCAAAGAACAGCGTCCGATCTCCATGGGTCTTCAGACTGACCATCTCAGACTGGATTTGTTTGGAGAATTTTCGGTTGATATATTCAAGGTTGGTGGTCTTGCCGCCACGGCCGGGGCCGTAATAGACAATCTTCACTTGAACGATTTTTTCTCTGAGATTGATAAAGCTCAAAGTGCTCTCCTGCTGCCTGTTAAACTGATCGCGAAAGGAAATAAAAAAGTGGGGTTAGCCTGACGCGGTGACCGATTATTTGCGGGACCAGATCTTTTTGATGCGCTCAATGGTTTCAACAACGTTGAGACGAAGGAATCCCAAGGATATGCTTTTCCCGAACATGGTGATCAGCAACAGTTCGTCATCAATTTTCGAGAAATGGATGTTGCATTCCGTACCCTTGTGAAACAATAAAGAAAATTCCTGTTCACCCACGAGTTTGGCCATGGCGTCAACAGTGGCGAAATTGCCGGCAGCCAGTGCAGCGAACGAATAGACATCGTATTTTGATGTGCTGTTATCCTTGGCGGTAATAATATTACCGGCCATGTCGATAATGATAACGCAGTCAACGCCGATTTTTATGAGCTTTTCAGTCAGGATTTCGTCTATTCTTTCAAGCTGTTCCTGGCTAACAACTCCATAGTTCATTTTTCTACCTCGTATGCGTCTGATAGGTTGTGAAAGGTGAATTTCTCTTAGCAGGTTTCAAGAAAGAAACCCGCATATTCATGCAGGGTGGAGTTTGAAAGAATGGTCAGGAAAATAGGACTTTTTTCAAGGGTATCTTTGTGACTCCTTTTCAGATATCAGGAGTATACGCCAGAAAAAATGATATATGAAGCGGTTTTTTTTTCATATATTTTTTTTATTACATATCCGTATCGTCCGGTGTCCGGTGCAGACGATGCGGGGACCTATTGCGAAAGAATGGGTCTTGATTGGCCGCTGAGGGACTTTCCTGGCCCATTAAGAAGGCTTTTATCGATTTCCGGATTGCAGCAGCGCTGTCTGGCCGGGATTAAGATCGTCCTGCGCCCGCTGTTCCCGATTTTTCTTTATATACGCTGTTCACCGAATAAACAAAGGCCAGGACCTCGGCGATGGTCTGGTATAATTCGGCGGGAATTTCTTCGCCGACCGGGATTTTGGCGAGCAGTTCGACCAGATCACGGTCTTCCTTGATATAGACTCCGGCCTCCATTGCCGTTGCAATGATTTTTTCCGCAACCAGGCTGGAGCCGCTGGCCACCACCTTGGGAGCAGTTGATTTTTGCTGGTCATAGAGCAGGGCCACCGCTTTTTTGGTTCTGGGCTGTTCAATGGTCATTTGCATCTTCCTCTTTGGCTCGGGTCAGGCATTGGTGTCAATAATGCCGGTGGAGTCGCCCATGATTTTTCCCAGCAGCGATTTGACAGGTTCCCGGGCGCCGACCAGAAACTGTACTGATTCCAGATTCGCGGCTGTCAGCCATCGGTCCAGTTCGCCGCGGAAACCGGCGAGGAATTTCGCCCGTTCGGCATCTGCCGCCGTGAATTTCAAGGTTACTCCACCGTCCTTCTCGCGAAAATCAATCTGCAGGTTACCCAGTCCTTCCAATTGGAGATGCAGCTCAAAATGCTGAAGGGGTTTCTCCGATGGGTCGTGTTTTTCCTGGTCGTTTTTTGACCGATCGGCATCGATGAGCAAATATCCCTGATCAAGAAAGGAAAGGGGTAACGGCATAAAAATGAGCGATTCGCCGGCAAGCCGTACCTGCAAGAGGTGATAGAGTTCCATGGATTTTACGATCTGATCGGCCTGGAGAGAGCTTTTATCGCCCGCCGGCAACTGCTGCGCCAATTCAAGCAGGGCGTGTTTCAGGGTTTGTACCGCCTTTTCCCGGCTGTTGTTCGCCAGCAATTGTTCCATATTGATGCCAAGTCGTTCAACGACTTCCCGTAATTGCGGACCCTGCAAGGGCTGAGGGGCGACAAGTTCGGTATCAAGCTTGGCCAGCAAGGCAACCAGCTGTTGTAGCGGGTGAGTGGCCGGCAAAGAAGCGTTC
>Ga0209016_1002183_pt1 | contig 13657 bp, 13 predicted proteins | sample EPASupsiteSAE305_FD_187265 | JGI IMG/M metagenome (GOLD analysis project Ga0209016, IMG submission 187265) | Bioremediated contaminated groundwater microbial communities from EPA Superfund site, New Mexico - SAE3-05 (SPAdes) (version 2) | ecosystem: Environmental > Aquatic > Deep subsurface >...
TAGCCGGGATCCTGCCGAACCTGGGGTCCGCGCGCAACCGCGCCAGCAGGTCCAGGCCGGGGGCGCCGGGCAGTTCCGCGTCGCAGACGCAGAGGCCTGCGCCCTCGCGTTCAAGCAGTTCCCAGGCATGGCCGCAATCCAGCGCCTCCAGCAAGGCGTAACCGGCTTTCAGCAACGCCATTCCCAGGGACAACCGTAAACCAACGTCCCCGGAAACAAGGAGGACCTTCATCTCACCTCCGGCACGCCTCCGGCGCTGTCCGCTCCGGCCGCGGCGGCACCGGCCACCATTTTCCGCAGTTCCTTATTCGCCTCTTTCAAAGACTCCAGCTGTTTCTGCTGCTCCTTCACCGCCTCTATCAGCACCGGCACCAGGCGCTCGTAGGAGATGCCTTTGTAGCCGTTATTGTCCGTGGTAACGGCCTCAGGCACGATTTTTTCCGTATCCTGCGCTATCAGGCCCAACTGCGTGGCGGTGGAGAAGCGCAGTTCCGGGAACTCTTTGGTGCGCCAGTTGTAGGTAACGCCCTGCAGCCGCAGTATCTTGTCCAGTGAGTTCTCCAACGGCATAATGTCTTTCTTCCAGCGCCTGTCGGAGCCGGTCCAGGCCCCGGAGGTCACCCACGCCGTGCCGATAATTGTTAAAGTGTAACCGGGAGCTGCCGCTGAGCCGACGGCGACGTTGCCGCCATAAGGGTTCAGGGCTAAAGGATAAGCCGTTGAGTCCTGTGCGCCCTGGACTATGCCGATACTTCCGGTCGCGCCGAATCTTACCCCCCAATTACCCGAACCGTACCCGCTGGAAGAAGCCCACCCCGTATCGACGGCGCTAAAACTCGCGCCTGAAGTAAATCTGCTGCGGCCTAAAACTTCCAGAGTGGTTGCCGGCGCCATGATCCCGATGCCGACCCGGCCGCCATTGCCGCCGGCCAACATATTTGTGCCGTAGATCAGTCCGCCTAGGTTAAGGGAATTATTGGTGGCGCTAGCAGCCTGCCCGTAGCCTATAACGATATTATTCGTCCCCGTGGTGACAGCATAGCCGGCCTCATGGCCGATGAACGTGTTGGCGCTGCCGGAGGAATTCTCGTGCCCGGCCCCATATCCCAAAAAAGTATTATCATCGCCGGAATAGGTATAAAAACCCGCAGCTGAGCCGAGAAACGTGTTACGCTGCCCCCAGTCATTGGTGTAGCCGGCATCACCTCCCACAAAAGTATTGTTCCACCCGGAACCGTTATTATGCCCGGCGGCATTACCCACAAACGTATTCTGGCCGCCGTCCGAGGTCGCATAGCCGGCCTGCCAGCCCAGAAAGGTGTTAGCGGAGCTGTCTGTGGTAAGCATATAGCCGGCCTGCGCGCCCATAATGGTGGAGCTGGAGAAAGCGGTTGGCACGCCAACACCTGCGCCACCGGCCTGATAACCGCTCACCGTGTTCTGCGAGCCGGTGGTGTTGCGGTAGAGGGCATAATTGCCGTTCGCGGTGTTATTACTGCCGGTCGTGTTGAAGCGGAGGGCATCAGCGCCGTTCGCGGTGTTATAACTGCCGGTCGTGTTGGCGTAGAGGGCATAAAAGCCGTTCGCGGTGTTATTACTGCCGGTCGTGTTGCTGCGGAGGGCATAAAGGCCGTTCGCGGTGTTATTACTGCCGGTCGTGTTGTTGCGGAGGGCCTCAACGCCGTTCGCGGTGTTATAATTGCCGGTCGTGTTGGTGGCGAGGGCAAAATAGCCGTTCGCGGTGTTAGAAGTGCCGATCGTGTTGGAGTAGAGGGCATAATAGCCGTTCGCGGTGTTATTACTGGTCGTGTTGGAGTAGAGGGCGTTAGCGCCGTTCGCGGTGTTATTACTGCCGGTCGTGTTGGAGTAGAGGGCGTTAGCGCCGTTCGCGGTGTTATTACTGCCGAGCGTGTTGGCTGTTCCCGCATAATTGCCGATGAAAACGTTAGTACTCCCGCCGTTTATATTGCTGGTTCCCGCATATACGCCGTAAGCAATACTGTTTGTGCCCGGCAATATGGCCACCATGGTGCTGCCGTTTATCTGGTAGCGCGCGGCGGTGATATTGCTGGAGGTGTTTACACCGTACGCACCCATCTGAAGGACCTGCGTGGCTGTATGGTTGCCCAGGTTGTCGCCGCTGCCCGTCGCCCCAATAAACTTTGTGGCCATCAGCACGCCGGTAGCGCTCATGGAGCCCACAATAACGCCGCCGCCGTCCCGCCAGATCTGCGCGAACTGCGTCTGAAGCGTGCCCGTGCTCACCACGTCCAGCGCGGCATACGGCACCCCGGTGGAAATGCCCACCAGCCCGTTGCCGGAAATTAACATGCCCCGGTTCAGCGTGCCGGTCATGTGCGTATTGGTGGACCCTGTAACAAGGAAGCCGCCGCTGCTCTTGAAGAAGGTGCGGTTCGCCACGGAATTTACAACGTCGTCGCTAAGGTTATCTCCCCAGGTAAAGGTGCCTGCCGCGGTGGAATTAGCGCCATAGCCGGCGGCAAAGGAAGTTCCACCGCTGGCAATACATTGGTAGCCTCCCGGCACGGTGGCCGCGTTTCCGCTTGCCGTGTTATAAAAACCACCCCCGACCGTGGTATAGGCTCCGGACGCCAGATTATTGCCGCCGCCGCCCACGGTGGCATAAGTGACGCCGCTCGCTCTGTTATTGGCACCGCCTGAGATAGTGGCATAAACCCCTTCCGCAACTTGTGTCGTGGCCGTCCTTGACGTCTGCAGGTCCACCGCCCCTATGCCGCGCGCGTTGGGCAGGGCCGTGCCGTCGCCAAGCCCGAGCGTCATTATTGAGCCGGCGGTTGAAATAAATATGCCGTTGGCGGAGGTGGTAAGGTCGGTGCCTATCTGCAATCCCTTGCCCACCATGGTCATGGATGCCACGCTGGTGGCGCTGTAATTGGCCAGGTTTAAATTCTGCGTAGCCGTGTGATTGCCCAGGTTGTCGCCGGAGCCGGTGGCGCCTATAACTTTGGTTGCCATCAGCACGCCCGTGGCGCTCATGGAGCCCACAATAACGCCATTGCCGTCCCGCCAGATCTGCGCGAACTGCGTCTGAAGCGTGCCGGTGCTAACCACGTCCAGCGCGGCATACGGCACGCGGGTACTTATACCTATGGTCTTGGCCGCGAGGTCACCGTAAACCAGTCCGCCTACATTCAGGAAATCATTGGTAGTAGTAGCAGGGGTGCGTTGATCATAACCTATCACTATGTTTCCGGCGCCGCTGGTTACATTGTACCCCGCCTGCCAGCCGTAGAAAGTATTGTCACTGCCGGTGGTAAGGTTGTAGCCGGCACCCGCGCCCATAATGGTAGAACTGGAGAAGGAATTTGCCGCTCCAGCCCCATAGCCACCGGCAGATAAACCGCTTACCGTATTCTGCGAGCCGGTCTGGTTGTATTGGAGCGCAGCAACCCCATTCGCGGTATTACCAAGGCCCGTGGTGTTGTAATAAAGCGCCGTACGCCCATTCGCGGTGTTATATCGGCCGGTGGTGTTGTAGAAAAGTGCGAAAAGCCCATTCGCGGTATTATCAGCGCCAGTGGTGTTTAAGTAGAGCGCTGCATACCCATTCGCGACATTAAAACCGCCGGTGGTGTTGGAGTAGAGCGCCTTATACCCGTTTGCGGTGTTCTGCAGGCCCGTGGTGTTGGATGCGCCGGCTGAGTTGCCTATAAAGATATTGCCGCTTCCCCCCGTAGTGCTACTGCCGGCGTTGACACCGTACGCGATATTGTCCATGCCGGGCAGTATGGCCACCATGGTGCTGCCGTTTATCTGGTAGCGCGCGGCGGTGATGTCGCTTGAGGTATTCACGCCGTAAGCGCCCATTTGCAACGCCTGCGTGGCCGTATGGTTGCCCAGGTTGTCCCCGGAGATGCCCGTGAGATTGGCGCCATTGCCGTAGAAATAGTTGGCATAGACGTTAGTGGCGGAGGCGAAACCTACGATGTAGACGTTAGTGGAAACACGCACGCCGCCGCCGAGCGCGGCACTGGCTTCGGAGGATATTTTCACATTGGGCGCCGTGGCGAGCTGGAATTGCGGGCCGTAGAAGCCGATGCCCGAGGCGGTGACGGAGGACATGGTAAGCGCGCCTGTGCCGGAGAGCTGGTAGGCGCCCATGCCCAGGCTCTGCGTGGCCGTGTGGTTGCCCAGGTTGTCCCCGGAGATGCCCGTGAGATTGGCGCCGTTGCCGTAGAAATAGTTGGCGTACACATTGGTCGCAGACGCGAAGCCCACTATGTACACATTCGTGGACACCCGCACACCCCCTCCCACCGCAGTGTTCGTCTCCGAGGATATCTGTATCCTGCCGTTAGCGAAAGCTATCTGTGGGCCATAAAACCCTATGCCCGTGGCCGTGTACGAAGACATAGTCACCGATCCGGTACCGCTTATCTGGTTTGCGCCCATGCCCAGGTTCTGCGTGGCCGTATGGTTGCCCAGGTTGTCCCCGGAGATGCCCGTGAGATTGGCGCCATTGCCGTAGAAATAGTTGGCGTACACATTGGTCGCAGACGCGAAGCCCACTATGTACACATTCGTGGACACCCGCACACCCCCACCCACCGCAGTGTTCGTCTCCGAGGATATTTGTATCCTGCCGTTAGAGAAAGCTATCTGTGGGCCATAAAACCCTATGCCCGTGGCCGTGTACGAAGACATAGTCACCGATCCGGTACCGCTTATCTGGTTTGCGCCCATGGCGAGGTTCTGCGTGGCGGTGTGGTTGCCCAGGTTGTCGCCCAGGGCTCCGGAACTGGCCCACTGCAGCGAGCCGTCGCTGTTGCGGCTGAGCAGCTGCCCGGCGCTGCCGTCGTTGATGTAAATTTTGGAGGCTGCCGTGAACGTGGAGCTGGCAGCGAAGTAAGCCCCCGAAGACACGGCCAGCACCCCGTTCACCACTACGTTGCCCCTGCCGGCCGTTATGCCGGTGTAGGCGGTCTGCGTGGCGCCGAAGACCGAGAAGCCTTTTATCTCCGCATCGGGGTCCGGCGCGGTGCCGTCCACCCCGAACACGGAAATATCGTCCTCGGCGCCGAATTCCACCTGGGCGCCGGCGGTACCGGCCAGCGGCCACGCCAGCGCGCACAGCAACAAAGTCCCCACAAAGAGGCTGCGGAAACGGTGTGCCGGGATACCCTGTTTCATTTCAGTATTTCTTTCGCGGCGGCCACTATCACATCCGGCGTGGTGATCTTGGGGAACAGGCCCTTCAACCCCTCGTCCCCGCCGAACACATAGCGCATGTCCGACTTCACGTAGTTCTCCCCGGTCAGCACCAAAAAAGGCACCTTGGCCAGCTCCGGGCGCGCCACCGCGAGTTTGCGCAACTCGCGGATGAATTCCGGCCCGGACATCTCCGGCATCATTACGTCCAGCAGAATTATATCCGGCACGAACTCCTCGATGGTTTTCAGCGCCTTGCGGCCGTTCTCGGCCGTACGCACTTCGTACCCCTCGTCGGAGAAGGCATACTCGAACATGGCCCTGATGGGCTCCACATCGTCAAGTATCAAGATCTTGGGCATAGCCCCCCTTTATGATGCCACGGAACACACGCAGCATAAGTATGATTTTACACGCATTCAGGGGCTGGCACATGAGACCTAGTGCCCAGGCGCAGGGGCCGGATTGCTCACAATGCGCTTATTGACACCATAACAAAAGATATCAAGCGCCACGCCATATGCCCCGCCGCAACCAAAGCGGGATCCCCTACCGCGCGCAGTGCCGAGCCGAATCGACGCGATATCGCAAAAAGGCATACCTGATATTGCTAACACAACAAAACACTGTGCACATGCATGTATCGGGCAGTAGCGCCAATTGTCATTGACAATGCGGAGAATACCTCCTATAATATGCGCATAACATGCGGAATATGTCCAAATACATTCACCAGCGACCTGGCTGGCCCCGGTTCACCTGGGATAGCGCACTCATCGCCACACCACTGGCAACCGTGCGCCACCAGCAGGGGTTATTGCTCGGGCAGATGGAAAGCCTTGGTTTTTCGCAAAGGAGCGAAGCTTTTTTGCGGACACTTTCGCTGGACATTATACGGTCTAGCGAGATAGAGGGAGAAATTCTTGAAGAATCACAGGTCCGCTCCTCCATAGCAAGGCGGCTGGGCATGGATATTGCCGGCCTTGTCCCCTCGGACCGCCGTGTTGACGGCGTGGTGGAAATGTCGCTGGAAGCGACGCAGAACTACGCCATGCCGCTTACCGCGGAACGCCTTTTTAAATGGCATGCGCTGCTTTTCCCGGCCGGTGCCGCCGGCTCCGGCGTGTTGAAGATAGGGGCCTGGCGTGACGACTCTAAGGGGCCGATGCAGGTAGTTTCCGGCGCCCTGGGCCGCGAACGCGTGCATTACGAAGCCCCCCCCGCCGGAGTTGTACCGGCGGAAATGGCCGCATTCTTTGGCTGGGTCAACCGGACAGGCGGGATAGACCCGGTGCTCCGGGCGGCAGTCTCGCACCTGTGGTTCGTCACGATACACCCGTTCGAGGACGGCAATGGCCGCATAGCCAGGGCCGTGGCCGACTGGGGGCTGGCCCGCTCGGAAAACACAGCCCAGCGCTTTTACAGCATGTCCTCCCAGATTCGCAAAGAGCGCAAACTCTACTATGAGCTCCTGGAAAGCACGCAGAAAAGCGGCCTCGATATAACGGATTGGGCGCAGTGGTTCGTCGCCTGCCTCGGCCGGGCGATAGAAAGCGCGGAAATATCCCTTTCCGCGGTAGTCAAAAAAGGAAAGTTCTGGAAAGACCGCTCCGGCATCTCCATCAACGGCCGGCAGAGGCTGATGCTTAACAAGCTCCTCGACGGCTTTCAGGGAAAACTAACTTCCACAAAATGGGCAAAGCTGGCGGATTGCTCGCAGGATACGGCCCAGCGCGACCTGCAGGACCTCATCTCCAAAGGCGTCATGAGCAAAGACCCCGGCGGCGGTCGCAGCACGAGTTATTCCCTGAAGCGCCCCTGAAATTGCCTCCCGCCGCCCCCTGCATCTCCTATCTACAGCCCCAGGCGCTCGTTGATCTTCTCCAGCACGGCTTCGGGCGGCGTCATCTTGGGAAAGAAACAGACGAAGCCGGGAGAGGCCGCGAAGATCTTATTGAGGCCTGCTTCCATAAAATTCTCCCCGGTCATCACCACAAAAGGGATCCCCTTCAGACGCGGCTCGCCCACCGCCAGCCTGGAAAGCTTCTGAATGAACTCGGCGCCGTTCATCTCGGGCATGGAGACGTCCAGCACCATAAAATCCGGGGTCTCCCCCTCCAGCACCAGCAGAGCCTGCCTGCCGTTCTCCCCGGTCAGCACCGTATGTCCGGAGTCCTCCAGCACAAACCGGAACAGCTCCCGGATGGAGCAGTCATCGTCCACAATAAGGATCTTAGCCATAGCTCCACCTCTAGAGCGGGGTGCCGCGCAGCGCCGTCCCGGTCCGCCGGAGCGGCAGGGAGAAACAGAACCTGCTGCCCTTCCCCTCTTGCGACTCCACCCAGATACGCCCCCCGTGCAGTTTTACGGCCATCTTGCACATGGCCAGACCCAGGCCGAACCCCATATACTTATGCTCTTCCATCTGCGCGTACTTCTCAAAGATCTCCAGTTGTTTGTCTTTCGGGACGCCGGGGCCATTGTCTTCCACGCAAAACAGCGCCTGGCCGTCCCCGCCGCACACCGACAGGGAAACCGAACCCTCTACGGGGGTAAACTTCAGCGCGTTGCCGACCAGGTTGGAGATGACCCTGTCCAGCAGGGAAGGATCGCCGTCCAACTCCAGTTTCGCGGCCGGCGGCATGGAGAACGCTATCTTCTTCCTGGCGGCCAGCGGTTCATAGACCTCGAACACCCCGGCGCAGACCGCCGCCGCGTCCATCCGGACGGCGTGCAATTGCATCCCTCCGCGCTCCAGTTTTATGGTGTTCAGGATGTCCTCTATCATACCGTTAAGGCGCTTGGAAGCGCGCACAATAACGTTCAGCATTTTGCCGAGGTCATCCGAGGAGCCGACCATCTTCAGCCCCAGCATCTGGGCGTACCCCTGGATGCTGGCCAGCGGGCCGCGCATATCGTGGGTTATCATGTGGAAGAAGGTTTCGCGGGCGCTCTCTATCTCCTTTTCCATGGTAATGTCACGCACCACTATCACCCGGCCGGGTTTCTTGAGGTTGGCCAGGTTGAAAGGCTTTATCTGCAGCAGGTAGGTGCGGGCCACACCCAGGAGTCTGTCGCCCCCGTCGGCAACTTCAGGCCCCGGCAACTGCACCTCGGATCTCATTTCCGCCGCGTCCATCTGCAGCATCCCGGCCAGCGCCGCGGCGAACTCCGCCTTGCGCACGGAGCCGGGCAGAGAGACGTTCCCTTCCTGCTTTGGGATGCCCAACAGGTCGAGCGCGCGCTGGTTGGAGTAAATGAGCTGTCCCTTGTCGTCAGCCAGCAGCACGCAGTCGGTGATGGTCTCAATGAGGGCTTGGGCCTTGGCCCGGTCCTCCACCACCTGGTTCAGGTGGAAAGCCCGAAACGCGCCCAATTCCAGCATCAGGCGGTTCATAGCGGAAATAAGACGCCCGCCCTCCAACCAGCCGTCCGGCTTGAGGGCAGAATATAGCCGAGCGTCCTTGACGGTCAGCGCCTCAGCGGCCGCCGAGACTCGTTCCATAGGGCTCAGCAAACCGCCAAGCACGCTGCGCCTGCCCAGGAAGGCCGCCAGCCCGGCCGAAACAGCCGCGGCCAGGAAGGCCAGCGGGCGAGGCAGGGGCGGGAACAGCAGGCACAGCGCCAGCACCGCGGCCGGCGCGGCGGCAACGCCCCCCATCACGAGGACAAGGCGGTTGGCGGCTTTCATGAGCCTGCGCCTTTGGCGGAAACCGCCGCGATGGCGGCCTCTATTGTGCCTAAATCATACGGTTTGGACAGCACTTTTATCTCCCGCGGGATCCCCATATCGTCTATCTCCGCCCTGGTGGCCCCGCTTACCACTATTACCGGGATCCCGGCCAGGTCCGGGTACATGTCTATCATCGCTATCATGGAACTGCCGCCCATTTCCGGCATGTGAAGGTCGGTGAGTATGAGGTCCGGTCTCGCCTCAAAAGCCAGCCGTACCAGCTCCATGCCGTTGCGCGCGGCGCGCACCTGGTGGCCCAGGCTGCCCACAAATTCGCTCATCAGCAAGCGGGAGGAGTCGTCGTCTTCGGCAAGAAGTATGTTCATATTTCCCCTCGTAAAAGCGGTCGACCAAAAAAACTGATTACCGGCTACAAGCACGGGGGTGCTTCATTATATTCTAAGCCGTATCCGTTCTTGTCCCGCCAGCGTTTTCTTTGCGGAAATACTCCGGGTAAAGCACCTCCGCGCATTCCCGGCAGATGCCATGGGAAATTACTGCGAACAGGCTGAGTTCCGAGGGGGAAACGGTTACCCAGCCGGCCTCTTTGTCGCGCATTTTTTTGCACTCTACGCAGACCACCGCAAAGGGCCTGTTCCGGAGTACCTACCCCTCGGTCATATTATTGCACCACATGCTTCCCAGCCAATAGTCCGATACGCATGAGGAAGGTATACGGCTCCACCGGTTTGCGCATCCAGTCGTTGGCTCCGGCGGAGTAAAATTCCGCCAGGCCGGCCCTATCCGGGGTGCGCCCGCTCAGCAGCAACACTGGGATACTGGCAAATTCCGGTTCGGCGCGCATACGTCTGAGCAGCGCCAACCCGCCGGCCGCAGGCAAGTCCAGGTCCAGAACACAGACGTCTATGCTTCCCCGGCCAAGGGCCGCCCAGGCCTGCGTGTCGCTTAAGGCTTCTTCCGCTGCATAGCCCTCCCCCCTCAGGGTCATCCCGAACAAAAAACACAAAATGGCGTCTTTCGCCGCGAATAACACCTTCATTTATCCCTCCTTAAGTACCTGTCCATCTTCCGGCGGTGTTTCAACATTTGCTCCATACGGCCTTTTAATGGCTCCAAGATCCGGCGGCTTAGTTGCGGAACCGGACACTTCAGGGCAATCATGCCTTATTTCGCTTATGTCGCCCGCGTTTGTCGGCAAGCATGCTTACATAAGAGAGAAATAACTGCGGATTAACGGGTTTCGTTATAAATATATCCGCCCCTGAACCATAACACTTGCCGGACCTCTCCTCCGCCTGCGCTTTAGACACCAGAAGCAGCACCGGCAACCCGCGCAGTCTTACGTCCGCGCGCATCTCCGCGACAAGTTCAAAACTGTCCAGTTGCGGGAATTCGGCATCGGCAATACATATCTCCACCCCTCCCCGCTCAAGCAACTGCAAGGCCACCGGAACGCTCTGCGCCACAACAACCTCGTGGCCGGCATCCCGCAGCAGCAACCCGAACAACGTGCACATGGCGGCGTCTTTGGCCGCGAACAGTATCTTCACATAGTCTCCCTTTTAAACCGCGGCCGGCAACGGCTGCCGCCCCTGCCCGGCCCGAACACAGTTGCGGATAAGCCTTTCCCCCGGCTAGAGTTATTTCCCGCTTGCGGCCGTGGAGCCTTTGTAGGCAAGCGCTCTTATCATCAGCATAAAGGTTTGCGGTTCCACGGGTTTGCGCAGCCAGTTATCCGCGCCGCAGGAGAAATATTCGTCAATGGCGGCTACGCTGGGGGTCTCGCCGACAAGCAGCAGCACAGGAATGCTCTCGAACCTTGCGTCGGCGCGCAGACGCCTGAGCAGTTCCAAACCGCCCGCGTCAGGCAATGCCAGGTCTATTACGCAAATATCCACATGGTCTTTTTCAAGCAGGTCCCAGGCCTGCCTCTCGTGCTGGGCTTCCACAGCCTCGTAGCCGCCCTCTCTCAGCACCATGCCGAAGAGGAAACAGATAACGGCGTCTTTTGCCGCAAACAGGACTTTCATGGCAGCTCCTTTATCTTACCGCTCGTATTTCATGTGCCGGCCGGCGGGCTATTGCCGGGAAACAGATGGTGAACGTGGTGCCCTGGCCGGGGCGGCTTTTAACGTTTATGCCGCCCTTATGCAGTTTTACAATGGAGTACACCGTGGCAAGGCCAAGGCCGGTCCCCTCGCCCTCGGGCTTGGTAGTGAAGTACGGCTCAAAGATGCGGGGGATCAACGCTTCCGGTATGCCGCCGCCGGTGTCTGCTACCGTCATCCGCACAGCTTTTTCCTCGGCGTCATAATCGGCCGGGCAACGCCCGGCGCTGACAGAATCCGGCAGCGTGGCAATGGTAAAACCTCCGCCGCCGGGCATGGCGTCGCGGGCGTTGACCGCCAGGTTAAGCAGTATCTGTTCCAACTGCCCCCTGTTGCCGCGTATCACCGGAAGCTCGTTGGAGAGGGTCAACCCCAGTCGTATCCGGCGTTGAAAAACAATTTGCAGCATGGGTTCCATCCCGGCTATGACTGCATTCAGGTCCAGTTCCCGCATTTCAGCCGGCTGGTTTCTGCTGAAGGCCAGTATCTGCCGCGTAAGCCCCATTCCCCGGTCCAGGTTTAAAAGCGTTTCCCGCAGATATTTAGCGGGGGGCGCGGCGTCGGACAGGGTTTCAAGCGCCAGGGCCGCAAAGCCTTTTGCGACGGTGAGGACATTGTTGAAATCGTGCGCTATCGAGCCCGCCAATTTGCCCAGCGAATCCAGCTTCTGGGTCCGGAAAAGTTGTTCCTGCGCCGCTTTCCGCTCGCCCTCCGCCTGTTTCAGTTTGAATCTGGCGCCCAACTGGGCGGCGATGGCCGGCAGGAAGTTGGACTGAAAACTGGTCTTTTTTTTAATTCCGCTCCCTGAGAAAAAATCCAGGGCCAGTATGAACTTCCCGTCCGCCAGAATGGGTACGCTTATAGCCCCTTTGATCCCGCAGGCCTGCGCGGCCCCGGCCAGGAGGAATGTTTTGTCCAGCGTCACATCCTCTATCCACTCGGTGTTATGGGACTCCCAGACGCGTCCCGGAAGGGCTTCTCCCCTGTGGAAGATAGTGTTCCAACTGGCTTCCATGAAGACTCTCATCCTTGCCGGTTCCGCTGCCCAGGAGGCCGCGCATTCAAGATGTCTGCCGCCCTGGGCCACGCTGTAAGCGTCTCCGGCGGCCCACCCCCCGCTCATGCCCAGTTCACGCAGCACAAGCTCCAGCGCCGTCTGGAAATCCGGGGCGTCGGAAATTATCTTGGTGGCCTCGTGGAGGAGCCTGATCTCCTGTTCCATCCGCCTGCGGTCCGTAATGTCCCGGAAAGACACAAATACGCCGATGATCTTTCCGTTCTCTTTCGCCGGGGTGGCGATGTATTCCACCGGCAAAGGCGTGCCGTCCTTTTTCCAGAACACCTCTTCCGAGATGCGCCTGGTCTTCCCGTCCAGCGCGGTGGCATAAATATTGCAAGCCCCCGCGGGGTGCGGCGTCCCGTCGGCTTTGGCGTAGTGGAATACTTCGTGAGAGTGTGCGCCTATAAGCTCATCGGCGGCGTAGCCGAGCAGGGCTTCGGCGGCCCTGTTGACAAAGATAACATTGCCGTCCAGGTCCATCCCGTATACCCCTTCCCCAATGGAGTTTAACGCGAGGCCGCAGGTTTTTCCTGTATCCTTAAAAGAATTCATGTTGCTTCAGATGCCGCCCTCTGCTCCGATACTTACCGCTAGCATGCGCCGGAGGAAGTCCGTTTCCCCGGTTTAATATCACCGCTTGCCAGCGCAAGAATACAATCCATGAAAAGCTTAGGATCAACCGGCCGCTTGATGCAACAGTGGATCTCTGGCATGACGGCCCAGTTTGGCCGGGGCTCCTGCGTGCCAGGGTTGGGCAGGTTGCAGTCTAGGACGCAGATGTCGGGGTTTTCCAATTCAAGCTGGTCCCAGGCCTGGGCCACGGTAAAAGCTTCTATGGCCTCGTAACCGTAATCCCGCAAAAGCATGCAGAATAATATGGTCAGCGTTGCTTCTTTTGACGCAAAAAGTGCTTTCATCTAATGTCCCCCGGCGTTACGGTCCCGCGCGCACACAACGGACATATAGCGGTTCAGTCTTATAGTCGTCGTAGGCTACACCATAGAAGTTAACCACCAACGCTTCATCTGAATTCGGTTCATAGGTGGTCCCGGTCCAGTACGCTCCGGAAATAGTGGCAGGAAAGGTGGACTGCTCTATATACGGCTCGTCATAGTCGTATTTCAGCAACGTCAACAATTCCTTGATATTCGGCAGGCGCCAATCGGAATAATCCGTAGTTTCCCCCTCGCATTGCGTCAGCGCCTGTTCCCAGGTATAAGTGCCGGCCGTCCCGGAGCAGGAAGCGTTATCTGTCTGCCCCTGGGAACAGCGGCGCCAGACAAGAGCGGTCCTGTTATCGGTTACGGTATTGTCGGCATTGATGGTGTAGCTCAGCATGGTGGAAGCCGGCTGATAATCGCTGTCCTCGCCGAAAGTGGTGGTGTAACTGACTATCCGCCCCGAGTCCGGCAAGGCCCGGCCGGAAGCGCACCCGGCGCCGAAGCAATGGGTTGACCCCGCGTCATTACAGACGGGAAGGGTCAGGACGAGAAACCCGACAACGCAGAATAACCGCACAGCGCTCTTTTTTTTCTTCATAAACCTAGGTCGTAGTCCACAACCCGTCCCCGCCTATCACCACCCATTTATTGGACGTCACCAGCC
>Ga0209016_1002184_pt1 | contig 13627 bp, 10 predicted proteins | sample EPASupsiteSAE305_FD_187265 | JGI IMG/M metagenome (GOLD analysis project Ga0209016, IMG submission 187265) | Bioremediated contaminated groundwater microbial communities from EPA Superfund site, New Mexico - SAE3-05 (SPAdes) (version 2) | ecosystem: Environmental > Aquatic > Deep subsurface >...
AATCAGGGCTGAATCGAGAATGTTGTCGGGCGCAAGCGAGCTCTGGTCATAAGAGTCGCCCTGGCACCAGATGTCAGCCGCCACAGCAGCGCTGATTGCGCCGTTGCCGCAGGCATTTGCACAGTGCTTGATCACATCCACGCCGTCTTCAATCATCGCGGTTGCTGCTTCAAGGGCCAGCTGCGAGTCGACAAAGGAGTTGGTCCAAGCGGTTTCAACGATGATGTCCGGTTTGGCATATTTCGCGCCGTCTTCAAACCCGTTGATGATCTTCACAAGAGAGTCGCCCTGGAAGGGGCCGATCGCACCGACTTTGCCGGACTTCGTCATGTTGGCGGCGATGATGCCTTCAACAAATGCGGTCTGTTCGCAGGCCATCACATAAGAAGCAACGTTCTCCGCAGATGCATTTGATTCCGTGCAGACGAAGATTGTCTTCGGATACGTTGCCGCCACTTCCAGTGCCGGATCGCCGAATTCATAACCGTGTCCGATGACAACATTGTAGCCATTCGCGGCGTAATCAGCAAACGCTGTTACGATGTCAGCCGGCTGCAGGTTCTCCGTGTAGGCCAGTTCAAACCCATACTTCTCGCAAGCCTTTTTTGCGCCTTCATAAGCGGCTTGATTCCATCCTTGATCGTTCGCTGCGCCGGACATGCACAACGCGACCTTTACCGTTTCTGTCGAAGTTGCCGACTTGCCTGTGCAAGCCGCCATTCCAACGGCCAACATCAGAACCAGAACAAGTGCTACTACCTTTTTCATACGAGACCTCCTGTTTTTATTTAAGATTGGTCAGCGATCATGCCGCCAATCAAATCAAATTCCGAAACGCTTCGCAGGGTTCGCGCAGAACACGCGTACAAACTTCCTCCCCGCGCCGGGCCAAATCACGCTCATCCACGCCCGTCAAATGACCGTCTCTGAACACGACTGTTCCATTTACCATCGTAAGCGCGACCGGCCCCGTGACTCCAACGCGCGCAAGCAGATTTCTCGGATCATGCAGTGTTCCTGTCAACTCAAGCGCGCCAGCATCGATCATAAACAGATCTGCGCCTTTCTCCGGTTCAAGTGAACCCAGATCCGGACGGCCGAGCGTCTTTGCGCCGTTGACCGTCGCAATCTTCAGCATCTCGTATGGCGAGATGGAACCCCCGCGCTGTTTGCTGTGCCATGCCTGCATCATCCACGCAGTACGCATAGAATCCAGCAGACTGGAGCTGTCGTTGGTCGCCGAACCGTCACAGCCGAGACTAACGCAAACGCCTGCCTGATCCATCTGCCGGATCGGAAGAATCGGGAAGCCGCCAAGTATTGCGGGTCCGGGGCAATGGGAAACGCCCGTGCCTGCCTTGCCAAGAACCACATACTCATCCGGCGTTAGTTCCCAACCGTGAGCGAGCCAGACATCTTCCCCGATCATGCCGATGTCCTCACACCAAGACAACGTTCGCTTTCCCCAGCGGCTAACCATGATTTCGTTTTCGCCTTCACCAAGGTGCGTATGCATACGTACTTTTTTCTCGCGCGCCATGCGGATGGTCTCTGTAAACGTATCCGTATAACAATTGATCGGTTGGCAGGGGGCCATCACGATCTGAGACATGGAATAAGGGTTCGCATCATGATAAAGCCCGATGATACGTTCACAGTCTTTCAGGAACTCATCTGTCGTCTCCAGCATGTTCTCCGGCATTGTGCTGCCTTCGCTGCGGGGCAGTGTGTTGGTACCGCGCCCTGCGTGATAGCGAATGCCCAGCATTTTTGCGGCTTCCATCTGCCGGTCGACAGGGGCCTTCCCCGTCGCTTTTGTGTAGCAATATTGATGGTCGAATGCACAAGTACAACCGTGCTTGAGTAGATCCGCCATTGCGGTCAGTGACGAGTAGAAGATAACTTCGTCATTCACCACCTGAAAAATCCGATAGATTTTATCCAGCCACTCAGGAACCGTCATGTTTGGATAGTCGATTGTTTTCAGGTTTCTGACAAATGTTTGAAAAAAATGATGATGCGTATTAATCAATCCCGGATAAACAAAATGATCTTTCGCATCGATCACTTCATCGCATGCATCTTGTAAGTTCTGGCCGATCTTCACGATCTTTGGCCCACATATCAATATATCCGAATCCATATAAACAGTATCATTTGCGTCGCAGGTTACAATCGCCCTTGCACCTTTGATCAAAACAGTTTTCACGGTATCCCCTCACCCTTCACTAAATTATCTAATATCAGCACCTTAAACCATATAGTTGCTATAGGTGCAAGAGTTTTTTTTTGCAGACGTCTATATGAAAATCCATATGAACAATTTGTCCACTCTGGGTCATGGGCTTAGAATTTACGTATGATCAATGCGAGCGGTAATAATAGAATCGTGCGATTATTGATTATAAAATTATCAAGGGATCAGATCGTTTTTAAATGATAGGAAACTGATCGTTACTTATTATTGCTGCTTATGAAATTCTCAAATTGAATTTTTCATTTCTGAAACACATCCTGCAGAGTAAACAAATCTGACGCAAAAGCTGCAAAACGACACAGCATAGTGCACTACAATTAATTAACCTGACCCGCATAAAGTCTGCGTTTTTTTGATGTTGCAACATGTTGGAAAGCAGTAATTTACGGAGCTGTTAACCAAAGTATCGCTGGTTCGCGTCTAGCAGGGGGAGCCACAAAAAGAGCCGATAAACTCTACAGTTTACGGCTCTTTCTTTTTACATAACCCCGCTTTACAACCCACTTTTTGAGTGTTTTCGACACTGCTATTAGTGCTTCCGAAGCTTATAGTGAGAGCAGTGCTATCACGGGACTCAAACACGCGAACTACGCCTTATTTATGCAAGTTTGCAAACTTTCGTTTGATATGGTATTTAGCTGATAATTTTAAGATGCGAAGGATAATTTTCCCAAAACTCATATTTTGTTCTATTCGAATTGGTTTTCAACTCTCTATTAAGTTGCGTTTTCGCGACGAGATAGACATCCCTATTCGATATTGATGTTCGATACTCTTTTCGAAAGATTGATGCAATTGCAAATGCGGAACCTATCAGCCACACTGCCCCAAGTACTCCCATCAAAACATCTCCTGCTTGAAAGATTCCGCCTATGATCGATACGAAAATTAAAAGGTAAAGTGGAACCATCAATAAATCCCTTTTCTTCTTCTTCTTTAAAATGCAATCGATGCAAATATTAAAATCTCGCTCTTTCGGCTTTGTATATGTAGTTGTCGTTGTGGTCTGATAAGAAGTTAACTTATTCTCGGACTTCTGCTTTACATTTATTATCTCTGCAAAATACACTTTAGATGTCTTGCACTCGGAATCTCTTCCGCATTTCTCACAAATCATTATTATTGCCCCACCTCTCAGCGTCTTGGTTCTCAATAGTTGTTCCGTGTATGAAGGATTCATCTACATCGATAACTGCTTCAACCAATATGAGCATAATATGAGCTTATGTCGGTCCTTCTCAGGCATCCGCGTCAATTCACTATAAAGGGTCTTAGCCAATTAATCAGAGTTGCTGGCGTCAGTTCCCCGATGAAAAACCTCCGGCTGCCGAATGTTTTTTCATCCGGCAGCGGATCTGGATCCTGCCCCCGTAACGTTGTTGTAGCGACAACTTTACCCGTAGCCGCTTCCCGAAGCGTGACTGTATAGAGTTTGACTTCGCGCTGAAGCGTAGTGCCGTCACTATATTTTCCGGTCTCAATCACTTCTTCGATTATCTTATCCCAACAAAGTACTAGCTGTATGGACTCTGGCTCGCCAAGTGCCCTCCACGATGTCGGCAGATAAGCGTTCCAATTCAGTGGATCGTCAAGCTTTGGATTTCCGACCAAATATGGGTCTGCTCTAAATCCTTTAAAGGGCCTCTCGTCTGCAATCACAACGGGATGCGGCGTGGGTGAATTCGTCGAATACTGGGCCGCAACAATTCCAACTCCCTCTAGAACAGGCTGAATATACTCCACGTTGATTTGTATAAAATATCCATCTCGCACGATGGGATAATCCATATATTCCTTCATAATATCCATAATGGATGTTTCTGAGCTTCTACTCAGTTTGTCAAGTGCAGTTTCCTCATCTGTACCACTTCCCAGAAGTTCCAGCCATGCTGCCAAATCATCGTTGTTATCCACGGTTTTATAAACCGCCAGAAAGTCTTTGGCGAATTGGACCGCTTCTGGACGATCAGCCTGCAGTGCGTCTATCATGGGTACAACCGCTACGGGTCCTAACCTATAGAGCGCATCCTCTGCCTCACTATCTCTGGCAGGCTGCCGGTTCACACTGTCAAAAAACCGATACTCAATCAGCGCCTCTGCTGCATTCACATCGAATGTATCGCCCAAAAATGCGATCGCGAATTTCACAACGCTTTGATCTTCCGAATGGAGTAATGCGATCACGGGGTTTATGGCGGGTGCTCCTATCTCAAGCAATGCATCTCTCGCTCTATCACGGTTTGTATTCAACTCGTTGCTGTATGTGTTCAACTTATACGTAGCGGCCTTGATCAGGCCATCCACGTCTTCTTCTTCGATCATCTTCTCCAAACTCGGTGCACAGCCAGACAAAATCATGGCGATAATCAACAGAAATGCCAGTAGTACCTTTGGGGCGTGACTGACCCTAGTTTTATACTTTCTCATTGTCTGTTCCCTTTCTTTGTTCACCGATTTAACTTACCTCGACGCTCATTTTCTTCGGAGTTCCTAAAAAGCCAGCATATGATATCCGTCAATTGCAGTTATAATTCGCGTTCCCGTTACAAGTATGATACTCTGGGCTTGTGGAATACTTGGCCGATCTTTACACACTCGTTTATGTTTGAAAAGGAAGGTGATTCACAATGAAAAAAAGTGGCATCAACCATTTCATGTTGGTTGCATTTCTTGTTTCTTCTGTTCTTCTCCTTTCCGCATGCGGCGGTGCTCCGGATGTTGACCGATTAAAAGAAACCAGGAACATCAAAGGATTAATCAACGTACCAGGATATGATAACGACGAAGAGAGTAGCCAAGTAGGAATTGATCGACGAGAAGCTGCTTGGCAGGCACTTGTTGAGATCGGCACTCCGGCTGTTGACCCGCTTATTGAAGCACTGGACCATGACGATGTAAACATTCGAAGGTTTGCTGCTGGAATCTTAGGCGAAATCGGAGACCCTCGGTCAGCAGATGCTCTAGTACGTATTCTAAGTGATCCAATGGTCGAAACCATCGCGCTGGCATCTCTATGCAAAATCGGAGCAGCCAGTTCGGCAAAAGCGTTGCTGGCTTATATCGACAGAGATGAAGTGAAGAACGGCGGTTTGATCGAAATCAACCTGAATTATGTGCAGCCGGTCCTGTCGGGGCAAGGTGTTAATGCGGCAATATACCAACCAAATATACCCGGGATTCACCCAGTTGTTATTGCCGACGAACGTCCTTTCTCTGTTTCACGAGCGACTCCAGCTGAAGACGATCCTCCAAACTGGAATGCACTAATACCGGAAGCATGGCGTGCACTAGGCGCGCCCGAGTCGATTCAGCTTGTGTTGTGTTGGGACAAGATTCAGGATATCGAGTTGGAGTCGATCGACTACAGCGGTGGCGTTACAGGTAAAAGAGTGCAAGAGAAATGCACCGTGACCCTTAGAGAAGCCTCAACAGGAAACATTGTTGCGCAAGCTGTCTTGTTAGGGGTTGAACCGACTCCCTTGCAAACATTTGAATATGAAGAAGATGATTTTAGGCGCTATGGGATGGTTACTCCAGAAATATTGATCGATTGGCTGCGTCCTTTTGTGGAAAGTTAGAAGATAAAAGGACGCTCAATTTATTAAACACCCTTGATCGAAATGAAGAAAGTGTAAAGGCCTTTCTGTTATAATTCTATTATACACAAAACCCCGCCTATCGGTGGGGTTTTGTTGGAGTAGATAACGCGACTCGAACACGTGAACCATGCCGTATTTATGCGGTTTTCAGGTTATCAATTGTTATTTCATGTGATATTGGTAGTTCGAGCCCATCAGGGGGGAGTCAAACAAGCAGTCCATCTTTTGACGGGCTGTTTGTTTTCTCACGGCGCATTTTTTCGATCTGACAGCTCGCGCATCAAACAAGTATCCGATAAAGAGTTGATTAATTCTACCTGCTATGCTGCATCAAACATCTACGCCTTGAACGAGCCTCTATACTTCAATTCGTCCTCCTCTTCAGATCGTCCGGCATGACATCAAAATCCTCTGCTTCCGAAACCGTACGCCGCAGAGCAAGTCAAAACAGTCTGCGTATTGATGTTTTTCCAAAGTGCAATTTCGCGATTAAGCGCGTTTTTTTGCATTTTATGTATAAATAGTATCTATTTAAGTATATACAACTCAATTTCATAGGATTATAATAATGTCATTCAAGTAACCATGTAACTGTTTTCTACTACTTTCTCGTTTCCTCGCACGGTCCTCGAGGTAGATTAGGGTGAAAGAGAACATGGTTCCCGACAATAAATCCCGCATTTTCTATCCGCGCGATTATCGGCATCTGAACAAACCGAAACCACGCAGCTTGTTATTCTTAGGCATTTTTGTACTTCCAACCCTTTGTTTGTTTCTTTTTTTCTATCCAACCATAACAATTTCGCTCTCAAGTTGGGGTGCTGCGATTCTTCGCGCTACCACCAAAACAGTCGTCAACATCGAATCCGTCCGGTTCATTCCCGGTTTGGGGGAAGCTTCGTTTATATCAATAGAAGGAACGACCCCTACTTTTACACATAGTCTCGTAAACGCCATCATTTCGGTTTTCTTTATACTGCTTTCAACGCAAATCAATCGCAACAATCGTCCCCTCATGATCTATTTGAGCATGGGGCTTTTTGTTCATCTCGTTTCGTCGCTATTCTTCCTGGTAATCCCGGACTTATTTCCGTATACCATTCAGGATTATTCCCGGCTCTATATTCTGCAGCAAATCGGAACCTGGATGACTATCACGGTCATCAGCGGACTTGCGACCAATCTGGTTCTCCCAACCGGAGGATACAAGTATGCTGCGTTTATTGTGACGGTTTTGTTCTCGTTCATCTTCGGATGCGTGCGGTATGTCATATACCTCTATTTACTGTATCGATTCACCGTGCTGTATATGGCGGCGCTCTATTTCATATTCGGCGTACTATATGATTTCCTAGGCATGATTGCCATCTATGCTATTTTCGTCCGCGGCGCGAGTTATCGCATGAGCTCGAACGCCGGAAAGGGGGAATGGCAATGGTAGCGATCATGAAGCTCTATTTCATCATTATGATCATCGTGATGCTCGTCTACATGGTGCGGCATATTATCTTCACCTATAACCGCCTATACTCGCAGCAGAGGCTATCCTATCGCGATATATACGACAGTGATCTGCCAAAGATAACCGTGCTGCTCCCCATGCATAACGAAGGCAGAGTGATCACGATGCTGTTCGACGCCTTGTTGAAGTGTGATTATGACTGGGACAAATTGGAGATCATTGCAATTGACGATCATTCCGTCGATGCAACCGGACAAATCATTGATCAATATAGCAGTAAATATCCGATTATCCGGACGCTGCACCGCACGGATCCGGATCAGCGAAGAGGCAAGCCGGTCGCGCTCAACGAAGGAATGGTCATGTCAACGGGCGAAATCATGATCGTGTTTGATGCAGATTACCGCCCGAGTAAGAATCTATTGAAAAAACTTGCAACTGCATTTAACGACCCTCAGGTCGGAGCCGTTATGGGACGCGTGATTCCGCTGAACGCAAGTAAGAACACATTGACAAACCTGCTCAATCTGGAGCGTACAGGCGGGTATCAGGTCGATCAACAAGCCCGATATAACATGCGGTTGCTGCCGCAATACGGCGGAACCGTCGGCGCTTTCCGAAAGAGTCTGATTCTGCACGGCGGTGGTTTTGATGAACATATCCTCGCAGAAGATACCGAGCTTACGTATCGATTTGCGCTGGATGGCTGGCACATTGTCTACGATAACAGCGCGGAGTGTTACGAGGAAGCGCCTGAATCCTGGGATGCACGCGGCAAGCAGGTCAGGCGTTGGTCCCGCGGACATAATGAAGTCATGTTTCGTTACCTTGGCAAAACGTTAACAGTAAACAGGCTATCGTTCTTCCAGCGAATCGATGCGGTTCTACTATTGCTCGTCTACATCGTTCCGTTCCTACTTGGGTTGGCATTTCTCGATTGCATCGCGCTTTTCTTTCTGGGAGAGATGGATATTCTCACCGGATGGTGGATTGTTCTGTTTGTCGGCGCGTTCAACGCTTGGGGCAACTTTGCGCCGTTCTATGAAATCGCTGCAGGCGCGCTCCTCGATGGAATGAAGGATGAGCTTCTCGTGCTTCCGGCGATGTGCTTTAGTTTCTATTTCTACATGTGGCATATCAGTCTCGGATTCTTCGACGCTGTTGTTGATACGATTACCCAGCGGCATGTCGAATGGGTCAAAACGGATCGTTTTTTTGAATCGGATCCCGACGAGACAGAAAATCCGACGTAAAGGAGAGTGGCTTCATGACATTACTGTTCGTGATTTTTTGCATCATGCTCAGCTTAATGCTCTTCCCTCTCCTGCTGGGACGATACTCGCGCGGTTCAGAGGGGCAGGAACCGTTGTTTATCAAGGTGGATAATACAAAGGATCCGCGCTATTTTGCAAAGTCTTTTCGCGAGAAACTGCTTTCCGCAAGGGATAAACAGCAGGATGATTCCGTTTTGCATCTATCCAAGGCTGAAAAAGTCTTTCTTGCGGACGGAGTCGAGCTCTCCCCCTATAGCGAAATTAACGAGGTCGTGCTTGCGACCCGTGCACCGCTCGATATTCCCGCCCACTGCGTTTTTCAGAAGGAGATTTACAGCGAAAAAGATGTGCGCGTTAGAGCAAGAACAACGATCCGCGCGCTGGCAGGCATGGAGAATGTCAAACTTGATCGCGGCGTGCGTGTCGTTCGCTGGATCGATGCGGAGAACACGCTTTCGATTTTCGAGGACTGCGACCTCGGAATCAGCGCGACGGCGGGAAAACGCATCACGATCGAGTTCGGTTGTACGTTCCAGAGGCTGTATGCTCCCGAAATTCATTCCAGAATTGAACCTTGGGATGAGCGCGAGATGCCGCTTGAACACAAGGCTGATGAGATGCCAGCTTCGGATCGGGTTTATCATCAGCAGCGTGTACCTGCGCATGAACGCATTGACGGCTCCGTGATTTCCAACGGGGACCTCACGCTGGAACAAAACTGCGAGATCACGCAGAGCGTGCATGCGGATAAAAACCTGCGCATCTGTAGCGGCTCGATCGTACGAAAGAACGTGTTTGCCGATGGCGATATCGTGATTGAGGACAATGTGATCATCGGTGGAAATGTGTTTTCGCAAAAGGACATCCTGATCGGAACCCACTGCCGTGTGGGTACACTTGGACAGACAAAATCGATCATCGCCCGCAACTGCATCGCATTATCGCAGGATTCTACATTTTATGGCTACATTGGCTCCGAAATGCCCAGCCGAATCGTAAATCAGGAGTTGTTTTTTGAACTGATGAGCAATCGATACTAACATTGATCTATACACAAAAGCAAAGGTCAAGCATTTTGATATTCAATAGAAACACCGTTTTTGCCGAATTTCCAATGCTCCATTCAAGCGAAGACCCGATAGATTGATCACGCAGACCGTGGGAAAGGTAAGGTAACCGAATGGTATTTTCGAGCGCCATATTTCTGGGAATATTCCTGCCAGTCGTAATCGGACTGTATTTCCTGTTTAAGAATAATGTATGGCGCAACATGGTTCTCCTGCTGGCATCGCTCATCTTTTATGCGTGGGGTGAGCCGAAGTGGGTTTTCGCAATGATCGCGCTCACGTTCATCGATTATATCGGCGGCCTGATATTCCCCCGCGTCAAGAATATGACGGTTAAAAAGCTGTTGCTCGCTCTGTGGGTCGTGCTCAATCTCGTGATGTTGTTCATGTTCAAGTACCTGAACTTCTTCATCGACAACATCAACGCAATCAGCAACACCGCGATTTCACCCTTCCCCTTTGCAATGCCCATCGGAATTTCGTTTTTCACGTTCCAGGCACTTACCTACGTCATCGACGTTTACCGCGACCGTGTCCCGCCGCAAAAGAACTTTCTGTATGTATTGCTCTATATCTCCATGTTCCCGCAGCTGATTGCAGGCCCCATCGTTCGCTACATCGATATCGCGGAGCAGATTAAGAACAGGCACGAAACAACGCAGGGATTTATCAACGGTTCGTTCCGGTTTGCCGTCGGGCTTGCAAAAAAAGTAGTCTTTGCCAATTACGCAGGTGCCGTAGCAACGTCTCTGATGACCACACAGTACGCGACGCTTTCGGCGAGCGGCGCCTGGATCGGGCTATTGATGTACACGTTCCAAATCTATTTCGATTTTTCCGGATATTCGGATATGGCAATCGGACTTGGAAAAATCTTCGGATTTGAGTTTAAGGAGAACTTCAACTATCCGTACATTGCGCGGTCTGTGACCGATTTCTGGCGCAGATGGCATATGTCCCTCAGCACATTCTTTCGCGACTATGTCTACATCCCGCTCGGCGGAAACCGGAAACACCAATACTTGAATATCCTGATTGTTTGGGCGCTCACCGGACTATGGCATGGCGCAAACTGGAACTTCATCCTCTGGGGCCTCTACTACGCCGTACTGCTGGTGGTCGAAAAAGCGCTCTCCCGGGTTGAGATCGAGTTCCATCGAATCCCCATCGCCAGCAACGTGCTGCTGTTGCTTCTGGTCATGTTCGGCTGGGGAATATTCTATTATACCGATCTGAGCCAGGTCGTCGGCTTCACCCGTTCTCTGTTCGGGCTGAATCCGGACGCAATCGTGATGAGCGTTCGCGAACTCACCAGCGCGAATCAGGTGTTCTATCTGGTACCGTTTATGCTGATTGGCGTTACCCCGATACCCAAACGGATTGCGGAGAAAGTCTTCAAAGAAGGATTTGCAACCAACGGCATAAAAACAGTGTTGTGCATACTGTTGATCGTCGGATGCTACATCCTGACGATGAAGCAAAGCTATAACCCCTTCCTCTATTTTCGATTTTAAAGAAAGGAAGCACGTATGAAACGAAATTGGATATGGGCACTTTTGTTAGCCATCCTGTTTTGCGCTCTTCTGGGCGTAAGCGTGTATTCCTATTGGGATCATCAAACCGTCTCAACGAACGAAAACCGTATGCTGACCGAGCTTCCGGAGTTGAATCGTGACACCTGGTTTTCGGGAGACTTTGCCATGCAGGCGGAAGATTTTGTCTCCGATCACGCGATGTTTCGAAGCGATTTCATCGCCGTCGCGCAGCAGATCGAGGTGCTGATTGAGCGTGAAAGCGATATGAAGCTGGTATCCAGAGACGTCGATATCGGCGTGGACATCGACACTGTCGATCCGAATATTGCGCAAACCGCCGGCAGCGATAACGCTGCCACAGATCAAACGGGTGACGCAAACGCTGCAGGCAACGGGGACAACGCTGAAGAAGCCGATACGCAGCAGGACTATCTAATTCTGGATGATCGCATCCTCTCCCTCTATGTCTACAGTGAATCCAGTGCGGAATACTTCGTCAAAACGATCAACACCTGCTTTAACATCGTTCCCGATTACGTCAATAAATATCTGCTCCTTGCGCCCAGCCGGATCGAGTTTGAAGCAGCCGATCTGAAGCAGTATTCGGATCCGCAGAAGCCCGTCATCGAAATGGTGTATCAAAACGTCGACTCTCTGGTGCGCACCGTGGACTGCTATACCCCGCTATCACAGCAGGACGTCAACGAAACCTATTATAGAACCGATCATCACTGGTCGCAGTTCGGCGCATACTTTGCCGCAAAAGCGTTCTTTGAAGTAGCCGGTGTAGACTATGTACCGATTGAACAATATGACAAACTGACCGGCAAGCCTTTCCTCGGCTATCTCTATGCGCAGAATAACACGGTAGCAACCAGCCTGAAAGACTATCCGGATACGCTGGATTATTATCTCTATCAAGGGATCAATAACAAGGAGATTTACTATACCAATGCCGAAGACGGTTCCTACCTCGAAGCCGAGGACGTCATGATCGACCCCGCACGGCAAGGCTACTACACGTTTCTTCAGTCCTCCTGTACTTACCTGATACTCGAGGGAAGCAAGACGGATGGCAGCTGCCTGCTGGTCGTCGGAGACTCGTATGCAGACGCGCTCGTCACCTGGTTTGCGCAATCCTACGAGCGCATCATTTTGCTCGACCCGCGCGAGTATGAAGAGGGTCAGACGGGATTTTTGAACATGGTTCGCAATATGGGCGTTACGGATTTTCTGATCATCAACCACGTCAACGATCTAGAGCATGTTTACTTCACGTCGCAAATTGAGAACCTAACATTAGAAGCAGAGGAATAATCATGTTGCTGCAAACGTGTCGTCAGGAAATGAAATACGTCATACCGGTCGCGGAATTCTACAAAATCCGACCCCTGTTGTCCGCGTGCCTTTCGCTTGATGCAAACGGCGGTCCGGAGGGATACACCGTTCGCACGCTCTACTTTGACGATGCATATGAAACCGACGTGCAGGATGTTCTGGACGGAATGCTGAACAAGCAAAAAGTCCGGTTACGCTTGTATCCTCCCGACACCTCCATGATAAAGCTGGAGTATAAATGCAAAACCGATACCAATGTAATGAAACACGCAATCGTGCTTTCCAACCCCGAAGCTGAAGCCATGATTGCGGGCGATTGCGACTTCCTATTGCTGCGAGAGGAACCCTTTGCGAAAGAGGTCTTTGCCCGAATCAAGCTGGGCGCGTATCTTCCGCGCGTGATCGTTTCCTATCGCAGACTAGCGTACGTGCAGCCGATGAGCGATATTCGCGTCACGTTTGATGAACAGATCACCGCGGGGTTCTCGCCGCGCGCGTTCTTCGATGCCGATCCGGCAGATTGGCCGGTTCTCACGCCGGACTTTGGCGTGCTAGAAGTGAAATATTCGGCGTATATGCCGGGCTATCTGCAAAAAATCCTGATGCAGATTGATGATATTTCCGGCGCAAACAGCAAATACATAAACGCAAGGTTACTGCTCTAACCGAACTATCTTGAAAACTGAGGTGAACATTGTGGGTAATTTATTCGTCGAAAGCTTCCAGAAACTCGGCACAACAGAACTGATGCTGCTGCTCCTCAATGTCATTATGGCGATCGCCATGAGCCTTGTGGTGTTTCTGGCATACAGGATTACGTATCGCGGAGTGGCGTTTTCCAAGAAGTTCATGATATCACTGGGCATGATGTGCATCGTCACAACGATTATCATGAACGTCATCAGCAATAACGTAGCGTTGTCTCTCGGCCTTGTCGGTGCGCTCTCCATCATTCGCTTCCGAACTGCGGTCAAAGACGTCAGAGATGCAACGTACATATTCTGGTGTATTGGGATCGGTATCTGTTGCGGCGTATCCATGTATGCACAGGCCGCAATCGGCACGGCTGCCATCTTCCTCTTCCTCATCGTTTGG
>Ga0209016_1002189_pt1 | contig 13598 bp, 11 predicted proteins | sample EPASupsiteSAE305_FD_187265 | JGI IMG/M metagenome (GOLD analysis project Ga0209016, IMG submission 187265) | Bioremediated contaminated groundwater microbial communities from EPA Superfund site, New Mexico - SAE3-05 (SPAdes) (version 2) | ecosystem: Environmental > Aquatic > Deep subsurface >...
CGGGTGGAGCCAGGGGTCAGCAAGGCCGCCGGCGTCAAGGCCGAGTGGCTGGAGCAGGCGGCGCTGGGCAAGGTCGCGGTCGAGGGCTTTCCCCCCGAGGCGGCGATTGGTCTGCTGGCGCAGATGGGCGGCGGCTACAACGTCGCGGTTCTGCTGCGCCTGTTGCGCATCGATTCCCTGGCGCAGCCTGCGGCCGAAGCCCTGAAACGGCTGACCAAGATCTACGAGGCCTTTGATCAGGTGATCGCGCTGGCCAAGGAAAATCCGGCCGCGCGCGGCGTGCTCGCATCCTGGGCCGCAGCCGAGTGGTTCACCCGCAGCCCGGAGTTGCCGGAGCAGATTGTCTGCACCGTGTACAAGGTGGAAGGCGAGATCAACACCGACGACTTTTCCCCCGGCAATCAGGCCCAGTCCCGGGCCGACATCCCCCTGCACGCCGCCTTTTTCGGCAAAACCCGCTTCCCCGGGGGCATCGCCGCCATGGCCGAACTGCGCGCCCAGGGCCACACAGTGGCCTTTGCCGGCGACGTGGTCGGCACCGGATCGTCGCGAAAATCAGCTATCAATTCAGTCAGTTGGCTGCTTGGCGAGGATATTCCCCACACCCCCAACAAACGCCGAGGCGGCCTGGTGCTCGGGGCCGCCATTGCCCCCATCTTTTACGCCACCGCCCGCGACGCCGGGGTGCTGGCCATCGAATGCGACGTCGCCCGCCTGAAAACCGGCGATCAACTGACCCTCAACCTCGGCCAGTGGACCCTCCGCGATCAACACGGGGCGTCCGTCCCGCTCGAACCGGCCCCCGTCACCCTGCTGGATGAATATCGCGCCGGTGGCCGGCTCAACCTGATCATCGGCCGCAACCTCACCCGCTGGGCCTGCGAGGCCCTGGGCCTGCCCTTCCCGACGATTTTTAAAGAAACCGCCAATCCCGCGCCCAAGGCTGGCCAAGCCTACACCCTGGCCCAGAAGATGGTGGGCCGGGCCTGCGGGGTGCGGGGCGTTGCGCCGGGCACGGTGTGCGAACCACGCATGAGCACTGTCGGTTCCCAGGACACCACCGGCCCCATGACCATGCAGGAGATCGCCGAACTGGCCTGCCTGCGCTTTAAGGCCGATCTGTTCATGCAGTCGTTCTGCCATACCGCCGCCTTCCCAAAGGCCTCGGACCTTGGCCGCTGGCAGACCATGACCGAAACCACGGTGGAGTGCGGCGGCGTGGCCCTCAAGCCCGGCGACGGCGTCGTTCACTCCTGGCTCAACAAGATGCTGGTTCCCGACACCGTCGGAACCGGCGGCGATTCCCACACCCGTTTCCCCCTGGGCGTTTCCTTCCCGGCCGGCTCCGGTTTGGTGGCCTTTGCCGGGGCGCTTGGCTTCATGCCCCTGGAGATGCCGGAGTCGGTGCTGGTCCGTTTCCATGGTCAACGCAGGCCGGGTGTCACGGTGCGCGACATGGTCAACGCCATCCCCTACGCCGCCATCCAGCAGGGCATGCTGACCGTGGCCAAACAGGGCAAGAAGAACGTCTTTGCCGGCACGATCCTGGAAATCGAAGGCGTGGAGGATCTCAGCGTCGAGGAGGCCTTTGAACTCAGCGACGCCTCGGCCGAACGCAGCGCCGCCGCCTGCACGGTCCAACTGTCGCCGGCGGCGGTTATTGCCAATGTGGAGCGCAATGTCGCGCTGTTGCGGGAGTTGATTGCCCAAGGCTACCAGGATCGGGGGGCGCTGGAGCGGCGGATTGCGGCGCTGGAGGCTTGGCTGGCCAAGCCGGAATTGCTCAGCCGCGACCCAGAGGCGGAATACAAGGCGGTGCTGGAGATTGATCTGGCCGCGATCACCGAGCCGCTGCTGGCCTGCCCCAACGACCCCGACGACGTCCGCCCTTTAAGCGAAGTGGCAGGAACCGCCATCGACGAGGCCTTCATCGGTTCCTGCATGACCCATCTGTCGCACTTGCAGGCGGCGGCCCGTTTGCTGCGCGACGAGCCCTATGCGGTCAGCCGCTTGTGGATTGCGCCTTCGACCCGCATGGATCGGGACGCCATCCAGCGGGAAGGCGGCTTGAGCGTCTTTGCCCAGGTCGGCGGTCGGGTGGAAATTCCCGGTTGCAGCCTGTGTATGGGCAATCAGGCCAGGGTCCGGCCGGGGGCGGTGGTCATGTCCACCTCGACCCGCAACTTCGACAACCGTCTCGGCGACGGCGCCCGCGTCTATCTCGGCTCCACCGAACTCACGGCGATCAGCGCCCTCCTGGGCAAACTCCCCACCACAGAGGAATATTTCACGTTTCTGGAGAGGAAAGGATTGCTCGGCACCGAATGACGCAAGCTTGCGCGCCCCTCAGCGCGCGGCCAAGGCGGACAACCTGAACACCGATATTGATTTCATCGTGTACAGCGGCAACAGCCGGACGACTCGTTTTGGCGGCGATTTCTCCCGCAACCTGACGACCAATTTTGAAATCCATGGAGAAGCTGCCTATATCCCCGAGGTGGAACGGATAACGTTAAGCGAGGGGGGACAACGGGTGCGTCAATCCGGCAGCGCCACTTCCTATCTTGCGGGCATTCGGTACCTGACTGCGTTTGATCTCACTTCGATCATTGAATATTACCACAACGGCCTCGGTTATACCGAGGAAGAGATGAGCCGATTCTATCAGCGGGTTGCTGTCGGGGAAACACTGTGGACTTCCACCGGTAACGACGCCTTGCTGCAACAGATGCTCCAGCTGTCGGCCCAGGGATATTCCCGGCCCAATCCGGGACGCGATTACCTCTATGCCCGGTTTTCATTGAAAGAACCTTTTGAAATCCTCTACTTTACCCCGGCAGTGACCACCATCCTCAATCTTGACGACCAAAGCTTTTCAGTGACCCCGGAACTCACCTACACCGGCATAACCAACTGGGAATTGCAACTGCGTTTCTCTCTGTTGAACGGCGACCAATCGACTGAGTTTGGAGAAAAGCAGAACAGCAACAAATTAGAGTTGCGAATCCGTTATTTCTTTTGATCACGTAGAGGGGCAATTTCATCAAGGCAGACTCTCGGGCAGGGATTCGATGAACACTCGGATTTGATCACGGACAGAGCGATATGCTTGCAGAATCGCCTCCTCTGAGGAAGCATCTTTGGCTAAATGCGGTGGGTCGGGGAAGCCTTGATGAATGATGCGTCCGGGAAAATAGGGGCAGTTTTCATGCGCATGGTCACAGAGGGTGACAACATAATCGAAGGGTATTGGTGGCAATTCATCGATCAGTTTGGATTGCTGTGCACTGATATCCACCCCAGCTTCGGCCATGACACGGACCGCAGTGGGGTTGAGTCCATGCATTTCGATTCCGGCGGAATATGCCTCGATAACCTCATCGCGCAGATGCCGAGCCCACCCCTCGGCCATTTGGCTGCGACAGGAATTGCCGGTGCAGAGGAAAAGGATGGTTGTTTTTCTCGTTTCGTCTGATTGCTTGGTTGTGCTCATAGAAACATTTTTAACCCTTGGGCATTATATTCGGCGATGAAGGCCTCTACCTGCCCCTTGATCTGCCCCCTGATCTCTCTGATCCCGGCCAGTTTGGTCTCTAAGTCCCCCTCCAGACTGGAAGGGTCGGCAAAGGGCCAGTTGAGCCGCAAGGCGCGGCCAGGAAAGAGCGGGCACTGCTCGCTCGCCTTCTGCGAACATACTGTAATCACCACGTCATAGCTGCGTCCCTGCTTGAACAGGTCAAGCGCGGCTTGTGTGGTGTTACCCCGAAGATCGCAGCCTATTTCGTTCATGACCTCAACCACCAGCGGGTTGAGGACCCCAGCTTCCAACCCGCAGCTTTCGACCGAAAAGTCGTCGCCGCCGAGACGCTTGAGAAAAGCCTCGGCCATCTGGCTACGGGCTGAATTGTGTTCACAGACGAAAAGGACATGGAGCATGGTTCACCTCTTTGGTTTGACGTGTATGTGACAGACCCCGGTAAGGGTCCGCTGTTCATAAGGGAAGTATTTTTCTTTAAGCCGCAATGCCACATTGACTAGCCCAATGAGCACAGGCACCTCGACGAGAGGGCCTATGACTGCGGCAAAGGCCTCGCCGGAGTTGATGCCGAACACGGCGATGGCAACGGCGATGGCCAACTCAAAGTTGTTGGAAGCGGCGGTGAAACTCAAAGTGACGGTCTGCTCGTAGGTCGCCCCGGCACGCATGGAGAGATAGAAAGAGACCGCGAACATCATCAGAAAATAAATGGTCAGGGGCAAGGCGATCCGCAACACATCCAGAGGCAACTGGACGATGTACTCACCCTTGAGCGAGAACATCACCAGGATGGTGAAGAGGAGGAAAATAAGGGTCAGCGGGCTGATCCGGGGGATAAACACCGTTTCATACCAGTCCTTGCCCTTCAGCTTGATGCCGATCAACCGGCTCAGCATGCCGGCGATAAAGGGGATACCCAGGTAGATGAACACTGACTGGGCTATCTCGCCGATGGAAATATCAACCACCGCCCCTGTCAATCCGAACCATCCAGGGATGACGGTGATGAAGATCCAGGTGTAGAGCGAGAAAAACAAGACCTGGAAGATCGAGTTGAAGGCAACCAGACCGGCACAGTACTCGGTGTCGCCCTCGGCCAGATCGTTCCAGACAATGACCATGGCGATGCAGCGGGCCAGGCCGATGAGGATCAGGCCGACCATGTAATGCTGCTGCCCGGAGAGCAAGGCGATGGCCAGCAGAAACATCAGCACCGGGCCGATCACCCAGTTCTGGACCAGGGAGAGAGCCAGGACCTTGCCGTTGCGGAACACCTGCCCCAACTGCTCGTATTTGACCTTGGCCAGGGGCGGATACATCATCATGATCAAACCGATGGCAATGGGGATATTGGTCGTTCCCACCTGGAAGGCGTTGATAACCCCCTGCACGCCGGGAACGGTATAGCCGAGCATGACCCCGGCGAACATGGCGAGAAAGATCCACAGGGTGAGAAACCTGTCAAGAAAACCGAGTTGTTTGGGGTGCTGGCTCATAACAAATCCTTTGGTGCATAAGGTTCAGGAAATAATCCGGACGCGATGTATGCTTGCTGTATTAATCCGCGTGTACGGATGAGTCAATCACCGCCAAGGAATTAACCGCGTGCGGATGAGAATGGGATCAAGATTTGATTAGAAAAACGTTTGTCATCGAAAAGGTCGCGGGGGAAGCCGCAAAAGCAAACGGGCCGCCCGAAGGCCGCCCGTTTGTCTGTGGTTGAAAGGGTGGAATCTTACACTTTGACCAGCTTCACCTTGGTGTCATAAAACGAGACGCTGCCACCGACTTTGTCGATCATACAGGTATTTTTCAGGTGAGGGTCGACCCACATGGCGGCGTTGGCATGAACACCGCCGGCTCTTTTTTTATCGCCCTTGATTACTTTACCATCGATGGTCACATCCTCAGCTCCCAAGGCCCAGTGTCCGTGGCCGAGGGTAAAAGTAACGACACCAGGACGAATGGTTTCCGTGACCTGAACCTTTCCGACCATCGGCTTTTTATTGCCGTTGCCCAGATCCCAGACGCCCTCGGGGTTGGTGGACGAAACCACTTTTACTTGATCGCCAGTCTTCACCCCCAGTTTTTTTGCGTCGCTGGTATGAATGATAAAGGCATTCTCCGGCATGATATCGGAGAGATACGGCATAGTGACAGTCCGGGCTTTCGTAGCGCGGACATCCTTTTGGGTAATGAGGTGCAGCGGAAAACCTTCACTGAGCTTGATCGGCTCATTACCCAGGGTGTCGGCCACCGGCACATAACGGGCCAGCCCGTAGTAAGACTTGCCGGTAAAGGCGTCTTTGCAGCCGGCGGTTTTCTCCTGGTAGAGATTGATCTGTTTGCCGTACTTGTTGGCCACCTGCTCACCCTTGTAGGTGGCGCCCTGGCTGTCAAAACGGCCGCCACGATTGAGCACGGTGACCACCTTGGGCCAGGCAGCCCCGGCAATTTTCTGCCAGCGTTCGGCATCAAAAACATTCTTGGGCAGATGACGGCGTGATTTCAGAAACAGGTCCATCTCCTCCTGGCTCGCGTCGGCCACCGGTTCTTTGCGGTCCAGAGCGATATTGGCCACCATGCGGATGTAAAAATCATCCGGTCGGGTGAAATCCTGGCCCTCGCCGAAGCCGTTCGTGCCAAAGCCCTTGAAGCCGAGTTTTTCCGCTAGGGCGAGCCAGAAGGTCTCGTAGGAGATCGGCTGCTCCTGACCGAACACCGTCACCACCTCGTTGGGCGAGGCGATCACCGGCTGGCGCACCGGCTGGATGCGGACCGGCATGTTGGGATGGGATCCCTGGAATTCCCAGCGTTCCAGAAAATGAAGGTCCGGGATGATGTAGTCGGCATACATCGAGGTCGGCCCGATGACGATGTCGCTAGCAATGTAGAGCGGCAGCTTTTCCAAATCGAGCAGAGCGGCAATTTGGGTATGCCCCGCCGGCAGGGAGTAGGTGGGCGCCCCCATGTAGGAAAAGACCACCTTGGCCTGGTACGGGTAGCCATCGGCAATCGAGGGCAGAATCTCCTCGTAGACATCCGAGGAGATCGGCCACCAGTTACGCTTGGCCGGATAGGATTCCTTGCCCTTGAACAGGGTGGATTCCTCGTACTTGATATCGTGGCGGATGATCGAGGTCCCGAAGGGCTTCATGCCTTTCGGGCCGATCTTTTTGAAATTGAACGGCTGTTTATCGCTACTGCTACTGGTGCCGTCGACATTGAAGGTCGAGGCGGCAATCATTCCGCCCTTCCAGTCGAAGTTGCCGATCAGCAGGTTGAGATTCATGAACGAGGCGATGTTGTAAAAACCGTTGGTGTGCTGGGCTGGGCCGCGATGGACATCGACGCAGGCCTTCTTGCCATAGCTGGTGAATTCCTTGGCCACCGCCTCGATGGTTGAGGCGTCGGCGCCGCAGAGGGCGGCATATTCGGCAATGGTTTTTTCTTTGGCTGTTTCCAGCATCACCTGCAGACCGCTCTTTACGGACACATCCTTGCCGTCGGCATCTTTCAGCACGGTATCGACGAACAACTCGCCGGTCACCGCTTCTTTTTCGTCGTTGGGATCAAAGGCTACCGGCTTGCCGTCCTTGATGGCGACCAGGTATTCAAAATCGAACTCCTTGCCGTCTTTGTCGGTGCGCTTCTCCGCCGCCTTCAGGCCAATCTCCTGGGCACGGAGGAACTTGCCGGGCTTGCCATCCTTATCCACCTTGACCAGCCAAGGACCGTTGCTCCAGGTCAGCTCCTTAATTGCGGCCGCAGCGGCCTTGTTGCAGCAGGCCAGGAAGTTGGCGTCATATTTTTTGTTTTCCAGGATCCAACGGGTCATACCCATGGCAAAGGCGGCATCGGCGCCCGGCAGCACCGGCACCCAGCGCTGGGCCTTGGCGGCCAGTTTAGTAAACCGGGGGTCAAGCACCGTCATCTTCAACTGGCCGTCGACCATTCGCTGGGTCATCCGCATGGTACGGTTGGTGGGGCCGTAGTTAGCGTCAAAAAGATTGGCGCCAACAAAGAGGATGTACTCGCTGTTCTCCTGGTCTGCCTGCCAATAAAATTTTTGCCCGTCCTTGAAACTGTTGCCCACATACTGCTCGCTCATCGCCTTGCAGGCAAAGTAGAGCGACCCCTGGCAAACCGTGGTGTGGCCATGGGTATTGTTGGTGCCGAAACTTCCGGTGAAGGCAGCGGCAAAGTTGGAGCGACCGGCCTTCTTGCGCCCCCAAAAATAGACGAATTGGTTATTTTTCGGCCCGAAGTCGGGATGATCGGGATCGATCAGCGCAGCCAGGTTGGCGGCATGCTTGGTCTTGAACTCTTCGATTGCAGCCTGACGCTCCTCCGGTTTTTTCTTGCGCAGGGCAGCGGCATCCTTGCCCATTTCCTCGAAGACCTTGCTGTCGGTCAGGGCATACAGTTCCTTGAGCCCGGCGATCTGGCGCGCTTCCTCTCCAGGAATATTCGCGAACAGCTTGCCGCCGGCCACAATCTCCTCAATGGCCTGGTTGAAGGGAATGGATTGCCATTTATTTTCTCCCCGCTTGCCCGCCCGTTTCAGCACCTTGGTCACCCGGTAGGGATCATAGGCGCCCTGATGCCCGGCCTGTCCCTTGGGGCAGAGACCGGCGTCGACCATGACGGCATCGGCGGGTGTTTCCTTCATCTCCAGATGGGGATGAAGATTGAAAGGATTGTAGGGGTTGCCGTCGATCTTGACCGCCACGCCATCCAGGATCTTGACCTTGATGCCGCAGCCGGTGTTGCAGTTGAGGCAGACGGAATACAAGGTGTTTTCCGCTTTCAGCAGTTCATAGGCCTCGGCCTGGGTCAGCTCGCCAGCATCGACCCGGGCAATGAGGTCACGGGCAAAATCAAAATGGGTGGCCACGATGGCGCCGCAACCGGCAAGGGCCGATGTTTTGAGGAAAACGCGGCGAGTTACACTGTTTTTTGTCTTATTTCCCATAGAGCACCTCCAGCTTTTCAGTAGCGACGTAATACACCCGCGGCTCCGTTTTCTTGCCCGGCTTGAGCACCTGGATCTTGTTGGCCTTTTTCACCTGGGCGATCAGGCTCTGGGGATCGTTTTCATCGCCAAAATAGCCAGACCTACCGATGCAGGTGGTGATGCAGGTGGGCAATTGCCCAGCCGCCAGCCGATGGACGCAGAAATGGCATTTACGGGCTGTGCCCACCGGCAGATTCTTGCCGGAGCGCGGCCACTGCTTGCCGTATTCGTAGCTCGCCATGGTTTCGTATTTCTGGATGGCCGGAGTGCCTTCGCCGTGGAAATGGCCTTCATCCATGGTCCGGGCATCGTAGGGGCAGGCCGGAACACAGGCGCCGCAGCCAATACATTGCTCGTAATTGATCATGACAACTCCGGCATTAAGGCCGGCAGTCTCCTTCCAGGTGGCGCCTTCCTTGCCCTTGACCGGGCAGGCGGCAACACAAGGCGGTTTGTCGCACTGCATGCAGGGACGGGGGAGAAACGTCCGGGAAACCTTGGGATATTTGCCCTGCTCATACTCGTGGACTGGGCGGTAGTACATCTTGGGCGGCAGTTTGTTCTCGGAAACGCAGCCGACAGTGCAGGCGTGGCAACCGACGCATTTGCGCAGGTCGATCAGCATGGCCCATCGGCGATTCTTCTCGGGCGTCGCCAATGCCCGTTCGAGATCTTTCTGCATCACAACCAGAATATCTTCGTTCTGCATTACCTACCTCCTCGTGTTTCGATGGGCTTATTTCTTATGGCAACTCTCGCAGTTTTCCTTGACGCTGAAGGCCATTTTGCCGTTATGGCAGGCGCCGCAGGATTTCCCCAGTTCCATGGCCTTCATGGTTACCGCCTTGTGCTGCTTGGCATTGGTGTACAACTTCGCGTGGCAGCCCTGACATTTGAGACCGGCGCCCTCCACATGGGTTTCGTGGCTAAAGACTGTTTCTCCTCCTTTGTTATTTAAGGTGATGTCACCGCCACCGACACCGGCAAAGGCAACACTTCCTGACAATACAGCAAGTACCGCAGCTCGAGCCCACTTCATGGTCACCTCCCAGGATAAGGTTTATCGACTACATGAATATATCCGGCTAGGCAGATGTTTACAAGGTGGGAATGGGAAACGTTGACGATCATTTTCCGCTGCGGTATTTTGGCGCCATGCAAACTATCACTGAATTATTCAAATCATTGACCGATGAAACTCGACTGCGCCTTCTCATCCTCCTTCGAGGGGGTGGCGAGTATTGCGTCTGCGATTTGATGCACGCCTTTGACATGCCGCAATCAACGGTCTCCCGTCACTTGGCCTACCTGAAACGAAACGGTTGGCTGCAGGATCGTCGCGGTGGGGTGTGGATGTATTATTCGCTGAAAAAAGACATAGACGCCTTTCTGCAGGCCCAGCTTGTCCTGCTCATCAATCAGTTGGCGAACAACCCGGTCTGCAAGGCTGACAGGCAGCGCCTTGAAGCGTACCTTCAGACCAAGGATGCCAACTCCTGCAAATAATCTGGGTCATTATCATACATTAGGGTGACTGTTTCCTTGTCTTGCCCAGCTTGACAGGCAAAATAATCGTTCAGGTTAGGCTGGTTATTCCATTTCAAAAGTGAATCGTGTTTGCTTGTCATTTCGCCGAACACAGCGAGGAGAAATCTCGTTATGCCTGAAGATTTTTTCTCCCTTTGTATCTGCGGTCGATGACTCTGAGCGGGGGGCCTCGCGGAGGGGAAAGGCATGTACATCCGGTGAGGCTGGCGCGTGAGGATCGTTCCCACGCGCCAGCCGTGGGAATGCAGCCTTGGACGTTCCTGCGTCCATTTTTGTCCGGCAGCTTGGGTGAACTGCTTGGTTATTTTTTTGGCGACCCCGAACTTGCTGGTGCTTTTTGGTATCATTTCAATAAGTTTTCGCCGTTCACCTGAGGGACGCCCGAGCGTCCCGGGTGGCGTTCCCACGGTGGAGCATGGGAATGATCGGTGATTGGAGGTCAACAGATGCAAAACGGGGTTGGTTTTTTTTTGTCCTGATGGGTTGAAATTTCTCGCTGCGCTCGAAATGCCTTTTATGACACACCCGTTTGGACGAGGTGTTGCCGTGACCATCAGGCTTCGCTTGATTTAGAAATAAAATTACATAGTGTGGGTTTCCACCCGGTTGCGGCCGCCGTCCTTGGCCAGGTAGAGGGCCTGGTCCGCCAATTGCATCAAGCCTGAGGCCGAGGTCGGCTGATCCTCAACCAGGGAGGCCACGCCGATGCTGACCGTAACCGGCCAATGGCGGCCCTGATCGCTGAATTGATGGGCTTCAACCAGCGTGCGGATTTTCTCGGCGACAAACTTGGCCTGGTCCAGGTTGGTGTTGGGCAGGACAACGACAAACTCTTCGCCGCCAAAGCGGGCGGCCAAATCGCCGCAACGGACGTTCTTTTTCACCAGGCCTCCAATGGTTTTGAGCACATAGTCGCCAAAGGCGTGTCCGCAAGTGTCGTTGACCTGTTTAAAATGGTCAAGATCAAAAAACAGGCAACTGACGTCGCCGCGGGCGCGCAGCACGCGGGCGAACATTTCATCAAAGGCCTCTTGGAAATACCGTTTGTTGCGCAACCCGGTCAGGGAGTCGTTGACCGCCCTGTCGTAGAGGTTCTTGTTCATCTCTTCGAGGTAGCGCATGTGACGGCGCAGTTGGAGATGCACCTGCACCCTGGCCAGCAACTCCTCGGCGATGAAGGGTTTGACCAGATAATCGCTGGCGCCGGCGCGAAACATCCGCAGCACCGCCTGGGTTTCATCAGCCCCGCTGAGAGAAAGCATGGGCAGGTGCTCGGTTTCGGGAAATTGACGGGCCAGATGGATGAATTCGTCGCCGCGCATCAACGGCATGTCGAAATCGACGATCGCGATGTCAATAACGGTAAGGTTTTCCTTCATCAATTCAAACGCTTGCCGCCCATCCCCCGCCTCAATGACGCCCAGACCGATGCGACTCAAACAGGCGGCAACCATATTGCGCAAACTCTTGTTGTCGTCGACCACCAGCGCGGTCATGCCGGCGAAGGTGGACTGCGGTTGCAGCACCTTGCTCACCGCTGCGGCAATGTCGCCGCGGTCAAAGGGCTTGGAGATGAACTCCAGACTGCCGAGGTGGAAACCGCGTCTGCGATTTTCAAAGGTGTCGTTGGCCGACACAAAAAGCACCGGGATAGGGGCGGCCACGTTGCCGAACAGTCCCTGCGCTTCCATTTCCCGCAGCTGCTGGCAACAGGCAAAGCCATCCATCCTGGGCATGTCGATGTCCAGGGTGATCAGGTCCGGCGGTTTCTGCATCCAGCGCAACGACGACAGGGCATCCAAGCCGTCGCTGAACGCGACAACCGAAAAACCGGCCACGTCCAGCTCTTTTTGAATGATGGCGCGCATGGTGGCGCTGTCGTCCACCACCACCACGGTTTGCGGAACCGGCGTCAATCGTTCCGGCATCTTGATTTTTTGCCCTGGGATTTCTTTCATTGCCGCGACAGGCCCCCCTTGGTTGATGCTGTTCCTTCGTTCATTCGACACCCGCCTTTTTCTCTTTCATTGTATAGAATACTCTGCGGCGGCGACAAGGAGAAAGGCGCAGGACGCTGCATTCGGCCCTGGGCGGCGCCCGCATCGCTCGACAGATCGCTCAACGGATCTCTGGAGCGCCAGCTGTTATTTGTTTGACCTATCCTTGCGCTCTTTTTACAGTCAATCCAATCAGCAATCCATTTTTCTGCGCCCGGCCTCGGCCCGGCGGCAAACAGGAATCCTCCTTTGCCGCCCATCACCTTGCGGAGCGCACACGGAGCATGCCATGCAATTTTTCCCTTTAGCAAGCGGCGACCGCATTCCCGCTCTTGGCCTCGGCACCTGGAAATCAGCCCCCGGCGCCGTTCATACGGCGGTCAAAGAGGCCATGGCCGCAGGGTACCGCCACATCGACTGCGCCCCGGCCTACCAGAACGAAGCAGAGGTCGGTCAGGCCATCGCCGAGGCGATGGATGCGGGCACAGCGACGCGCCAGGAGCTGTGGCTGACCTCCAAGCTGTGGAACAACGCCCATGCGCCGGATCAGGTGCAACCGGCCCTGGAAAAGACGCTGGCCGATCTGCGGGTCGATTGGCTTGACCTCTATCTGATCCATTGGCCAGTGGCCTTCAAGCCCGGCGTGATGTTTCCCCAGCGCGCCGAGGACTACATCAACCTGGACGCCCTGCCGATCAGCGAGACCTGGAAGGCGTTGGAGGCCTGCGTCAACAAGGGATTGGTCCGCAACATCGGGGTCTGCAACTTCAGCGTCGCCAAACTGGCGGCCCTCTGCGCCCAGGCCGCCATTCAGCCGGCCATGAACCAGATCGAACTCCACCCCTACCTGCAACAAACGGCGATGCTTGCGTTCTGCCGGGAGCGCAACATCCTGGTCACCGCCTACTCGCCGCTGGGTTCGGGCGACCGGCCGGCGGGCATGAAAAAAAGCGACGAGCCCACCCTGCTCGACAATCCAATCGTGCTCCGGATCGCGGCCAAACACGGGATCACTCCGGCGCAGACGCTGCTTGCCTGGGGGCTTGGCCGCAAGACCGTGGTCATCCCCAAATCGGTCAACCCGGAACGGCTGCGGCAGAATCTGGCGGCCGCCGACTTGACGCTCGACGCCCAGGACATGGCCGAAATGGCCGCGCTTGACCGGGGCTACCGCTTTGTCGACGGCGCCTTTTTTGCGGGACCGGGTTCGCCGTACACGCTTGCCAATCTTTGGGACGAATAAGGCTGGAGGGCTGGCATGCTGGTTATTGACCGTCTTGTCGCCGAGGGGCTGCGCATTGATCGTTTTCACACCGGTCCGGACGAGGCCTGGTGCCTGATCGGCGGCAATGGATCGGGGATTGAACGGCTGTGCGACGTCGTTGCCGGCGAGGCGGTTGATGTTCGCGCCGAGCGCCTGCAGTTGCCGGAAGGCCTTGGCCTGCTCTCGTTCAAGGGGCAGCAGTCGATCTTTGAGGCGGAACTGCGCAAGGACGAC
>Ga0209016_1002191_pt1 | contig 13580 bp, 12 predicted proteins | sample EPASupsiteSAE305_FD_187265 | JGI IMG/M metagenome (GOLD analysis project Ga0209016, IMG submission 187265) | Bioremediated contaminated groundwater microbial communities from EPA Superfund site, New Mexico - SAE3-05 (SPAdes) (version 2) | ecosystem: Environmental > Aquatic > Deep subsurface >...
TATTTTTAATGCTATTGGGCAGGAAGTTGCTGTATTAATTAATGAAAATATGGAAGCTGGTAATCATAATTTTCAATTTTCAAGTGACAATTATCAATTATCAAGTGGAATATATTTCTACAAAGTTATAAGTGGTAAATACTCTGAAACGAAGAAAATGATTTTATTAAGGTAATTTCAATTAATAAGGTTATAAAATTGTACTGTTTTTTTATTAAATTTATTACAACTAACAAAAGGTGATTTATGAAAAAGTATTTACAACTATTGGTTAAAATGTATTTGGTAATGACCGTTAGCATTTTTATTACTGGACATGTATTTGCCCAATACCCTGCAGTTCCGTATCACCCAAATAGTATTGAGCCAGCCTTTTATCCAGTACCAGCTAATCCATTTGTGTATAGCGATTGGATTACTAATGTAACTTTTGCAGGAATCAACAATAACACCAGTCATGTTTTATGGAGAAATGATTATTCTGGAACAACACATGGAACCGTTAACCGTGGTGAAACATATACTATTTCTGTTACAGTGAATGCTGCAGGGGCTGACTTTTCATACCAACATGTTGACGCTTATATTGATTGGAATAGAAATGGAGATTGTGGCGGAATAGCTCCTGGACATGGTGGCACCGGTGCAATTGCCGCCGAATGTTATCCAATAGTTGCTGGAGCAGGTCATGCAAATCCTGCTACCTTAAGTATTACGGTGCCAATGGATGCAGCGATTGGAACAACCTGGCTGAGAGTTACTTTAGAAGCAGATGGATCTGTAGATTCAGATGCATATTTGAGCTATTTTGGTTTTGGTGAGATTGAAGAATATGCTATTGAAGTCGGAGCGGCATTACCTGTTGAATTAACCACTTTTACAGCTAATACAATTGAAAACAAAGTGACTCTCAATTGGCAAACTGCAACGGAAGTGAATAACTACGGATTTGAAATTGAAAGAAGTCAAAATAATAATTGGGAAAAAATTGGCTTTGTTGAAGGACACGGAAATAGCAATTCGCCAAAAGATTATTCTTTTTCAGACAAACCTACTAACGGTAGCGACTTCAAATATAGACTAAAACAAGTTGATTTTGACGGTAATTTTGAATTTTCACCCGAAATTGCAGTCAGTTTAATTGTACCACAATTTTCAGTTAAACAGAATTACCCAAATCCGTTTAATCCAAGCACAAAAATTGAATTTTCAATTCCTAAAAGTGGAAACGTTAAATTAAGCATCTTTAATGCTATTGGGCAGGAAGTTGCTGTATTAATTAACGAAAATATGGAAGCTGGTAATCATAATTTTCAATTTTCGAGTGACAATTATCAATTATCAAGTGGAATTTATTTCTACAAAGTTATAAGTGGTAAATATTCTGAAACGAAGAAAATGATTTTATTAAGATAATTTCAACATTTTACAAAAAAGGACAAACTTCAAATATGTTTCAGAAAAGCATTAATACATATTTGGGGTTTGTTCCAAATTTTCATTTGTGGCATTTTAATAATGGGATATAGATTCAAATGGAGAAAATGAACAAACACAATTTGGATTTGGGAAACAAAATTCTAAAATTATCATCAATTAACAATTAAACCAATTTTTGTAAAATACCGCTATTTGAACTAATTATTGAGTGTTTTCTCAATAATCTCGTTATAACCTTCTAATACTTTTCGGCTTTCTGAAGCAAATTTTTCGGTATTATCTGCGTAAATTAGTGTTCTACTAACATTTATTAAAAAATTACTATTTGAATTTTCTTTAAATGCTGTTACAATTGCCTCCAAATCGCCACCTTGCGCGCCAACACCTGGGAGAAGAACAAACAAATTTTCAAAGTTTTGTATGTTTTCTTTTAATTCGTCCAAATTTGTTGCACCAAAGACAATCCCGAGATTATTGTTGGAATTCCATTGATTTACTTTTGTAATAACTTCTTGATATACTTTTTTTCCGTTAGTTAATTCCAATTTTTCAAAATCGAATGAACCTGGATTTGAAGTAAGAGCTAAAATGAAGTGGATATTTTCTTTATAATTGATAAAAGGTGAAAGCGAATCGTAGCCCATATATGGGTTTAATGTTGAGGAATCCAACTTAAAATGGTCAAACATAGCTTGTGCGTACATTTCGGAAGTATTTCCAATATCTCCACGCTTTGCATCTCCGATAACCAAAATGTCGTTCGGAATTAGGTTTAGAGTTTTTGCAAGCAATTTGAAGCCATTCTCACCTTCTTTTTCATAAAAAGCAAAATTTATTTTATAAGCAGCTGCAATATCGTGTGTTTTTTCAATTATTTCTTTATTGAAATTAAGAATTGCATTTTCATCATTTAATAAGTGTTTTGGAATTTTATTAATATCCGAATCAAGCCCGACACAAATGTGCAGTCCTTTTTGCAATCTTGATAAAATCTTTTCTTTTGGAGTCATAGCAAACCTTTAATCAATAATGTGTTTTCTATTTCTATAAATATTTAAAACTATTCCAATTAGTAGCATGTTTGAAATTAACGAACTACCACCATAACTAACAAAAGGAAGAGGCAATCCAATAACTGGTGTAATTCCAAGATTCATTCCAATATTAATTGTAAAATGAATGAAAAAGAGAGTTAAAATTCCAACAATAGTAAGCGTTCCAAACTTATCGCGCGCAAAAGCGGAAATATTGAACAATCTCAAAAAGAGAATTAAAAAAATCATTAATGTTAGAATACTTCCAATAAATCCAAATTCTTCGCCAACAACGCAATATATAAAATCCGTCCATTGCTCTGGAATAAATCTAAGTTGGGTTTGGTTTCCCTCCAAAAATCCCTTTCCGAATAATCCGCCAGAACCCATTGCAACTTTGGCTTGAAGTGCGTTATAACCAGAACCAAGTGGGTCAGAAGCTGGGTCGATAAACGATTGTAATCTTTTAACTTGGTGAGGCTTCAAAATTTTAATTAAAAATTCGTAAATAAATCCCGCCGCAATGTTTATAACCAAAACCATTCCGCTAGTAAAAAGATCTTGTTTAAAATAGAACAATGTTATAATTATAAGAATTAAGGCAAAAATAAACGGAATTGTTCCAAAAAGCGAAGCAAATAGAATAATACCAGGCGAAAGGACAACAAATAAACCAAACAGGTTCAAACCACTCCAGAAAATCATAACGAGAGCAATTCCAGCAAATACAATTGAAGTTCCCATATCGGGTTCAAGCATTATTAAAAATATCGGAACAAATCCTATTAAAATAGTACTAAGTAGGTCTTTTAAATTATTGATATCTCTTTTTGTATCGGTTAACCATCTTGCAAGGAACAAGATTAACCCAATTTTGGCAAACTCAGAAGGCTGAAAACCAATTACTCCAAAACCCATCCAACTTTTTGCTCCATAAATTGTTTTTCCTAAAAAAAGCACTATAATTAAAAAAAACAAAGAAATAATATAAGATGGCAACGCAATTACTTTAAAAGTAGTATTTGGAAGCCAATAAATAAGGAAGAGTACAATAAGAGAAAATGCCGCGAAGAATAATTGTTTATCCAAGTTTCCTTTTGCAGTTGGATGATTATAAGTTGCACTGTAAATTGAAACCAAACCGATAGCCAATAAAGCTAATACAGTAAAGAATGTTACCAAATCAAATTTATCTTGCAATTTATAACTAATTTTCAACTCGGATTCCTTCTTTTTTTACTTTTAAATTAGGCTTGTTTTTAGGCTTTTTATCACTTTTATCAAGATAAGCTTTAATTATTTTTTGTGCAATTGGAGCTGCATAAGTGCTTCCATATCCAACATTTTCAACAATAACGGCAACTGATATTTTTGGATTATCAACCGGAGCAAACGCAATAAAAATTGAATGGTCTTTTCCGTGTGGATTTTGAGCCGTTCCAGTTTTTCCACCAATTGAAATATTTGGCAATTTAATTCCGCGAGCAGTTCCTCTTTCGGAACCAACAACACCTTCCATTGCTCTTTTAATAAACTTAAATGTTTTTTCACTGATATTGGTTCTAATGGTTTCGTACTTAAAAGGTGTAAATTCATCGGTATAACTTTTAATATAACCTTTTACGAAGTGTGGAACGCCTGTAAAGCCATTGTTTGCAAGTAAGGAAGTATATTGAGCTAATTGAATTGGGGTGGTAATTATTTCTCCTTGTCCAATTCCAATACTTAGTAAATATCCGTCACTCCATTTCCCTTTTCCATAAACTCGGTCATAATATTCACGACTTGCTATAAGACCATTTGATTCTGGTGAAATATCAATATTTGTTTTCATTCCCAAATGAAATAAATTTGCGTATTTGCTTAACTTATCAATTCCTAATTTGAGAACTAATCTATAAAAATAAGTGTTACAAGATTGCTCAATAGCGGCTTTCAAATTTACATGTCCGTGAGTGTGAGTGCATTTGAAAAATCTGTTTCCAAACTGCATTCCTCCGCCGCAACTAACTGAAAAAGAAGTATCAATAATTCCCTCTTCCAAAGCAGCAATTGCAACAAGCATTTTAAAAGTAGAACCTGGAGAGTACATGGAGAGAGTTCCTCTATTAAAAAGCGGTTTTTCTGGTGCTCTACGCAAACTATCCCAAAGCGTGCCAGAAGTAACATCGGCAAAACTTGCTAAATCAAATTGTGGCGAACTAACGTAGGCTAAAATTTCTCCATTTGTTGGATCTAAAGCAACTGCAACACCTTTATAATCCTTCATCAATTCTTCGGCAATTTTTTGGGCATCATAATCTAATGTTAAAACAAGGTCATTTCCTTTAATTGCTGGAATATCTTGTTCACCATTTTTATACTTGCTAACAACTCGTTGACTTGAATTTACGACTAAAAACTCGCTTCCTTTAACGCCTCTAAGGTATTTTTCGTAAGATTTTTCAATTCCACTATAACCAATATTATCGCCAATTACGTAGTAATCATCACTCTTTTTTAGGGCTTCTTTTCCAATTTCTTTTGTGTAACCAAAAACATGCGCAGCACTAACTCCAAAGGAATAATCTCTTTGTGTTTCAACAATATAATTTACTCCAGGCAGATTAAAGTAATTTTCTTCAAACCATGAAATAACTTTAAAATCGACTCCACGCATTATATTAATTGGTTTATATTTCGAAAAATGAGCAAATTCTTTCATTGTTGTTTTAATATAACCACGTTCAACGCCTAAGATTGCTTCAATTACACTTGAATTTGCGGTATCGTAGAGCGAAGGAGTAATTTGTAGAGTAAACGAAGGCTTATTGCTAACCATAATTTCGAGATTTCTATCAAACAAAGTACCTCTTGGAGGATTTATTTGAATAGCTTTTATACTATTATCTCGCGATTTTTCTTCATATTTGCTTGAATCCAACAATTGCATTTTAATAAGTTGAATTGTCTGAATAAATACCATTCCAACAATAGCAATTAATACAATTCTACGGCGGAGATTTGAACCAAAATAGTTTTCGTTCACTGTCTATTCCTAGGAATAAGATAGATTGATAAAGCAACTATTATGTTATAAACAGTGGAAAACAATGCAAAAGTAAGAAAACTGAACTTATCCGCAATTACAATGCTATCCATTCCCAATAACGAATACAATAAAAAGAAAACCATAGATGACGTGAAAAAGGCAACCATAAAAACTTTAATATTCATTAAAACTTCATCAAAATCATCCTTGTGGAAATAACCGGCAGCAAAAGCAGCAGCTGTAAACGAGAACATTCCACTTCCTATTAAACCAGCACTTGCAATGTCAAAAATTAAACCGACAAAAAATGCAAATATAGTTCCCGTAATTTGTCCATTACGAAGTGTATAAATAATAGTGTAAATTAACACAACATTTGGCAAAATATTACTAATTGAAACTAAAGGCATAATTACTAATTGAATTGGAATTAATACAAAAACCAGCAAAATTGGAATAATAATCTTTTGTATCATTTATCTTCTCATCAAATTTAGTTCAAGACTATCAATTTGGGTGCTTTTTGTTGCAAAAAGTACAAAAACATTTTTTGCTGAGTAAACATCAACAAATGGTTTTACAAGAACTTCGCTCAATAATCCAGAAATATTAGGACGTTTATCAACAACCAATCCAATAGGAATTGATGGCGGGAAAATTGTGCTTAACACAGAAGTTACAACTCTATCACCTTTGTTAATATCGGCTGTTGTAGGAACGTTTTGAATTACCAAATCGTTGCCATTCCAAGTAATTACTCCTTGAACATTGCTTCGCGGAATTGATGCAGAAATTTTTAATAATGAGCTGTTTATTGTTTGAACAAGCGAATAATTTTGCGAAACCTCAGTTATAACACCAATTAAACCAATTTCATTCAAAACTGGCATACTTTTGCAAATATTGTCTTCTAGACCCAAATTGATTATATAAACGCCCTGAGTTTTTGCAATATTTTTGGAAACTATTTGTGCTGGAACAAGCTCATATTCGGATTCTTCTTTGAATTTTAATAATGATTTTAGCTCGCTATTTTCGAGAGCATATTCTCTCAACTTGTTCATTTCAAGTACTAATTTTGCATTTTCTTGTTGCAAATCGCTTTGTCCCGAGTTATCGGCTGAAATTGTTGAGTTTAAAATCTCTGCCCAAATTGCAAAAGATGCAAAAGCATATCGTCTTATGTTTTTTACTTCTGGTTTGCTGTTTTGAGTTAAAATTATTAAAGAAATAATCAATAAAACGAATAACAAAACATATTCTTTCGATTTTTCAAATATTTTTCTAAAAAGCATTCCCATTAGTAACTTCTTTTGCGGATAAACACCTTCGAATATTTGTTTATATTTTCAATTGCTTTTCCAGTACCTCTGCAAACTGCAGTTAACGGGTCATCGGCAACGTGAACTGGAAGTTTTGTTTCCATTTTTAATCTTTCATCCAAGCCTTTTAAAAGTGCACCGCCACCAGTTAGCATAATTCCTCTATCCAAAATATCAGCCGAAAGCTCAGGTGGAGTTCGTTCTAAAGTTTGTTTTACTGCTTCAACTATTTGAATTACGTTTTCGTTCAAAGCATCTCTAATTTCTACGGAGCTAACTTCTGTAGTTTTTGGAATACCTCCAACAAGATCGCGACCTTTAACTTGAATTGTAATTTCATCTTTAAGTGGCATAGCAGAACCAACTTCACATTTTATAACTTCTGCGGTTCTTTCGCCAACAAGTAAATTGTAGTTCTTTTTAAAGAATTGCATAATTGCGTTATTCATTTCATCGCCAGCAATTCTAATTGATTCTTGATTTACGATTCCAGCAAGTGAAATAATTGCTATTTCGGTAGTTCCGCCGCCAATATCAATAATCATATTTCCAGCAGCAGCTTCAACGTCAATTCCAATTCCAATAGCAGCAGCCATTGGCTCATAAAGTAAATGGACTTCTTTTGCACCAGCATGTTCAGCGCTATCGCGAACAGCTCGTTTTTCAACTTCGGTAACTCCACTTGGAATTGCAACAACAATTCTTCTTGTTGAAAACGTACCTTTACTTGCCTTTTTAAGAAATGCTCTAATCATTCCTTCAGCAATTTCAAAATCGGCAATTACACCATCACGCATTGGTCTAGAAACTCTAATTTCTTTGTGTTCTCTACCCTGCATTGCTTTTGCTTCATTTCCAATAGCAATAATTTTTTTTGTATTTCTATCAAACGCCACAATAGAAGGCTCATTTAAAACAATGCCTTTTCCTTTAACAAAAATTAAAGTATTTGCAGTACCCAAATCCATTGCTACATCTATCGAGAGAAAATCTAAGACTCCCATAATTTTCCTTAATGTTTAAAATTTCTAATTCCGGTAAATATCATCGATATTTTTTTATCGTTTGCTGCGGCAATAACTTCTTCATCTCTAACTGAGCCACCAGGTTGAATAATGGCAGTAATTCCGCTTTCGGCAATTGCAAGCAAGCCGTCAGCAAAAGGGAAAAAAGCATCCGAAGCAGCAACTGCACCGGTTAAATCATGTTTATGTTCAACTGATTTCATAACAGCTATTTTGGAAGAATCTAATCGCGACATTTGTCCCGCACCGGCACCTAACAATTTTTTATCTTTAACATAAATAATTGCGTTAGATTTTGTATGCTTGCAAATTGTCCATGCAAATTTCAAATCTTCAATTTGTTTTTCATCAGGTTTTAATTCCGTTACAACTTCAAGTTTCAAATCGCTACTTTTGGAATTATCAATAGTTTGAGCAATAATTCCACCAGGAATGTTTTTAAGTAAATATTTATCCTCTTCATCCTTTTTTAGGAATTTTAATAAGCGACGATTTTTCTTCTTTTTTAATATTTCTAAAGCATCTTCATCATATTCTGGAGCAACAATAATTTCGAGAAAAATATCATTTAATTTTAAAGCTGTGGTAACATCAACTTTTGTATTAAAAGCCACAATTCCACCAAAAGCCGAAACTGGATCGCCAGACAGTGCTTTGTCGTATGCTTCTTCCACATTTTTTCCAGTTGCGGCACCAGCTGCGTTAGTATGCTTGATAATTGCACAAGAAATAGGGTCTAATTCATTTACCAAATCAACCGCAGCTATTAAGTCAACAATATTGTTATAAGAAAGTTCTTTTCCAAATAAAACTTCAAAATAATCGTAAAAATCGCCAGCAATTAGTGCTTTTTGGTGAGGATTTTCGCCATAACGAAGTTCATTTTTTATTGGAATGTTCAATCTAATTGCAGTTTTTTCAAGTTTAAACTCATTTTCGAAATAATCGGCAATAATTGTGTCGTAAAAAGATGTGTGAGCAAATGCAAGACTTGCAAGCTTTTCGCGTGTGGTTAATAGAATTTCACCATTCGCCAATTCTTCAAGAAACTCATCATATTGATTTGGATTTGTAAGTACCGAAACAAATTTATAATTTTTTGCAGAAGCTCTAATTAAAGAAGGTCCGCCAATATCAATGTTTTCAATTTTTTCGGCTAAACTTATATCGCTTCTTTTTACCACTTTTGGAAATGGATAAAGATTTACGCAAACTATGTCTATTGGCAAAATTCCATTTATTTTAGCTTCGTTTTGGTCAGATTCATCGTCACGACGCATTAAAATTCCGCCAAATATTTTTGGTTGCAAAGTTTTAACTCTTCCAGAAAATATTTCTGGAAATGATGCATAATCTTCAACAGCGGTAAAATCAATTCCTGCTTCACCAATCATTTTTGCAGTTCCGCCAGTTGCTAAAATTTCATATCCAAAACTTATTAATTTTTGGGCAAAATTTACTATTCCAGTTTTATCCGAAACGCTAATTAATGCTAATTTTTTCAACTATTTCCCCAATTTTTACAATACATAAATTCTATTATTTTTTTCAATCACTTTGCCTTCAGAAAACTTGAGAATAATTTGTGGCAAAAGTTTATGTTCAATTTTTAACACTTTTTCAGCTATTTCTTCGGGTGATTTTACATTGCTGATATCAACTGATTCTTGAGCTATTATTTTGCCGTTGTCATAAATTTTATCAACAAAATGCACAGTTGCTCCAGAAACTTGAACTGATTTATCAAAAACAGCTTGATGTACTTTTATTCCAAACATCCCTTTTCCACCATAAGAAGGCAGCAGCGATGGATGAATGTTTATTATTTTATTTTCAAATTTTTCGATTAAAATATCTGGAATTTTTTTTAGAAATCCAGCAAGAACAATTAAATCTATTTCCAACTTTTCAATTATGGAATATATTTCGTTATAAGTTTGATAACCTTTTTGTTCAATTTGGGAAACGGAATATGTTGGAATTTCATTATTTTTAGCAATTTCAAAAGCTGGACACTCAATTTTATCGCTAATAACGCAACCAACTTGTATTGCATTTTTACTTTGCGAAACTAAATTTAGTATGGCTTTTAGGTTTGAACCTCTGCCAGAAACAAAAACGGCAATTTTATACATTTATTCCAATATTTTAACTCGTTAACTTAACCAAATGTGAAAATAAATTCAATTTTACACATCATAATAAAGTCATTTTAATGATTATTTTTCTTTTCTGCAAGCTTTTGTTGAAGATTTACAAGTAATCGTTGCAATTTATTATCCGATTCGTCCACAACTTTAAATGCATCCAAAATATCCTTTTGGGAATCTGCATATTTCTTATTATTATATTTTTGTGATGCTCTTAAATACAAGTATTTTGGATAATCTTTTAAAGAGGAAATTGCCGATTTTTTCTTGTATTTATTAAATATTTCTATCGGTTTATCAAATTGTTTTAGATTTTGGAAAATATCAATTTTTAAAACATTAACTTCAAAAAGTGATTCTTTTGTGGAGTTTTTTTCATCAAATTTCTTTAAAACCTCAATTGCTTTGTTATAATTTCCTGCTTCGTTATGATTTTTTGCTTGAATTAAAATTTTGTCATTATCGCTAAATATTTTGTCAAAATAGTTTTTGCTCAACTCATCTGCCGATAAATCTTCTGCAATGCTTTGATTTCCGTTGCGAGCTAAAATATAGTGTTTTTGTGCGTTTAACTTTTGATTTAACATTTCATAAGATAATGCTATTTTAAGATTTGCAAATCCAGTATAATCTGGCGAGGTTGCTTTAGAAATAAACGATTCATATTCTTTTATTGCTTCTTTAAATCTGTTTCTTTTAAAATGTATCTCCCCTTTGAGGAAAAATGAAAGTGCATAAGTTTGTGTAAAATAGTGATTTGGAAACTCGTAAATCATAATATTTAATATTTCTTCGGCTCTTATTAAATCTTTCAAATCAATTTGCAAAATGGCATATTGATATAAAAATAATTCATTTCGGGGATAATTGTCCATTATTCTGGTTAATAACGATTCGGCTTTATCATACATTGCATTATATTCTGTGTAAATTTTGCTTAAATGATAAGTGGCTTCTACTTTGCACGATTTACAATTTTCTAATACTAATTTAATATTTTTCATTCCTTCAATTTTATCGCCTTCCAAACCAGCTATTGAAATAGCCCAGCCTAAAAATCCAGGAACAAAACCCAAAGCATATTGAATTGTTCCAAGTGATAAACGTGGTTCAAAGTACTTTTCATTTAGTTCAATTGAGCTTTCCAAATAACTAACAGCCTTTTTAGTTGCCCAAAATGCATCCATGCTATTTTGCTCTGATGAATTATAAATAGAATTTAGTAGATAAATATTTCCGAGATAATAATTAAATTTTGGACTATCTGAATTACTTGAATACTCAGTTTCGGCTTTTTCTAAAGCAATTTTATTATACTTTTTGAATTTTTCCTTGCTTGCACCATCTTTGTTTGCAAGATAAAACCACAAACTGTTTCTACCAATAAAATAGTATCCTTGTGAAGATTCTGGGTAGAATTTGATAATTGTATCAAAAGTTTTTTGTGCTGCTGGAAAATTGAATTGAAAAGATTGTTCATTTCCTGCTGAAATCAGCGAATCTAAATTAGGCTTTCCAAATAATGTTGAAGACAAAATAAGTAAGATAAAAATGTAAATAACCGAGTTTTGACGCATTAAACTTCTCTTCCTTTTGTATAATTTTTGGCAGCTTTCACAAATTCTCTAAAAAGAGGATGAGCTTTTGTTGCTCGCGATTTAAGTTCTGGATGAAATTGAACTCCAACAAACCAAGGATGATTTTCGAGCTCAATCATTTCAACTAATTCTTTATCAGGAGAAATTCCGCTAATTATTAGTCCGTTTTTTTCTAATTCTGGAATAAATGCATTATTTACTTCATAGCGATGTCTATGTCGCTCAGAAATGTTTTCTTTTTTATACGCTTTGAAAGCTTTTGTTCCCTTTTTAATTTCGCAAGGATAAGCTCCTAATCTCATTGAGCCACCTTTTAGCTTTACTTTCAATTGTTCTGGCATTAGGTGAATTACATCTGTTTTTGTTTCTACAAACTCAGTGCTATTTGCTTTTTTCAAACCACAAACATTGCGTGCAAACTCAATAGTTGCAGTTTGCAAACCAAGACAAATTCCAAAAAACGGAATTTTGTTTTCACGAGCATATCTAATTGATTCAATTTTTCCTTCAATTCCACGTTCGCCAAAACCACCAGGTACTAAAATTCCATCATAATCTTTTAATATTTCACCAGCGTTTTCATAGGTTAAATCTTCTGCGCTTATGTATTCGGCTTTAACTGAAACACGATTTTCAGCTCCAGCGTGGATAAATGCTTCATCAATACTTTTGTAAGCATCCATTAATCCAGTATATTTTCCACAAATTGCAATTTTAATTTCTTTTTCAGGTTTGTGTAAATCAGCAACAAAATGGTTCCATTTATCAATATTTATATTTAAATCTGGCAAATTGAGTCTATCTAAAACAATATTATCCATTTCTTGATTATGCAAAACTAGTGGAACTTCGTATATAGTTTTACAATTGTAAGCTGAAAATACTTCACTTTTGTTCACATTACAGAAAAGTGCAATTTTACTTTTAATATCGTCATGCAAAGGGTCATCTGAGCGACAAACAAGTAAGTTTGGTTGAATTCCTAATTCTAAAAGTGCTTTTACGCTATGTTGTGTTGGTTTAGTTTTTACTTCACCAGCAGCCGAAATATAAGGGACAAGTGTAACATGAATTGAAAGTGCATTACTTCTGCCAAGCTCAAGAATTAGCTGACGCATAGATTCCAAAAATGGCAAACTTTCAATATCACCAACAGTTCCACCAATTTCGGTAATAATAATATCGTATTTATCCGTTTCGCCAAGAGCAAGCATTCTGCGTTTAATTTCATCAGTGATGTGAGGAATTACTTGAACAGTTGCACCCAAATAATCGCCTTTTCTTTCTTTGGATATAACATCAAAATAAACTTGACCTGTTGTTGTGTTATTAGCTTTAGTCATGCTAACATCCAAAAATCTTTCATAATGACCAAGGTCAAGATCGGTTTCGGCACCATCATCGGTTACATAAACCTCACCGTGTTGAAATGGTGACATTGTGCCAGGGTCAACATTAATGTATGGATCAAATTTTTGAATTGTTACACTATAACCACGAGATTTTAACAAAAGTCCTAAAGAAGCCGCAGTTATTCCTTTGCCTAATGATGAAACTACACCACCAGTAACAAAAATATACTTCACATTTTTCTTGTTTTTCATTTTTCTTCTGTAGTTTCATTATTTCTTAATGTTTCTCATATATCTCAATCTAATAAATTAAATATTCTTGATTTAAAATACTCTTTTACTTTTATATCAGAATTTTCTCTATTAAAAAGTATATCTATTATTTCTCATAATGTTCAATCTTTTGTAATATTAATTGTTTTTTTAATAGATGTATTTACTTTTTTTACATGTATTTCAAATCATTGTGCTTTTAATCCAGTCATAATTTCAGATTTATTTATGTAAATCAAATTTTTTAAATAATATTTTTTATTAAATCAATTTCAATTCTCTTATTTATTGGTAATAAAAGTCATAAAAAAGTATAATTTTTTAAAGTAATTAGTTTATTAAAATGACGAATATT
>Ga0209016_1002193_pt1 | contig 13568 bp, 13 predicted proteins | sample EPASupsiteSAE305_FD_187265 | JGI IMG/M metagenome (GOLD analysis project Ga0209016, IMG submission 187265) | Bioremediated contaminated groundwater microbial communities from EPA Superfund site, New Mexico - SAE3-05 (SPAdes) (version 2) | ecosystem: Environmental > Aquatic > Deep subsurface >...
CTCCGGGCGAGGCGGTGGCGGTTTAGGTGCAGATGTAGAGATAGCCGATGCTGCGCACGGTTTTGATCCGTTCGGCCCCCTTGACATTGTGGCCGAGTTTTCGGCGCAGGCTGCTGATGTGGACATCAATGCTGCGGTCAAACATCTCCAGTTTTCGGCCCAGGACCTCCAGGGCCAGATCCTCCCGGTTGACGACTTCGCCGATATTTTTGATCAGGGCATGGAGCAGGGAGAATTCCACCGCGGTCAACGGGATCTCGGCACCATTGCGGAGCACGGTTCGTGTGCCCGGATCAAGGACGATATCATCGGCCACCAGTTTGACGGGAGGGGTGCGGCGAGCGTTGCCTCCGTTGTCGCCACGGCGCTGGATGGCGCGGATCCGGGCAACGAGTTCGCGCGGGTTGAAAGGTTTGGGCAGATAGTCATCGGCTCCCATCTCCAGCCCGACAATCCGGTCGACCTCGTCGCCGCGGGCGGTCAGCATCAGCACCGGGACCGCGGAGGACAGCCGGACCTGACGCAGCAGGTCAAACCCGCTGAATCCGGGCAGCATGACATCCAGGACCACAAAAGCATGTTCGCCGGACAGCGCCGCCGTCAGCCCCTGCTGCGCATCGTGGCAGGCGGTGATGGTAAACCCTTCCGGCTCGAGATATTCGGTCAGGAGGTCGCAGAGCTCGGTATCGTCGTCAATAATCAGGATGCGCATCGCTGCGGGGCTCATGGCAACGGTTCGGGTTAGTCATCAGGAGTTGTCCCCCTGACAGCACAAATGGAGGTCATCCTCTGAAAAGGGGGGAAGCGGTCTTTCGATTTGCTCTTTATTCTGCCCACCATAAAGCGTCTCTCCGGCCCGGGTGAGATAATTTACAAAAATTTACAAAACTTATCAGAGGATTAACAGTTAAAATCTCCTGTTATGCCGATACTCATAAAGAGTTCTCCCGGTCGATGAAAGCATTCTCTCCAGAGATGAGAAGAGAAACGCCTGCGTTTTACCGGGATATACAGTGTTGCGCCGCATCCCTCGGCGGCATGATGCCGCGGTGAGGGTGGGGCGATCAAAATTCACGGGTATCAGGAGGTGTGTCATGTCGATCAGCAGTATCGGTTCGAGCAGTAGTTATCTCAGTCAGTTGTCCACGCTGCGCAATCGCTCCGCATCCAGCGAAACGGAGAAAAGCAGCAGCAAAGAAAAACCGGGTCTTGCGGAATTGTTCAGCAAGCTGGACACGGATGGCAGCGGCAGCCTCGAGCAAACCGAGGTGCAGAGTCTAACCGAAAAAATCAGTGAGGCCACGGGAGTGTCCGTGGATTTGGCGGAATTCCTGACCACCTACGACACGGATGCCGATGGAGCGCTGAGCGAAGACGAGGCGGTGACGGCCCTGGAGGCGAATCGTCCCCAGGGCCCGCCGCCCGAGGGCATGATGGTCGGCATGGGAGCGATGCAGGGGAGCGGCGGTCCGGATTACGCGCAGATGTTCAGTGAAATGGACACGGATGGGGACAGCAGCATCAGCGCCACCGAGGCAGAGAGTCTGGCCGATATCATCAGCAGCGCCACCGGAACCACCATGAAAGCCGATGATCTCATCACCGCCTATGATGCCGATGGCGATGGGGTGCTGAGTGCAGAGGAAACAGCGACAGCCCTGGAGGCGAATCGGCCCGCGGGCCCTCCGCCTCCTCCGGAAAACATGACTGCCGCATCAGAGGATTCCGATGCAGCCACGAGCGCGGCCATTGACAAGTATCTCAAGATGGCTGCCTTGGGAATGGAGCAGGACCAGGCCACCGAGAATATTTTCTCAATACTCGCGGGCACGGACAGTTCCGTTGACAGTATTGCCTGAAGCGCCGGTTTGGTGCAGGAACCACTCCCGGGCTTGTACCGGGAGTGGTTTGGAGGAGAATCAAGGGAAAGGCGCTGGGCGCGAAGACCGTTTTAAGCCCGCTGCAGGAGGAGGGCCACCCATTCTTCCTGGTATTGCCGGTCACGCAGGTGCATGCCCTGCTGACGGTAAACGGCAATGATATTGTCTTCCTGCTCGCCGCTGAGGATCCCGGCCAGGACGAGGTGGCCGCCGGGGCTTGTCAGCCCGGCCAGGGTCGGGGCCATCGCCACCAGGACATCGTGGACGATGTTGGCGCAGACCAGCGGGTAAGAGCCCTGGATCTGCTCAACCGGCGTGGTACTGACCTCGATCCGCCCCTCCAGTCTATTCTTGCCGATATTTTCCCCGGCCACCACCACCGCATCCGGGTCATTGTCAATGGCGATGACCCGCCCCGCCCCGAAGAGGGCGGCTGCCATGGCGAGAATGCCGGTACCGGTGCCGACGTCAAGGGCCTGCTCGGGTGTAGCTTGTTCTATGCTTTTTTTAATCAGAGAGAGCGCCATCCGGGTTGAGGCGTGCTGACCGGTGCCAAAAGCCATGCCAGGATCCATTTCAATAATGTGCTGGCCGGAACTCGGCTGGTACGCTTCCCAGGAAGGTTTGATCACCAGACCGGGAACAATCTCAAACGGTTTGAAATACTGCTGCCAGCTGGTGGCCCAGTCCTGATCGGCCAACAGGGTGACGGCCGGTGGTTCCGGTCTGCACCCATAGAGGCTGAAGAGCTCGGTCATCTGCTGCATGACGGTTGCGAGGATTGTCTCGGTTGTTTCGGTCTGCGGTTGTTGGCCGTCCTTGTTCCCCGTTATGGGGAAGAAACCGCTGATCCGGGCGCCGTCCGCCGTTTCCGGGCTCTGCTCGACCCCAACCCCACTGAGCACGCCCATGAGATCCGCGGCTGGTTCGAGGAGGATGGAAGGGCAGGAGAGGGTAATTTTCAGCCATTGCGTGTCGGGTGAGGTGTCGCTGGTCAAAGAGGTCATGGGAATAGTTTAAAGGGAAAAAGTGGTTGGGGATATCTCGGTCAGCGCCGCAGTGGAGCGAATGAAGAAAAATTTCAAATCATACAGGGAATCTTTGTTCAGGGCGAGTGTTTCCTCGGGTGCCGTGCTGTCGCCAACCGGCACCCTGTGAATTCTTTGTCGGAAAGGCATGGGGTCATTTGGGGATTGACAAAAACACCGCTATGCGATTACCTAATCCTTTACCGCTACGAGACCGTAGTCTCAGCTGCGTCGGAAAATCGAGGAGTAGAGTGCCAAAACGGCCGCAGTCGGTGTGCTCGCAGTAACAGCTGTTCTTCATTCCGTTCATCCGTGCCTGTTTTTTCAGGGGATCCCCCATGATCGATACTTCGGGACATCATCTTGTCTACGGTGAGCTGCAGGACTTCCTCACCGGCAAGGGCCTGCCTGATACCGATGACGAGAGGGTCCGCCAGGGCCTGGCCCGTCTGCTGGTGGAACAACTCGGCTACGGCAAGGATGAGCTCGAACCGCGATTGACCATCGATTCTTGCTTCAATAACAACCGGGTACAGACCCTGATCGAATTGACGGCTCGGATCGGGGGGAAGCGGCTGTTCATTGTTCGCTACGGCCCAGGCTCCCTGGTCACCCGTGAAAAGGCGGCGGTGGCGGCGGCGCGGATTCTGGATCCCGGGTATCGCATTCCCCTGGCCATCGTCACCAACGGCCGGGATGCGGAATTGATCGAAACGGCCCGGGGCAAGGTCCTGGCTGGCGGCATGGAGTGTATCCCCGACCGGCAACGGGCCGAGGTCCTGCTGCACCAATATGCTTTTGAACCATTCAGCGATCCGGGGCGGCGCGATAAGGCCCTGCGGATTCTTAATGTCTTTGATCAGGAAGTCTGTTGCGCGGGCATGCGCTGCGTACAAGACGAAAACAACTAAAGAGTGGAGTTTCTGTTCCGACCGCAAGCCGGCACCAGCAGCCCAACGATAAAACAATAACGTAGAAGACAACAATGAAGAATACAGGAAACTGGAGTAAATCGAGCTGGCATACATTCACCGCCCTGCAGCAGCCGAAATGGCCGGACAGGGAACGTTATGACGAGATCATCCGGACGCTGTCCCTGCTGCCGCCGTTGGTCTTTGCCGGCGAGATCCGGGATCTGAAAACCATGCTCGCCAAGGCGGTCAAGGGAGAGGCCTTTCTCCTTCAGGGCGGCGATTGTTCCGAGGAATTTTCCCGCTGCACCGCCCCCAATATCCGCGAGACCCTCAAGGTCCTGCTGCAGATGGCCGTTATTCTCACCTATGCCGGCAATAAACCGGTGATCAAGGTCGGTCGTATCGCCGGTCAGTACGCCAAGCCGCGATCCAGCGATACCGAGATGGTCGACGGTCTGGAGATTCCCAGCTATCGCGGCGATATGGCCAACTCGGCCGATCCCTTATTGGAGGCGCGTATTCCCGACCCGGAGCGGCTGCTCAAGGGCTATCATATGTCGGCGGCGACCATGAATCTGCTGCGCGCCTTTACCCGGGGCGGATTCAGCTCCCTGCACCGGTTGCAGGCCTGGAACCAGGAGTTCGTCAAGCAATCACCCATGGGGCGTTCCTACGAGCGGATGGCGAAGCAGATCAGCAATGCCCTGAAATTCATGGAAACCATCGGGATTTCCACCGATAATCCCCAACTGAAAGAGACGCAGTTCTTCACCTCCCACGAGGCCCTGTTCCTGGGGTATGAGGAGGCCCTGACCCGCGAGGATTCCATTGCCGGCGGCTGGTATGACTGCTCCGCCCACATGCTGTGGATCGGCGACCGGACGCGGCAGCTGGACGGCGCCCATATCGAATTCCTGCGGGGGGTGCGCAATCCCCTGGGGATGAAGGTGGGGCCGAACTATAAGATTGACGATATCCTGGCCATCATCGAACGGCTGAATCCGGAGAATGAGCCCGGCCGCATCACCCTGATCACCCGCTTCGGCTCCAAGGCGATCGAAAAACATCTGCCGCCGCTGCTCCGGGCGGTGAAGAGATCAGGTTTCCAGGTGCTGTGGACCTGCGATCCCATGCATGCCAATACCTTCAGCGCCGATTCCGGCCATAAAACCCGGGATTTTGAGAATATCCTCTCGGAATTGCGGTGCTTCTTCGAGCTGAACTGGGTTGAGGGCACGGTCCCCGGCGGGGTCCATTTTGAATTGACCGGCGAGGATGTCACCGAATGTATCGGCGGGGCCCGCAAGCTTTCGGGCGACCAGCTGGGGCTGCGCTATCTGACAACCTGCGATCCGCGGCTCAATGCGGAACAATCGCTGGAAATGGCCTTCCAGATAGCGGAGATGATTCGGACCTGAGGGGATAGTGTTGCGAGTGCAGGTTCTCCGGCTGTGGCTGCTGCGTCAGTCCACGGCCGGAGGTGCGTTGAACAGGGCGGCTATTTCTTCCCTGGTTGTGCTCTCGAGCAGCAGCCGTTGACGGTTGCCGCTTTTTTTGAGAACCCTGCTGACATGGGCCAAGGCCTGCAGATACTCCGTGGCTTTGTCCGCGGGTGAGAGCAGCAGGACAAAGAGATGCACCGGCCGATTGTCTATGGCGTCAAAGTTGATGCCTGCCCTGCTCCGGCCGAAACAGAGCAGGATGTCATTGAGTCCTTCAATCTTGCCGTGCGGTATGGCTACACCGTTACCGACACCGGTCGACCCCACCGCCTCCCGCTCCAGCAGCACGTTATAGAGAATTACCTCGGTGAATCGGCCGCATTGCACTGCGGCCAGCCCCGCCAGCTCTCTAAGGGCACCTTCTTTGCCGTTGGCTTTCATCTCCAGGATGATCGAATCTTTTTTAAGCAGGTGCATGGGGCGTGCAGTCCTACCTGTTTTGGCGCCGGTGTTTCACCGGCAGTATTTTGAGCTGATCCCGGTATTTGGCAACCGTGCGCCGGGCAACCGTGATATTCTCCTTGGCCAGCAGTTCCGAGATGGTGTTGTCGCTGAGCGGTTTCGCCGGGTTTTCGTTGTGCACCAGTTGCCGGATGCGGTTTTTAATCGCTTCCGCCGCCACCGTGTCGCCGTCCGAGGTCGCAACCGCGGTGCTGAAAAAATATTTCAGCTCATAAATGCCCTGAGGAGTATGCACGTATTTATTGGAGGTGACCCGACTGACGGTCGATTCGTGCATGCCTATATCCTCGGCCACATCCCGCAGGATCAGGGGGCGCATCGCTCCGGGCCCTTTTTCGAAAAAATCGCGCTGGAATTTCAGCAGACTCTCCATTACCTTGTAAATCGTCCGTTGCCGCTGCTCGATCGATTTAATGAACCATTCGGCATTCCTCTTGCTTTCGCGGAGGTATCCGCGCGATTCCGGGTTCAGGGCGTTCTTTTGCTTGAGCAGCTGCTGGTATTCACTGGAAATCTGGAGGTGGGGCAACCCCTCATCGTTGAGCTGGATGACGAATTCTCCGTCCATTTTGTGGATATAGACATCCGGAATGACGTAATTGGTCTGCTCGTTGCTGAATTCGTTGCCGGGATAAGGGGTGAGTTCCTGGATGATATTCACCGCCTCGTTGATCTTTTTCAGCGGCGCTCCGGTTTCGCGGGCCAGCTGGGCATAATTTCTCGTTTCAAGCAGGTTCATGTGCTGCTCGACAATCAGGTAGGGCAGGGTGTCGTAATAATCCAGGCGATCAAGCTGCAAGAGCAGCGATTCCCTGATATCGCGTGCGGCGATGCCCGGAGGGTCAAGGCTCTGTACCAGGCGGAGGGTGCCTTCGGCCTCTTCCTCGGTGCAGTCGCAATGCTTGCAGATATCTTCAATGCTGGCTTCGAGAAAACCATGGCTGTCGAGGCTGTTGATAATGAAATGGGTCAGTTTCCTATCTTCTTCGGTCAGGTCCAGATGGGTTAATTGCCATTGCAGATAGGAATCGAGTCCGGGAGTGGCGGAGATGAAATCGAACTGGGAGGGGGCGTCCGCCGGCGGAGTCTCGTGGGCAAAGGAAAAATCCGCATCGAAATTGTTGGAATAATCCTCCCAGTTGACCTCACCCACGGTGGCGGGGTCGTCGCCCTTGACCCGATCGGTGATCGGCGCCTCGGTCTGGAACAGGTTTTCTTCAGCGGTGAGGGCTTCGGGATTGCTCGGCTGCTCAAGAAGAGGAGGCACCTCCTCCAGCATGGGGTTCTGTTCGATTTCCGCCTGCAGGGCGTCAGTGAGCTCAAGACGGCTGAGCTGCAGCAGTTTGATGGCCTGACGCAACTGTGGCGTCATCACCAGCTTCTGCGCGAGCTTCAGGCTTTGTCTGAGTTCAAGTACCATGCCTTACCAGGTCTGTGAGAGGTGCTGTTCATTGCTGCGATCTCGTATTGTCTTCGATTACATGTGAAAGTTGTCGCCGAGATACATTTTCCGGGCCACGGCGCTCTCGATGATATCCGTGGCCACGCCGCTGGTCAGGATTTGACCGTTGTTCATAATATAGGCAAAATCGCAGACCTGCAAGGTTTCCCGGACATTATGATCGGAAATCAGCACCCCTAATCCCTTCTCTTTGAGGTCGCGGATTATCTGCTGCAGGTCGGCGACCGAAAGGGGGTCGACCCCGGCGAACGGTTCATCCAGAAGGATGAAACGCGGCCGGGTGGCGAGCGCCCGAAGGATTTCCACCCTCCGCCGCTCGCCGCCGGAGAGGGAATGGCCCTTGTTGCCGGCCAGATGCTCAAGTTTGAGTTCCGCCAGGAGTTCTCCGATCCGGCTGTTGATTTCATTTCTGGATAAACCCTGGGGCTCGAGGACGATCCGGATGTTCTCTTCAACCGTCAATTTTTTGAAGATCGAGGGCTCCTGGGCCAGGTAGGTGATGCCGCGGGAGGCGCGTTTATGGATCGGCAGCAAGGTGATATCCTCCGAATCAAGGAAGATGGCGCCGCTGGTCGGCCGGATAAAACCGACTATCGAATAGAAGGTGGTGGTCTTGCCGGCGCCGTTCGGACCCAGCAGGCCGACCACGGAAGAACTGCCTACCTGCAGGTTGACCTGATCGACCACCCGTCGGTTGCGGTACTCCTTGACGATGCTGCGGGTCTCGAGCACGGATGGGCCGTTCATGGCTTTTTAGCGGCCTCGGGATGAAGGATCGCCCGGACCCTGCTTTTGGAGGTTTCATCCTGTTCCACCACCGACCGTTTTTCGTCAAGATAGTAGATGATCGTCTTGCCGGCTACCATGTTCTGTCCCTGCCAGGCCTGGGCATTGCCGGAGAGGACAACCTTGCGGTCCTTGGCGAAATAATCCATCCGGTCGCCGGTTCCCAGCCAGTCGCCCTGCACGACCTTGACGTTATTCTTGCAGGTAAGCCTCTCCATTTGGCTGGCAGCTTGTTTGTCCTTGCTGTTTTTGGTTCCGGTATAGAAAACAGTCATCTCGTCGGTGCGGATGGTGAGCTTGCCCTGGCGGGCATCGACGTTGCCACTGAAGACCACGGAATTGGCGTTTTCCTGGGAGACCATGCGGTTTGCTTCAATGTGGATCGGTTCGGGCGGATTATCGGCGGCGAGGCAAACCGCTCCGGAAAAGAGAAGGGCAGCGACGGCCATGCGCAGGGTTCTTCGGGCGGCATCAAGGAAGTGCCCCATAGAGAGATCCTCAGAAATACATGGAAAAAGTGGTACAGTGGTTTCAGGATTGGTTTTTGCAAGCACTTGGATATACTACTTTGTTATCAAGGAAATGTAAAGAGGCTTACAGGAACAGCATCCCTCCTAATCCCGGAGAAGAAATAGAAAGGTTTACATGGGGTTAAAGCAGGGGTAAAATGATGCCTCCAAATTGTCGGCCTAGCAGGAGGATCTGAGCAATGCAAGGGAACGGGAAAAAGAAATGATACGTGAAGAAATCGCCAAAGCAAAGGTGTTGGTGGAATCGCTTCCGTACATAAGCGAATTTAGAGGAAAAACAATAGTCATCAAGTACGGCGGCCATGCCATGGTCGATGAGGCGCTGAAGCGGAATTTCGCCCTTGATGTCATCTTGATGAAATATATCGGCATCAACCCGGTGATCGTCCACGGCGGCGGGCCGCAGATCAACCGCTTTCTTGAAAAGATGCGGATTGTCCCCAGTTATGTGCAGGGGATGCGGGTCACCGACGGCGAAACCATGGATGTGGTGGAGATGGTGCTGGTGGGCAAGGTCAACAAGGAAATCGTCGGCCTGATCAATCACTGCGGCGGCAAGGCGGTTGGCCTTTCCGGCAGGGACGGCGATCTGGTCCAGGCCCGAAAGCTGACCCTCCGGGGCAAACCCTCCGCCGAGGACCGGCCTCCGGAAATCATCGATATCGGCCAGGTCGGCGAAGTGACCAAGGTGAACCCCGGAATCCTCGAGGCCCTCGACAGTCAGGATTTCATCCCGGTCATCGCCCCGGTCGGGGTCGGCGAGGATGGTCAGGCTTTCAATATCAATGCCGATCTGGTGGCCGGGGCCATTGCCGCTGAATTGAAAGCCGTGAAACTGATGCTGCTGACCGATGTCGAAGGGGTTAAAAACAGCAACAACGAGCTGATCTCCACCATCTATCGCGATCAGATCGACGACCTGATCCGGGCCGGGGTAATCAAGGGCGGCATGATCCCCAAGGTCAACTGTTGTAAATCGGCGCTGGACGGCGGGGTCGCCAAGGCGCACATTATCGACGGACGGCAGGAACATGCGATTTTATTGGAAATGTTTACCCGCAAGGGTATTGGCACGGAGTTGGTGGCATGAGTAACGCAAAGTGGGCTGACAGGGGGAACGAGGTGTTTATCGGCACATATAATCGATTTCCGGCGGCAATGGTCAAGGGGAGCGGCTGCAGGCTCTGGGATGCGGACGGCAAGGAATATCTCGATTTCCTCGCCGGGATCGCGGTCTGCTCGCTGGGTCATTGCCATCCGCGGGTAACGGAGGCTATCTGCCGCCAGGCGGGCACCCTGGTCCATGTCTCCAACCTTTTTCATACCCTGCCGCAGATTGAACTGGCGGAACTGCTGGTCGCCCATAGCTTCGCCGACCGGGTGTTCATGGCCAACTCCGGGGCCGAGGCGAACGAGGCGGCGATCAAGCTGGCCCGAATCCACAGCGGGCCGGGGAAATTCGAGATTATCTCGCTCGCGGGCTCCTTTCACGGCCGGACGCTCGCCACCGTGGCCGCCACGGGTCAGGCCAAGTTTCACCAGGGCTTCGAGCCTCTGCCGCTGGGATTTATCCATGCCGAGTTCGGCGATCCGCAAGCAATTGAACGACTGATCACCCCGCAGACCTGTGCCATCTTCTGCGAACCCCTGCAGGGCGAAAGCGGGGTTCGTCCGCTGGAGCCGGCCTACCTGGGCGCGATTCGCGATATCTGCGACCGGCACGGGCTGCTGTTGATTTTTGATGAAGTCCAGACCGGTTTGGGCCGTACCGGCGCCCTCTTCGCCCATGAACAGCTGGGGGTGACCCCGGATATCATGACCCTGGCCAAGGCGCTCGGCAACGGCCTGCCCATCGGCGCCATGCTGACCACCGAGAAGATTGCCGCCTCGCTGGTCGCCGGCAGCCATGCCTCCACTTTCGGCGGCAATCCGGTGGCTGCTGCTGCTGCGGTCGAGGTCCTGAGGATCATGCTGGCCGACGGCTTTCTCGAATCCGTTCGCGCCACGAGCCGGTATTTTGTCGAACGGCTGGAAGAGGTGGCTGCCCGCTACCCCCGTCTTGCCAGCGGAGTCCGGGGTCGTGGGCTCCTTTTGGGACTGGTGCTGACCGAGCAAGGAATCGAGCAGGGGTTGGTGATAGTCCAGCGACTGTTTGAGGCAGGGGTCCTGATTAATTTCGCGGGCAATCTGGTGTTGCGGTTTGTGCCGCCGCTGGTGGTCAGTACCGAAGAAATCGACCTGCTGATCGAGAAGCTCTGCCAGGTCTTTGACGGGCTCGCCTGAGCCGCGGGTCTTCAGCTGTAGCCACCTATGGATAGCCTTTCCCTCCTTGCCTTGTCCGTGGCCCTGGCCATGGATGCCTTTGCCGTGGCCCTGGCCGCGGGCGCAATCCTCCGGCCCTTGAGCTTCCGGCCCTGTTTTCGCCTGGCCTTCCACTTCGGCCTGTTCCAGGGGTTGATGCCGCTGATCGGCTGGCTGGCCGGTTTGACCGTCCAATCCCTGGTTGCGGCCTGGAGCCATTGGCTGGCCTTTCTCCTGTTGCTCGCCATCGGCGGACGCATGGTCTACGAGGCCCTGACCGCGGAAGAGGGGGCGGAACGCGCCACCGATCCCAGCAGGGGCCTGACCATGGTGGCGCTCTCGGTGGCCACCAGCATCGACGCCCTGGCCGTGGGGTTGACTCTGGCGATGATCGATGTGGTTATCTGGATCCCTGCGCTGGTGATCGGGCTGGTCGCCTGTTTGTTTACCGTCATGGGGCTTTTTCTCGGGACGCGCGCCGGCAAGGCGTGGGGCCAGCGGGTCGAGGTGGCCGGCGGCGTGATCCTGATTCTGATCGGCTCCAAAATCCTGCTATCGGCTTTTGGGGTCGAAAAAGCCTTGGCCGGGATCCTCCCGTAAGCTTCTTTCTGCTCCCAAACTCCGGAATACAGGCCTGTTTCTCTGAAATCCCTTTGCAAACGACCTGTTTTTTTGTATCAATTATTTTTTTACCTGAAAGGGCGATCGGTTCGTCAGGCCTAGGATGCGCTGAGATGCGGACCGCTGGATCGTTCCCGGATTCCATGGGATAGGATTATGAAGAACCACCTGTTGGCATTAGGCGATTTTACTCGGGAAGATTTGCAGGCCCTGATCGATCGGGCTTTGGCGTTGAAAGCGGAAAGCAGGGCCGGCGTCCGGCATCAGCAGCTCGCCGGGCGTAAAATCTGTCTGCTTTTTGAGAAACCATCGACCCGGACCCGGGTCTCCTTTGAAGCGGCCATGTATGGTTTGGGGGGACAGGTCATTTTCATGTCCGCCAAGGAATCACAGCTGGGTCGCGGCGAACCGCTGAAAGACACAGCCCGGGTCCTTGCCCGCTACGTCGATGCGATTGTGGTCCGTACCTTTGGCCAGGAGGTGGTGGAGGAATTGGCACGGTACGCCGATATCCCGGTGATCAACGCCCTCACCGATCTCCATCATCCCTGTCAGGTCCTCAGCGACCTGATGACGGTCATCGAGGAAAAGGGTGCGCTCAAGGATTTGAAAATCGTCTGGATCGGTGACGGCAACAATATGGCCAATTCCTGGATCGAGGCGGCCTCGGTTTTCGGTTTCTCGCTGACTTTGGCCTGCCCTGCCGGATTCGACCCCAATGAGACGATCCTTTCCAGAGCCCGCACCCGCAGCCCCAATCCTATTGTGGTGGTGCGCGACCCCGTCGAGGCGATCCGGGGGGCGGATGTGGTCAATGTCGATGTCTGGGCCTCCATGGGACAGGAGGCGGAACAGGAGCAGCGGCTGAAGCTGTTCCAATCCTACCAGCTGGACACCGCCCTTCTGGCCAAAGCCAAAGAGGGGGCGATTGTCCTCCATTGCCTGCCGGCGCACCGGGGCGAGGAAATCACCGAAGAAGTCCTCGAAGGCCCCCAGAGCGTGGTTTTTGATCAGGCTGAGAATAAAATGCACATCCACAAGGCGATCCTGGAATCCTTCATTGCCGGCACGGATACAAAATAACAGTCAACTATTATGCAGCTCCTTCGGGGGCATGGTCAGAGCAGAGTTATGAGCGTGAAAAAAATTGTCCTCGCCTATTCCGGCGGGTTGGATACCTCGGTTATTTTGAAATGGCTGGAGCGCGAGTATGAATGCTCGGTGATCGCCTATTCCGCCGACATCGGCCAGAAAGAAGACTGGGCCGCGGTCAGGGCCAAGGGCCTGGCCACAGGTGCGGAAAAAGTAATAGTTTCCGATCTGCGCGAGGAATTTGTCCGTGATTATATTTTCCCGGCCTTCCGCGCCAACGCCATCTATGAGGGATCGTACCTCTTGGGGACCTCGCTCGCCCGGCCCCTGATCGCCAAGGAACAGGTGCGGATCGCGGCCGCCGAAGGGGCGGACAGCGTCAGCCATGGCGCCACCGGCAAAGGCAATGACCAGGTCCGCTTCGAGCTGACCTATCTGGCCCTGAATCCGAAATTGACGATCATCGCCCCCTGGCGGATTTGGGATCTGAATTCCCGCCAGAAACTGGTCGCCTTTGCCCAGGAGTATAATATCCCGGTGCCGGTGACCAAGAAAAATCCCTACAGTTCCGACGAGAACCTGCTCCATATCAGTTTTGAGGGCGGTATTCTCGAAGATCCCTGGAACGAACCGGACGAGGACATGTTCAAACTGACGGTCTCGCCGGAAAAGGCCCCGGATACCCCCACCTATATCGAGATCGATTTCGAGCAGGGCACACCGGTGGCCATCGACGGCCAGCGCCTCGGACCGGTGGAACTTATGACCCGGCTCAATTCCCTGGGCGGAGCCAACGGCATCGGCCGGCTCGACATGGTCGAGAATCGTTTTGTCGGCATGAAGTCCCGCGGCGTCTACGAGACCCCGGGCGGCACCATCCTCCGGGCCGCCCACCGCGATCTCGAGACCATCACCCTCGACCGGGAGGTCCTCGGGATCCGCGATTCCCTGGTGCCGCGCTATTCGCAGCTCATCTACAACGGCTTCTGG
>Ga0209016_1002194_pt1 | contig 13566 bp, 11 predicted proteins | sample EPASupsiteSAE305_FD_187265 | JGI IMG/M metagenome (GOLD analysis project Ga0209016, IMG submission 187265) | Bioremediated contaminated groundwater microbial communities from EPA Superfund site, New Mexico - SAE3-05 (SPAdes) (version 2) | ecosystem: Environmental > Aquatic > Deep subsurface >...
AGATCGAGTCCGCATTCACTACCGAATCCGCACCGTGTCGCCCACCTGCACAACCACCGGTACCGCTTCGTTCTGCGTCGCTGCATCAGCAGCAGAGAAACGAGATTATGAAGAACTTTCGCTACATCGTCAACAGGTTTTTATCACTTCCTGAACCCGCTCACGTCGCGCAAAGCCTTGCCACTACTGGCTCTCCCACTTCCCCGTGCCCCGGCGTCCGGAGCACGAAAGAGCGAGATTCTAGCGAGCCGGCCCCCGCCTTGCAAGCGTTATTTTGATACGCATGAATTGCGCCGGAACTGGCGCAATAAAGAAGAATGATCGGCACAACAAGTGGCCTGCCAGGCCCACCTCAGGATCAGCCGAAAACCACCTCGTTCAGGCGGTCGCGCGCTTCTGCATCGCACGTTCGACAACGCCCAGATAATGATCCAGGTCCGGCGTCGCGCGGTTCTCTTCCTTGGCGCGATCGTCCCATTTGCGCAAACGCAAGGCGTCTTGCGCATAGGGCTTCTGCAGGAACGCCTCGGCCTCTTCCTTACTGAAGATTCCGCCTTGCAGTTCCAGGCTGCGCACCGAATCGGCGGAAAGCTGGCCGAAGTAAGCGTCGTCGATTGCGCAGAGGCAGCGCTTGGCGTCGACGTGCAGACGGATCGGTTCCAACACCGCATCCGACAACACCGGCCGTAAGAACGGCAGCGCGAAATACTGATGCAGATCGTCGATGCCCCGCTGCGTCGGCGTTTCGCCTTGTAAATTCAGCAGATGACCGAGGTCGTGCAAAAACGCCGCGGCAACGAGTTCATCGTCAGCGCCCGCCTCTTCCGCCAACGCGCCGCTTTGCAGCGCATGTTCAAGCTGCGTCACCGGCTCGCCGCTATAGGCGAGCTTGCCGTATTGCTCGAATAACGAGCGGATGTCGTTCAGACTCAATGCCACGGTCTTACTCCCACGGTAATGAAAAGGTCTTCAGGTTGGTGAAGCTCTTCATCGCTTCCTGAACGCCTTCCTTATAGCCGAGCCCGGAATCCTTGATGCCACCGAACGGCGTCAACTCGATCCGATAACCCGGCACTTCCCACACGTTGACTGTTCCCACACGCAACTCATTGATGAAGCGCGTGATCGCGTCCTGCCGGTTCGTGCACACCCCGGACGACAAGCCGAACGGCGTGCCGTTGCTGATACGAATAGCGTCGTCGAGCGTATCGAACGTGATGATCGGCGACACCGGCCCGAATGTTTCCTCGCGCACCAGCGTCATCGACGGATCGACGCCGTCCAGCACGGTCGGCGAATAAAGCGCGCCGTCGCGCTGGTTGCCGATCCGCAAGCGCGCACCGGCCGCCACCGCTTCGTTCACACGCGATTCGAACAGCTGCGCGGCGGCGACGTCGATCACGGTGCCCATCTGATTGCTCGCGTCGAACGGATCGCCGTAGGTCCAAGCGCGCGTCTTCTCCACCACGAGATCGGTGAAGTCCGCCGCGATGCTCTTTTGCACCAGCATCCGCTTGACCGCGGTACATCGTTGCCCGGAGTTTTTATACGAGCCCTGCACAGCAAGCGTCGCCGCACGCTCGAGATCGGCGTCTTCCAGCACGATCAGCGGATCGTTGCCGCCCAGCTCCAGTACGACGCGCCGGTAGGCCGCCTTCGAGGCGATATATTTGCCGATCGCCACGCCGCCCGTGAACGTCACGAGTTCGGCCAGAGGATGCGTGATCAGTTCGTCGGCGATTTCGCGCGGATCGCCGGTCAGCACCTGCAGCATGGGCGCCGGCAAACCCGCTTCATAAAGAATGTCCGCCAGATAGAACGCCGACAAAGGCACCTTCTCCGACGGCTTGAGCAGCACCCGATTATTCGTCGCGATCGCTGGCGCAATCTTGTGCGCGACCTGGTTCATCGGATGGTTGAACGGCGTGATCGCCACGATCACGCCCGCCAGCGGCTCACGCTGCGAAAACACCCGGCGCTGCTTGCCATGCGGGGTGAGATCGCAGGAAAAACTCTGCCCATCGTCGCGCAAGGCCTCGATTGAGGCGAACTTCAGCACGTCGGCGACGCGGCCGATCTCGTAGCGCGAATCCTGCTTCGACAACCCCGACTCGAGCGAAATCAGATCCGAGGCTTCCTCGGTGCGCTCCCGCAGCAACACCGCGGCGCGTTCGAGAATCTGCGAGCGCTCGTAGCGGGTGAGCTTCGCCTGGTATGCGGCGGCGTATTCGAACGCCGCGCGCACGTCGTCGATGCTCGCCAAAGGGACTGTACCTACCCGCGTCCCGCTAAAAGGATCGAACACGTCGAGCGTGCGCGAGCGCGTCGCGCGCTCGCCCTTGAGCCGCAGCGCTTCGGCCCGGAATGCTGGATGGTCCCGCAGCACGGCGTTCATGATGCCTCCACGTGATTCAGGGCAACGTCGAAGATATCGAAGTTGCGCAGACGCTTGCCTGCTTTGACGGCGGCCAGCTCCTCGACGCGGCGATTGAACAGCAGCGGCACTTCCTGCTCGGAGATCCCGCCGTGCGAGCGCAACGGCACGGTCAGTCCGGACAGGTCGTGCTCGTCGCGACGCGTGCCGAGCACCACATGCCGGGTGCTGACCACGACGATATCGCCCACGCGGTCGTTCGGCAGTTCGAAGCGCTCGCATGCGGCGCGATTGTCGAGCACGACTTCGATACCCGGCAAACCGCCGATCCGTTCGATCACCTGCGCGACGCTCACGTCGTGCGGCAGGTAAATCGTCGCAAATGAACCGAGCGCGCCGTGATGCACGACATACGGATCGGTAATCGGCAAGATCACGCGCGCTTTGCCGCGCCCAAGCCAATCGTCCAGCACGTCCTGCAGATAGATCACATTCGGCTCGCCGGTCTTTGGGTCGTGCTTGGCGTTCATGCCATGGTCGGCGGTCAGGCCGATCACCCAGCCGAGCGCATCGAGCCTCGCGAGGTAGCCATCCATCATTGCGTAGAACGCGTTCGCGCCTTCGGTGCCCGGTGCCCATTTGTGCTGGATGTAATCGGTGGTCGACAGATACATCAGGTCGAGCTTGCGGGTCTCAGCCAGCCGCACGCCGGCGGCGAACACGAATTCGGACAGGCCCGCGCTATAGACATCAGGCACCGGCAAGCCGACCAGATCGAGCACTTCGTCGATGCCGTTTTCTTCGCGCGTCACCTTGTCGGCTTTTTCCGCGGAGAAACAGATGCCCTTCAATTGCCAGCCGAGCAAACGGCGCAGCTTGTCTTTTGCAGTGACCACGGCAACCGCCGCGCCGGCGTCAGCAGCAGCGGCCAGCAAGGTCCCCGCGCGCAGATAAGCCGGGTCGTTCATCATCACTTCCGCGCCTTCGCCGCCGTTTGCGTCCGGATCCCAGAAGTAGTTGCCGCAAATACCGTGCACCGAGGGCGGCACGCCGCACACGATCGACAGGTTATTCGGGTTCGTGAACGACGGAATCACGCAATCGGCCTTGAAGGCCGCGCCGCCTTTGAGCATCTTGCCGATGAAAGGCGCGACGCCCGCCGCGACCGCTGCTTCGAGGTAATCGTATTCGCAGCCGTCGACGCACACCACGACGGTCGGTTGCTCGGGCAGCCGGTAGCCGCGGCCATTGACTTCAATCGTACGTTCGCTTGCGTTTTCCATCATTACCTTCCATCCGTTAAGAGCACGCGTGCTCCAGTCAATTCGTTGCAGCCGGCCTCAATCGTTCGATGCCGCCAAGGTCTGGACCGCGCCCAGCGGCCCCGCCGCCTCGCAAGCTTCACGCGCGCGCTGCAAGCCGCCGTTCACATGCGCGTGCATCAGCGCGGCGGCCTGCTCGGCGTCGCGCGAACCCAACGCGGTCAGGATCGCGCGATGCTCGGCGAGCGAGCGCTCCATCGCGTCCGCATGCACCACCAGCGCGGCGCGGCGAAACAGGCTCAACTCGCCCACCAGCCTTCGATACGTCTCATACAGTTTGCCGTTGCCCGATGCCGCCACGATCGCGTCGTGAAACGCCACGTTGGCGCGCGCGTAGGCATCGTGATCGTGGGCATCGAGCGCCGCGCGCATCGAGTCGAGCCACTCGCGCAATCCGGCAAGCTTGCGTGCGTCGATACGCGAAGCCAGCATCCGGCACGCCGCCTCTTCGAGCACCGCACGCACCGCATAAATCTCGTCCGCTTCCGCCAGCGACACCGTCCGCACGAACACGCCGCGGTTCTTCTCGGTACGCACGAGGCCCGCCTGCTCGAGCGCGCGGAACGCCTCCCGCACCGGCCCGCGCGAGACCTGCAAACGTGCGGCCCAATCGGCTTCGTTGAGCTTGTCGCCAGGCGCGAGTGCACCTTCGATGATGTGCCGTTCGATTTCGTCACGAACCAGCGCCGTCAGCGAATGCCTGCGCACGACATCGATCGGATCGACGGCAGCAGTTTGCATATATTCGGCCATTTTGACAAATTTCACCACACCGCTATGTGTTTGCGCGCCGCCGCCCGGCACGCGCAGACAAACACAAGGATCAAAGGGTGCTCGTCAATCCACTCGACGGCGCGGCACACGCGCGGCAATCAGCAGCAGCGCGGCTAGTGAAACAATCAGCAGAATCAGCGACAACGCGGAGGCCGGCAGGTAGTAACCGCGCTCCACCTGCCCGACCACGACGATCGGCACCGTCGCGAACCCCGGCGGGTACACGGTAAGCGTGGCGCCGAGTTCACCGAGCGAGAGTGCGAAGCCGAGTGCGAGACTCGCGCGGATCGCCGGCACCAGTTGCGGCAACACGACGCGGCGCAGGACCATCGAGGGCGGCGCCCCCAGACTGGCGGCCGCTTCGCGCAGAATGGTCAGCTCCGGACGCAGCGCAGCGGCCGCGCAGCGGTAACAGAACGGCAACACCAGCGCGAGCTGCACGAACACGACGATCGCCGCCGAGCTCGACAGGTCGAGCGGACGCTTGTGATACGCGATCAGCACGGCCAGCCCGAGCACCACGCTCGGCACGCCGTTGGGCATCATCGCGATGGTGTCGACCAGCGCGCCGAGACCGCGCCGGTCGCGGCCTTCGAGCGCCAGCGCCAGCCAGAGCCCGAGAATCGTGCCGAGCACGGCGACGCCCATGCCGACTTCGAGACTGGTCGTCAGCGCGTCGAAGTCGCTGGAGCCGAGCCGTTCGAACCAGCGCATGCTGAGACTGTCCGGCAGGATGGTGCCCGACCAGTGCCCGGCCACGCTCGAGAGCGCGACCACCAGCACCGGCAAGACGAACAGCCAGAAACACAGCAACGCGGCAAAACCGAGAAACAGACCGCCGAGCATGCGCACGGGCAGACTGCGGCGCACCGGCCGCGCCTTCTTATGCATGACCGGCAAAACGGTCGGGTCGAGTTCAACGGCCATGGCCCGCTCCTTTCACCTTGCGACGGTTGACCTGACGGTACAACGCGTACAGCGACAAAGACATGATCAGCATCACCACCGCGCCGGCGGCGGCAGTGGGCAGATCGAGATCGACGGTCGCGGAGCTGTAGATCGCGACCGGCAGCGTGATCAAATGCGCGCTGCCGAGCACGAGCAGAATGCCGAACTCGTTCAGCGTCAGCAGAAAACACAGGATCGTGCCCGCGGCAATGCCCGGCCACGCGAGCGGCAGGATCACCTTGAACGCCACCATCCAGCCGCTTGCGCCTAGACTGCGGGCGGCTTCGATCAGACGCATGTCGAGCGTGGCGAACGAGGCCAGCGTCGGACGCACGACAAACGGCGCGTAAAAGACCACTTCCGCGAGAATCACGCCGCCCACGCCGAACAGGAAATTGAGCGGCGGCGCTTCAAGATGCAACAGCCGCTGCAAGGCGATGCTGACCGAGCCCTGCGAGCCGTACAGAAAGATCAGCGTGAAGGCGACCAGAAACGACGGGAACGCGACGAACAGTTCCAGAAAACGGGTGACCATGCGCGCGCCGGGAAACGGCTTGAAGAACAGCAACGCCGCGAGGCCAATGCCGAGCAGCGATGCAAGCCCGGCACTCACGAACAGAATCCACAACGTCGTGCCGACCACGCCGCTCGTTTCCGGATTGCTGAAAAACGTCGAGTAGGCCTGCAGGCTCAAACCGTGCGGTCCGGTGAAACTCAGCAACACCAGACGCACAAGCGGGTAGATCACCAGCGGCCCCAGCACTACGACTGCCAGGAACAGCAGATGCCATTGCGCCGCGCGTTCGCGCCGCTTGACCGCCGCCGTGTGCGAGGCCGCGCTCGCGCTGCGGCGGGCGTCTGCAGCCGCGTTGAGCGGATTGGGGGTATCAGGGGTTGATAAGGACGACATCGTCAGCCTCATAACGCAGGGAAACACGCGCGCCCTTCTCCGGCATCATGCCTTGGCCGCGCTGCATGGTGACGAGCACCGGCTCGTTCGGCATCGCGTCCAGAACGACCGACACCGACAACACCGCGCCATACCATTCGACCGACGTAATCGCGCCGTGCAACTGCCCTTCGCCGAGCGGCGCGATACGCAGCGCTTCAGGACGCAGGCAGGCCACCCGCTCGCGCTCGTTGTAGCGCACGTCGTCCATGGGGAATGCGACCTGCGGCGGCAGCAGATTGGCCGCGCCCAGATAACGCGCGACGAACCCGTCGTTCGGCGTGTCGTACAACTGCTGCGGCGTGCCGAGTTGCGCGATGCGCCCTTCGCGCATCAGCAGCGTGCGGTCGGACAGCACCAGCGCGTCGTCCTGATCGTGCGTCACGCAGACGATCGTCAGATTCGGCAGACGCTCATGCAAGGCCTTCAATTCGGAACGCACCGAGGCGCGCAGATTGGCGTCGAGCGCGGAAAGCGGTTCGTCGAGCAGCAACACGTCCGGCTCGATCACGAGCGCACGTGCCAGCGCCACACGCTGCTGCATGCCGCCCGACAATTGCGCGGGCATGTGATGCCCGGCGTCGCCCAGTTGCACGAGTTTCAACGCGTCTGCAACCCGCCGCGCGACATCTTTGGAAGGCGTGCGGCGCGCGCGCAATCCGAAAGCCACGTTGTCGAACACCGACAGATGCGGAAACAGCGCGTAACTCTGAAACAGCAGGCCGAGATTGCGCTTATGCGGCGGCACATGCGTCAGGTCGTGACCGGCAACGGTCAAGGTACCCGACAGTCCATCCGCTTCAATGAACCCGGCGATAAAGCGCAACAGCGTGGTCTTGCCGCAACCGCTGCGGCCGAGCACGGTGAGCAATTCGCCGCGCTCAATGGTCAGCGACAGATCGTCGAGCACGGTGCGCGAACCGAAGCGCACGGTCAGATGGTCGATCTGCACGCCGCCCGGCGTGTTCGAACGCGCGGCGTCGAGCGCGTCCGGTGTGGCGCCGAGCGCGCCTGGGTGAGCAAGACTGGCCGTATTCACCGGGTTCATCCTCCAACTGGATTAATGCTGATACGGCGCCCCGCACGCATGCGGGAAACGCCGCCTGATTCGACTACGAACCTGTCCTGCTTACTTCGGCTTGACGACTTCGAGTTGCTTGCCCGACGAGCCGATCACGTCGCTCTTCCAGCGTGCCGTCCAGTCAGCCTTCTTCGCCATCACCTGGGTCCAGTCCACCGGGATCAGGTGCACGCCCGCGATCGCTTTCTTGACGGCTTCGCCGTTCTTGCCGGCGAGCGGCACGTCGGTGCGGCCCGGGATACCGAAGATGTCCGGCACCTTGGCCTGCACGTCAGTCGACATCAGGTAGTCGATCAGCTTCTTGCCGGCTGCCTGATTCGGGCCGTTCTTGATCAGGCCGATCGCGTACGGCAACTGGAAGGTGGTCGGCTTGCCGTCGGCGCTGGCCGCGAGGAAGATCGGCTTGAGCGACAGGCCGCCATTGGCGGCATCGTCCAGATCCATCTGCAGGTCGCCGTTGGCGAACGCGATTTCGTTACGCGAGAGCAGCACGTCGAGGTAGCCGGTACCCTTGGTGTGGAACTTGGCGCTCTCCTCGAGCTTCTTCAGATAGTCGAACGCCTTGTCTTCGCCCATCAGCGACGTGGTCAGGATGATCACGGCCATACCGTCGCCAGCCGTGGCCGGGTTCGAGTAGGCGATCTTGCCGGTGTAATCCGGGTGCAGCAGGTCGGCGAACGTCTTCGGCTGGTTCCTGGTGACGTCCGGGTTGATCGCGAACGAGAAATAGTTGTTCACGAAGGTCGCCCATGCACCGTTCGGCGCCTTGGCGATCGCCGGCACGTTCTTGTAGTTGGCGCTCTGATAAGCCTGCAGCAGGCCGGACTGATCGGCTTGCTGGATGAACGGCGGCAACGTGACGAGCACGTCGGCCTTCGGCTGGTCCTTCTCGATGGTGGCGCGGTTCACCACTTCACCGCTGCCTGCCGTGACGATGTTGACCTTCACACCTTCCTTCTTTTCGAAGGCCGGCAGCACATCCTTATAGAGGTTTTCGAGGCCGTCGGCGGTGTACAGCACCACGGCGTCAGCCGCGTGAGCCTGCATCGCCATGCCGCCGAATGCTGCCGCGGCGATCAGCGCCGGCAACAGTTTGCGTGCGAGGCCAGCCGTGGCGTGAAGGGAATTCGTCTTTGTCATGTCGCTCTCTCCGAAAGGCAAAAAACCAGACGGTCGGGATAACCCGATACCTGTTGTGATTGAACGGCGGTGCGCGCCGTGCCGCTTGCGTGTTGCCCGCAGCCAGTCGTCATGCAGTTTCGTACAGATTGCAGATTGCTGACAACTTTGCTGCTTCTTCTCCAGCCTGACCTACAGCCCACCTACGACACTCGCGCTGCCTGCCATGCCTGAACGGGCACGGCAAGGATTGCAGGTTTCCATGACAACGCCATGACTATTCTGTCGAATTCCAAAAATTGACACAATTCGCCAATAATATCCAAGTCAATCTTTTTTCGTCACCCGGTCCGGGCGACGGAAATTCATCTGCTGACGGAGGCTTGTGTGATTCCTGGAAACGACCCGATCCTGCTGACCCCGGGGCCACTCTCCACCTCGCCGCAAACCCGCGAGGCCATGCTGCGCGACTGGGGTTCGTGGGACGCCGCGTTCAACCGCATGACTCACAGTGTGTGCGCCGAACTCGTGACGATCGCGCGAGGCGAAAACGACTATGTCTGCGTGCCGCTTCAAGGCAGCGGCACCTTCGCGGTCGAAGCGGCGCTCGGCACCCTGGTGCCGCGTCAAGGCTGCGTGCTGGTCCCGAACAACGGCGCGTATTGTGCCCGTCTGATCCGGATATTGCAGCGTATGGGAATTGCCTATGTCGAACTGGCGCTGCGCGAGGACGAGCCGGTCAGCGCGGCCGCCATCGAAGACGCCTTCAATCGCAATTCGCGTATCAGTCACGTCGCGCAGGTCCATCTGGAAACGAGCACCGGCTTGCTCAATCCACTCGACGATATCGCCGCGGTGTGTCAGCGGCACGGCAAAAGTCTGATCGTCGACGCCATGAGTTCATTCGGCGCGTTGCCGATCGATTTGCGGCGCGGCGGCATCGACGCGCTGATTTCGGCAAGCGGCAAATGTCTGGAAGGCGTGCCGGGGATGGGTTTCGTGATTGTGCGGCGCAGCGTGCTGGAGCAGAGCGAGGGACGCTCGCCGTCGCTCGCGCTGGATTTGCACGATCAATACGCCTATATGGAGAAGACCACGCAGTGGCGCTTCACGCCGCCCACTCACGTGGTCGCGGCTCTGCGTGAGGCTCTCGACCAGTTCGTCGCGCAAGGCGGACAAGCGGCGCGCGGTGCGCGCTACCAGCAGAACTACGCTGCACTGGTGAGCGACATGAAAACGCTCGGCTTCGAGCCGTTTCTGAAGCCCGAGGTGCAGGCGCCGGTGATCGTTACGTTTCACGCGCCGCGCGACCCCGCGTGGAATTTTCCGGACTTTTACGCCGCGGTGCGCGAGGCCGGCTACGTACTGTATCCGGGCAAACTCACGCAAGTGGAAACGTTCCGCGTCGGTTGCATCGGCGCGATCGATGCGAACGAACTGCATAACGCGGTGGCGGCGATCGACCGCACGCTGAAACGGCTTGGGATTCGCGTGAAGTGACGTGGAGTACCACGCAGCGCCTGATGCGCTGACGCGCATGAGGCTTTCGCTCTCATGCCCTCAGCGTGCGCGCGCTCAGGCGGCTTAGGCGGCTTAGGCGGCTCAGGCGATCAGGATTTGCGGCCCATGGGCGGTGATCGCCCTGCCGAGCGCCTTCTCCGGCGCCAGTTCGGTGACCAGATAACGGGCCGATTCGATGCCGTTGATGCGCACCGGCGTCACGCGCCCGAACTTCGAGTGGTCGGCGACAACCACCACCGTATCGGCGGCGGCAATCATGCGGCTGCGCACTTCGGCGGCCATGCGGCTGTAATCGGTCAGGTAGCCGTCCGGCGAAATGCCGCCCGCGCCGATAAAGGCGAAGTCGGCGTGGTACTGCGTCAACTGGTGGACCGTGTCGAGGCCGAAAGTGGCGTCTTCGATATCCGACAGTTCGCCGCCGAGCAGCGTGACGCGATTGTCGTTGCGACGGCCGAGCAGCAGCGCGATACGCCAGTCGTTCGTATAGACCGACAGGCGATGCCGGTCGAGCAAGGCTCGCGCCACCGCCTGAGTGGTACTGCCCGAATCGATGATTAGCGAGGCGCCGTCCGGCACGAACTCGGCCGCGCGCTCGCCGATCGCCCGCTTGGCGCCGGCATTGGCGGCTTCGCGCGTATCGAGGTCGGGCTCGCGCCGGTCGCTCGACAGCGCGCCGCCGTGGGTCGTGACAAGCAGACCGCGCCCGGCCAGTGCATTCAGATCGCGGCGGATCGTCTCGCGCGACACGTTCAGTTCGCGCACCAGTTCAGCAACCGAGAGCGCGCCTGTTTTGGCGACTTGCGCCAGGATGTATTGGTGACGTTGTTCTGCGAGCATCTATTGAGGGCCGGAAGCCGGCACGCTTGGGTTTCGCCACGGGTGGAAGGCCGGCGTATTGTATTACGCGCGGCGCGGGGATGCTCCCCCTTGCGCGCTTACCTGCTAACCTGACTGGTCTCGCCGCGCGCCGACACCTGTCGGTGCCGCATAGCAGTCCGTCAACCGAACGACCGATGCCGCCACTGTTTCGCCGCTTACTGCTGTTGTTCCACGCGTTGCGTTACGGCGCGCGCCTGATCTGGCTTGCCGCGCCGGCCGGGCACAAACTCCACTGGATGATCGAGCTGATCGGCCGCGTGCATGCGTCCGGCGGCGGCGGCGAACGCCTGCACGGCGTGCTGCCGGCGCTCGGACCGCTCGCCAGCCGCTTCGCGCAGACTCTGGCTGAACGGCCCGAACTCGCCACCGGCACGCTGCACGACGCCATCGACGCGATCGATCATCTCGAAGCCCCGCTGCCGCCCGACGAATCCGAACGAGCGCTGGCACGCGCATTCGGCCGGCCGCTCGCCACCCTCTTCAGCGCGGTCGATCTGGTGCCGGTACGCAGCGGCTTTGCCGAACAGACCCACTTCGCGCGGCTTCTCGTGCCGGTCAACGGCCATAGCGAGGTGGCCATCAAGCTGGTGCGCGCCGATCAGTTGCAACAGATCGGCGACGAACTCGCGCTGCTGCGCTGGGTTGCGCGCTGGCTGGAGAAGCTGTCCGGTTCGGCCCGCCGCCTGCAACTGCGTGCGCTGGCGCAAAGCTTCACCGACGACATCCAGCGCCGCTTCGATCTGCGCGCCGAAGCCGCCAATCTGAGCCAGACGGGTCATCACTTCGACGGCGACAAGCGCATCGTCGTGCCGACCGTGATCTGGGACCTGTGCACCAATCACACGCTGACCATGCAGCGCGTCAGCACCTTGCCCGCCAGCGACCTGCCCGGCCTGCACGCGCATCACATCAAGCTCGCGCCGCTGGCCGCCCATATCGTCGAGGTGGTGACTGAACAGGCGTTCGAGCATGGCTTCTTTCATGCCACGCTCGATGCACGGCGAGTGCGTGTCAGCATCGAAGCGGACACGCTCGGGCGCCTCGTGCTCGCGGAGTTTTCGATCATGTCGAGTCTGTCGACCGGCGAGCGCGAATTCTTCGTGCATGGCGCCACCGCGCTGTTCAACCAGGACTACGGCCGGCTTGCCGAACTGCATCGGGAAGCCGGGCACGTACCGCACGACACGCGGGCCGAAATGCTCGAAGCCGAGTTGCGCACACGAGCTGAGGCGCACTTCGCCGCCGAGCCGGAAGACCGGTCGGCGGGTTCGCTGCTGCATCATTTGCTACACGCGGTGCAGCCGTTCGACGGCGCCGTGTCCGGCCGGCTTGCCACCGCACAGCGCTCGTTCCAGCAGGCGGAAATGCTGGCGCGCGCGCTGCATCCGGGCGTCGATACGTGGAATGTCGCGCGCGGTGTGCTGACGGAGATTGCCCGTCGCGACGTGGACCACCGCGGCTGGATCAAACGCATCTCGCGCGAACTGCCGCATCTGGCCCATATGCTGCCGCGCCTGCCGCAACTGGCCGTGCGCTACCTGCAGCATGAGCACGATCGCACCCGCAGGCCGCAGCAAAATGCCCAACTGTTGCAGGACATCGGCCGTGAATATCGGCGTACGCGTGTGCTGCTGTGGGCATGCGTGGTTTGCGGCGGCTTGCTCGGCGCGGGAACCGTATTGTTGATGTGGTGACATTGCAGCGGCAGCGGTAGCGGTGGACCTGCCGGCGCATGGTCGGGGCAATCCGCCACTGAGCCTCGTCCCGTGATTGCAGCTTCGAACAAGACGCGCCTCGCGTGACGCGGCAAGATGGCGGTTTTTTACGTCACCTCTCTCCGATGCTTGTTTCCGCAATCGCCGCCTTATTCGTCGTGTTGTGGTCGACCGGTTTCGTGGTCGCCCGGGCGATCACCCCTTATGCCGATCCCAATCTGTTCCTGCTTGCGCGCTTTGGCGGCACCGCGCTGATATTCGCGCTTGCCGCGTTCGCCGCACGCGCCGCGTGGCCGACTGGACGGGATCTCGGCAAGCATCTGCTGGCGGGCGCGCTGCTGCAAGGCGTCTACCTCGGCGCGGGTTACTGGGCCGTCGCGCAGGGCTTGAGCGCCGGTGTGATGGCTTTGCTCGGCGCGCTGCAGCCGCTCGCAACGGCTGCCGTCGCAGCGCCACTGTTTGGCGAGCGCCTGTCGCGGCGCGGCTGGGCCGGCATGGCGCTGGGACTCGTCGGCGTCGTGCTGGTCCTCGAACCGAAACTCGCCGCAGCTGCGCCGGCCACCCCGCATGGCGACGCGCCGCCCTGGCTGGTCGTGCTCATCTCGATCGTCGCAGTCGGCGCAATCACAGCCGGCACGTTGTTTCAGAAGACTTCGCTGGCGAAGGCCGACATCCGCAGTGCGAGTGCCGTGCAGAATTTCGGCGCGGCGGTGGTTGCGGCGATTCTTGCGCTGGCGCTCGGCGAGCATCGCTGGATTGCATCGGCTACTTTGTGGGGGTCGCTTGCGTGGGGCATCGTGATGCTGTCGGGAATCAGCGTCACCTTACTGGTGTGGATGGTCAGGCGCGGCGACGCGGCGCGCGCCACCGCCCTGATGTTTCTC
>Ga0209016_1002195_pt1 | contig 13564 bp, 13 predicted proteins | sample EPASupsiteSAE305_FD_187265 | JGI IMG/M metagenome (GOLD analysis project Ga0209016, IMG submission 187265) | Bioremediated contaminated groundwater microbial communities from EPA Superfund site, New Mexico - SAE3-05 (SPAdes) (version 2) | ecosystem: Environmental > Aquatic > Deep subsurface >...
GTAGCGACTTTCCCCGGAGGCCAAAATGAACGTCTTCTCTAAGACCCAGCTGGAAAAATACGCCGATACCCTGGTATGGGGGCTGATGACCGCCCGCACCAAGCCCTTTAAGAAATACGACAACGTACTGCTGCGCTGCGACCTGGAAGCCCGCGAGCTGGGCGAACTGGTGCACCGCAAACTGGTGCAGCGCCGCTTCAACGTGGTAGTTAACTTCCTGCCCAGCCCGGCCATAGAGAAGGACTTCTACCAGTTCTCGGACGACAGGCAGCGCGCCTTCCTGTCCCCCTGGGACAAGGAAATGTATAACAACCTCAACGGCTACGTGTTCATCCACGCGCCGGAGTCGCTCACGCATTTGAAGGACATAGACACCAAGCGCCAGTCGCAGGTGGCCATAGCCCGCAAGCCGCTGTTCGCCATCCGCAATAAGCGCGAGGAGAACGGCCAGTTCGCCTGGACCCTCTGCACCTATCCCACCCCCGAGCTGGCCAAACAGGCCCGGCTCTCCGTTAAGGAATACGCGGCCCAGATAGCCAAGGCCTGCTACTTGAACGAGCCCGACCCGACCAGGAAATGGAACCAGGTCTACAAGCAGGTTACGGCCATAAAGAAATGGCTGCTCGCCCTGAACATGGACGTCATCCGCACGGAGTCCGCCTCCATGGACTTCGAGGTGACGCTGGGCGAGAAGCGCCGCTTCCTCGGCATCAGCGGCCACAACATCCCGAGCTTCGAGATCTTCACCTCGCCAGACTGGCGCGGCACGCGCGGCACCTACTACGCCAACCTCCCGGCTTTCCGCGGCGGCAACTACGTGGAGAAAATAAAGCTGGAGTTCAAGGACGGGCGCGCCGTGAAGATCTCCGCCGCCAAGGGCCAGGATTACGTGAAGAAGATCATGAACACCGACAAGGGCGCCTCGCAGATAGGCGAGTACTCGCTGACCGACCGCCGCTTCTCCAAGATCGACCGCTTCATGGCGGACACCCTCTTCGACGAGAACCACGGCGGCAAGCACGGCAACTGCCACGTGGCCATAGGCAACGCCTATACCGACACCTATACCGGCGACGTCTCCAGGCTCAACGAGGCCGCCAAGAAGCGGCTGGGCTACAACGACTCCGCGGTGCACTGGGACCTGATCAACACCGAGGACAAGAAAGTGACCGCCACGCTGAAGAACGGCAAAAAAGTCACCATCTACGAAAAAGGCCAATTCAAGTACTGAGCGGCGGTATTGCCAAGAGGACGCCTGATAGCAGGCATCCGTCAGCGTCTCCGTGACCTAGAACCTGGAGCACTGTTAGATTCAGTGTTGCCGGGGGGTGGTTTTGCGAGTCACCATCAATCACGTAAACACGGTTGCCCATCTTCCTTGTTGAGTCAGCGCCTTATCTGTCCCTTATGAACCGCGCCAAGCCACGTCGCCCATTTTCCACCTTGAACACTCCTTGGATGAGTCTCAACGGAGCTTAAGCAGCCTGTTCACCTCGGCCAGCAGCTCGCCGCCCTTCACCGGCTTCCGTAATACGCTCACTTTTTCTTCAGCCAGGACCGACTTGCGCACTTTTTCCGGCAGAGCTGTCACAAAGACCGCCGGCAGCCCCGCCTGAAGCCTTTTCCTGACCAGCCAAAAAAAGCGCTCCCCAGCGATTTCCGGCAGCTCCACATCAAGCACCAGCAGGTCCGGCTTGAAGTGCAGGTATTTATCCAGCGCTATGGCACCATCAGGAGCGGTTTCCACTTCGAATCCAGCCTCGGAAAACAGGGCTTTATAGAACTCCAGTAGCCCTGGGGCGGCATCCGCAGCGAGTATCTTCTTCATCCAGCCCCCTTAACGCTCCCGGCGGCCAGCATTCACTGCCCCCGGTAAAGCGAAAGTTCATAGGAATTATCGGGTTTTCGCGTACGCCAATATGGGACGGCCCGCCTTACCTTGCCAGGATTGGCCGCAGCCAAAGAATTCGCGTAATTGAACGGCTCGTTGGAATCCGCCAGGAACTGCGCCTCCAGGTCCCCTTCGCCGGGGGCAGGGAGGCCCAGCGGGAACTTGGCCACCAGGTGGTATTTCCCGGTTACCGGCAGGAGGAGCTTCTCGGCGCCGGCGCGGTACATCTCCTTTTTCAGCTCCACTTCCCACCAGCCGTCTTTGGTCAGCGCGGAACGCCCGACCCCGGCAATGCCGCCCAGAGTTTTTCCCACGTAGAACCGCGCAAGTAAGGCCTCCACGGGCCCCTGTTGCGGGCCGGGGAAGAGCAGCGCGTGCTCGACAACCGAAGCATCCCTGTAGCCGACCATTATCCCGCCGAGCGAAGCGACGAACTCCTCCACATTGAGTTTGGTGCCCCGCGCGTCTTCCCCACAGAACGCCCGCGCCTCCAAGCTGACGCTAAAAACCAGCAAGCCATTATTATCAAGGGCGGCCGGCCCGTTGATATTCCCGGTCAACTTTTTTCCCAGCCGGGAAGCGGCGGAGGAGTTCTGTTCTTCCCCCGGACCCCGCCAGCTCGGCCAATAAGAGGCCGCTCCGTAGACGGCCAGCAGTAGCGTCAATACCGCGATTTTTGTTTTCATAATTCTCCAGGTGAACTACCGGAACTATGGGGACAACATCCTCAACCCAGCCGGAACAAGGCCGCGGCCGGGAGAATTAAGCATGCCGTCACCGGACGCTCAATTCACACCTTTAAGCCCGAGGCCACCAGTAATCTTTTAACTTCGCCCAGAAGCTCGTCTCCTTTCGCCGGCTTCTGGAATATGCTTACCCAGCGGTAAGTCAAAGCCATTCCCTGCACCTTTTCAGGCAGACCTGTCACAAAAATGACAGGCTTCCCTAGCTGTAGTATGCGCCGGATAACGCTGAAAACACGCTCTCCGCCGCCGTTAGGCATATCCACGTCGAGTATAAGCAGGTCCGGATGTGTGTCAAGATATTTATCCAGCGCGGAGGCCCCGTCCACGGCCGTCTCAATTTCCAATCCCTCCTCCGAGAACAGGGCCTTATAATACTCCAGCATCGCCGGGTCATCGTCGGCCGCCAATATTTTTGCCATTATCGCCTCCCTTCAGTATTACATCGAAGAATTAAACATGCTGTCCCCGGACACTCGCTCGCTGGGCCGGCGCCGTGTTGTCGGACGTTTCCCCCGGGGGACTGCTTTCAATTCACTCATGGCCACGCATAACCGGTCCGCGGCCGGTGTCCGCCCGCAGAATAGCCTCGACTTTTTCCAGGAGCTCGTCTAAACCGCAGGTCTTGCTCAATAAATACGCGTATTTGAGTTCCAGCTTTCTCCAGGCCACGTCTATTTCATAATAACTGCTCCCGGTCAGGAATATCACTGGCAGATCCCGTGTCTCGGTGGAGGAGCGTAGCTTTTTTACCAGCTCCATCCCGTCCATATCCGGCATCATAACATCGCTGATAAGTACGTCGAAATCGAATAACTCAAGTTTTTCCAGCGCCTGGCTGCCATTGCCTGCGGTTTCCACGATGTAACCGGCTTCGGTAAAACGGCTTTCCAGCATAAATATGAAAGACGCGTCATCATCCACTATTAACACCTTGGGCATCAAAACCTCCTAATGCTAAACCTGGCTGTCCCCGGAATTTTGTGATTATTCCGGGCTACAGCAGGGGAAAAAACTTGCCCTTAACAGAGTCACGGGCTTGCTCGAACGCAACGGACGTAGTTGTCGACAGTCTTGTCGTCGACGTCCACGCGGTCCCCGGAGAGCACGAGCAAGGCGTAGGTAGTAATCTGCACATATGTAGTACTGGTCCAATAATAACCACTCCCTGCGATCGGGAAAGCTGACTGGTCTATCAGCGGCTCGCTGCCCGCCTCTTTTACTATTGAGTACAACTCCTTGGCGTTGGGCAGACGCCAGTCGCTAAAACCGGCATAGGTCAAACCCTCGCAACGGGCAAGGGCATTTGCCCAGTTGTAGGTGCCGCTTGACACATAGCCCCCTGAGCAACCGGTACAGGTATCGTTGGTATTGCTCACCCACATAAGCCCTGTGCGGTTGTCCACGGTTACGGAGGAGGTGGCCGTGCCGCCCCAGTCAACGCCGTTGTACATGGTGTCGGACAGCCAGCCCCCGACAGATAGCCTCAGCACCAGCTTACTGCCAGCCCGCCAAAGCTCGGATCCGCATGACAGAATCGAAGCAGTAGATGCTGTCCGGTACCACGGGAAAAGGCCCGTACGTAATTGCATTTGCCGTCAGAGGCGGCCACAAAACAAGAGCGGCTCCCGGCATAAGGTGAAAATCTTGACATAACGGTTGGAGGCCTACCGTGGGCGCCTCACAAGGCGGAACCCTGTGTGATCGGCGCGGTCACGAGGCTTAAGGCCGTTGCGGAACTGGGCGCGAAGGTGACTTTGCGTGTCTGTGTAGAAACTGCCTCCGCGTATCACACGTGTTTTGGTTCCATCCGCAAGCGAATACGGCGCAGATTCATCCGCGCTGCCATCCGCGGGAGCACTTACATACGAACTCCTTAACGCATCCTGCGTCCACTGCCAGACATTTCCGGCCATATCGCACAAACCCTGCGCGGTGTTGCCGTCTGACTTTGAACACACCGGCATAGTGCCGCCAGTATTGAACACGGCCAGTTCGCTGGTGGGGGCGTTATTCCCCCAGGGATATTTCTGGCTCCTGCCGCCGCTGGTGGCAGCATATTCGAACTCGGCCTCGCTGGGCAGCCTTGCGTGCATAAACTGAGCGTACTGTTTCGCCTGGGCCCATGTCACGCAATTAACAGGATGAAACTGCCGGCCGTCTTTACCCCAGTTGCAGTTGGCGCCGGCATTGCTGTTCTTGTCATTGCCGGGGAGCGTACACTTGCCGTGTATCACGCACTCGGAGTATTGCTCAACCGTAACCAAAGTCCTGGACATCTCGAAAGCTTGCATGTTTACCTCGTGCACCTGCCTGGCTTCTTCACAACCGGGCATATCATCGGTTCCCATCGCAAAGCGACCCCCGCTTAAATAAACCCATTCTATCGGCCGCCCCGGCACCCCATCAGCCGGATAACCGGCCACATAAAGCTTGCCGCCCCGCTCTTGCGCAAGCGCCGGCTCCGGGGCAGTTATGCCCACTGCCCCTGCTTCATGCTCAAGCGCGCCCAAGGCGCTGCTGGCCGGCGCGTCGCGCAGGTCGGAGGGGGCGCGCAGGATGTAGTGGTAAAAGCCGCCCGCGCATATTATCGCAGTAACAACAGTCAATTTGAGTTTAGTGTTCATAAGACCTCCATCTATTTATCTGACCCGGAAACCCGGCGCACAACTTCGACCACGGATCCGTCTTGGCCTGCCGCCCCGGATCCGGCCGTGGCGGCGCGGACACCTTATTCCTTTCCTTAGGCGTCACGCCCCTAAAGTAATACGATAGTTCGAACCGTTCCACGATATATCCTGCTGCTTTACGCTCTTCTACTCTTTCCTTTGCGTTGCCCACAATCTTAACACAAGTCCCTGGCTTAGAACTGGTCTAGACTCTCCCGACCAGCGCACTGGTTGCCATTGCCTGCGGTTCCCACGGTGTATCCGGCTTCGGCAAAACGGCTTTCCAGCATAAACCTAAAAGACGCGTCATCATTCACTATTAACACCTTGGGCATCAAGACCTCCTAATGCTAAACCTGGCTGTTCCCGGAATTTTGTGATTATTCCGGGCTACAACGGGGAGAAAACTGCCCTTAACCGGGTCACGGCCCGCCCCGGACGCAGCGGGCGTAGATGCTGTTAGTCTTGGAGAAGACACCCACGTTACCAAGAGTGAAGTTCCCAATCCACGCTAAGGTGGTATTTACCACATAAGTCGTGGAGGTCCAGTAATAATCAGAAACAGTGTTTGGGAAAGCCGTGGTGTTTATCCTTGGCGCGGAGGCTGCGCCGTAATCAACTATGCTCATAAGCTCGCGCACATTAGGCAGCCGCCAGTCCGTGTAGCCGGCGTAGGCCATGCCGTTAAGCGTTACCGTGCAACTGGTCAGCGCGCTCTCCCATGTCTGTACGCCCGCAAAACCGGCGTCGGTCCCAGGGGCCGTCCCCCACATAAGCCCCGTGCGGTTGTCCACCGTTACCGAGGAAATGCCCACCGGGTTATATATCGTAAAGTTCATTGTGGAGGCGGATGAGGCATAGTCGTGGTCCTCGCCAAATGTGGCGGTGTAGCTTACGCTCTGGTTGGTGTCCGGGAAAGCGCAACCGGCAAAACTGTATGTGGAGATATCAGCGGCGCACACTGTAACGCTCATAAAGTTAAAAATGATCAAGGAAGAGAGATAAAATTTTACATTCATAGTTGCCGCTCACGAACCGGCACGGACACACCGGACGTAGTAGTAGTCAGTCTTGGGAATATTGTTCACGGCACCGCCAATGAAAGCCACGTAAAACGCACGGGCAGTATTCGGCACATAAGTCGTGGAGGTCCAGTAATAATCAGAAACAGTGTTTGGGAAAGCCGTGGTGTTTATCCTTGGCGCAGCGGCTGCGCCGTAATCAACTATGCTCATAAGCTCGCGCACATCAGGCAGCCGCCAGTCCGTGTAGCCGGCATAGGCCATCCCGTTAAGCGTTACCGTGCAACTGGTCAGCGCGCTCTCCCATTTCTGTGCGCCCGCAAAACCGGCGTCAGTCCTCGGATTAGTTACCCACATAAGACCGGTGATATTATCGACCGTTACCGAGGAAATGCCCACCGGGTTGAGTACCGTATAGCGGGGTTGCACTGCCGCTGGGCCGTATACCCCGTCCTGGCCGCCTGTTCCGGTTCCGTTGCCGCCGCCCGGGCACGCGCCGCCCACCGGCGTGGTCTGTTTATCGTAGCACAGCGTCTGCCCGGTGTCCGGCAGCCGCCACACTCCGTTGCAGTTCATGCCCGAATTAAACGAGAACGTAGACACGTCCGCCGCGTATAGACCGGGGGACACGATAGCTAGCAGGCAGGCGATTAGGGCTGGTTTCATAAAACTAATTCGTAGTTATCCAGGCGCCCTGGCCGCTAATCGGGATCCACGTTGTGGAAGTGGCCAGGCGCAGGGTTACGGTGGCATAAGCCGGGGACACGGCGCTGTTGTAGATGGTGCCGCCGGAGCCGGAATCGGCGATATAGGCCCCGGCCGGGGCGTCGAGCGTTACCTTTCCCGCGCCCAGTTTCAGCACTGTAATGGTGGCCCCCACGTCCGCAGCGGTTACAGCCGGCAGGTCGATAATCTGCGCGGAACCGCTGTTGACCGTTATGGTCTTGCCGAAATCCGCTGCGGTAAGCGTTATGCCGGTATCGGCCGCCAGGACAACAACTTTAGCTATGCGCGCGCCGCCGGTTACAAAGACGTTCGTAGTAATATTTACGCCGCCGTAAGGGGTGGTTGCGGCGGCGTTTATGGTGGAGACGTCTATGCTGGCGGGCACGCCGGCCAGCCCTGAGCCGTCGCCTATGAATTTATTGGCGTAGATCTCGCCCGCACCCGTCATGCGGATAACGTCGCTGGTGCCGGTGGAAACGGCCATTACGGTGCCGGCCTCGCCCGCCCCGCTAGAAACCACAAGACGATAAGCGGGAGTGTTCGTGCCAATCCCGATATTTCCGGATGCGCCGATCCTCATCCTTTCCGCGCTGTTTACATGTAGGCTCAAGTACTGGTTATACGGGAAGGTATTGTTTATTAAATATTTCACCGCACCCTGTTGCGGTGCGGAAGTATTCCCGAAATACACGCTCGCCGTTTTTGCGTTACTGGTGAACATGTTAACAGCCACTCCGGCGGCCTGTTCATTATCAAAAGAGGCGACGGATTCCGCGGAAAGGGGATTTGGCGTTCCCGGTCCGTTTTTTACCGTCAATGTGGCGCCCGTCCCTTTAACAGCGGCAGCCGCATCCTGGACGTGCAGTTTGTATGCCGGTGCGGTGGTCCCGATTCCGACGTCGCCGGAAGCCAGCACGGTCAAGCCCGCGCCGCCGGCCTGAAATATCCCGGCCGGCGCGGCCGTTCCGATGCCGACCCTGCCGCTCATGAAAAACACGTTTGTGCTGAATGTCACTCCAGCGCCGAGAGTTGAAACAGAACTCACCGTAATAGTAGACACAGCCGCTATGTCAAAGGCGTTCAGGTTAAGCGTCGTTGCGGCCGCATGATTGCCCAGGTTATCCCCGGAGCCCGCTTCGCCGAGGTCGGCGAAGAGCTTGCCGGTGGAGGTCATGGATGCCACTATCACACCCGTATTATCGCGCCAGATATGGAGGTAGTCCGTGTCGCTGGCGCCGGCGCCTGTAATATCCATCCTTGCCTGCGGGGTAGTGGTGGAAATCCCTATGTTGCCGGCGTTGATCGTAAGGTAGGCGGCGGCCGCCGTGCCCCAGGACTGGATATTATGCTGCGGATCGCGCTCCCACCAGGTTTTGGTGTTCGTGCCTGGGGTGAGGAAGGAGGAATCAATGCTTACGCCATTATGCAGTCTTGCGGTGGTAAAGTTTGTTCCGTCCGCCTCGCGGTAAAGCCAGGTATTCTCCATGAACACATTGCTGGTCGCTCCGCCTACGCGCATTATAAGCCGCGAGTCCCCAAAAACGCCGCCCAGCGGGGTTTTCTCATGCACATGCAGTTTTGCCGACGGCGGGGTTACGCCTACCCCCACATTATTCAGCGCGTCCACAACAAGCCCCGCGTAGGCCGCTGTGGGGGAGGTTGAGACAAAAAGCGGGGGCGTCGCGGAATTGGTTCTTATCGCCAGCTTGCCGCCGGAAATAATCACTTCCGTGGAGATTATCAGCTGCGCGGCCTCGGTCATCAGGTAATTTGCGCTTATTGTGGAGACGGACAAGACGGCGTTCCCGCCCATATCCAGGTCCTGCGTGGCGGTATGGTCGCCCAGGTTGTCGCCGCCGCCCAAAGAGCCTGAAATGTCGGCGAACAGCTTTCCGGCAGCCGTCATCGAGGCTTTGATAACGCCGTCGCCGTCGCGCCAGATCTGCGCGTAGATATTGGCGGCCGTCCCGGTGGAAACTATATCCAGCGCCGCCTGGGGAACGCGGGTGCTTATGCCGATGGTCTTGGCGGAAAGATCGCCAAACAGCAACCCGCCGAGGTTAAGTTCGTTATTCGCCTCTGGTGAGGAGGCGCCCTCATCATATCCGATCACTATGTTACCCGAGCCGGTCGTCAGCGGATACCCGGCCCTGAAACCCAGCAGGATATTGTCGCTCCCGGTACTAAGCCCGTAACCCGCCTGATAGCCTGCGAGCGTGGAACTGGAGAAAGAATTCCCGACGACGCCTAACCCCGCCCCACTGCCGAATACGGCGTTTGCCGAGCCGGCCAGGTTGTTAAAACCGGCGGCGTACCCCATTAGAGAGTTTTCCTCCCCGCTGACATTGCTGGCGCCCGCGATATAACCCATAAAAGAGTTCTTGTTGCCGGTTACGTTATAGGCGCCGGTCTGGCTCCCGAAGAAGGAGTTCATTCCCCCGGTGGTATTGGAGTACCCCGCGACGGCGCCCAGGAAAGAGTTGTAATTCCCGGCGGTATTGCCGGCGCCGGCCCATAATCCCAGAAATGAATTATATGCTCCCGTGTTAACCTCGCCGGTGCCTGTCCCGGCAAAGAGATTGCCCGGTCCGGTATTGCCCCTGCCCGCGCCCGCGCCTACTGCCAGGCTATCGGCCCCTGCGGTCAGCGAGAGCACCGTGCTGCCGTTTATCTGGTAATGCGCCGCCGTTATGGAGCTGGAACTGTTTATGCCATAGGCTCCCATCTCCAGCGTGGTGGTGGCCACGTGGTTGCCCAGGTTGTCGCCGGGGCCAGCGGGAAGATTGGTAAGCGCGGAACCGTCGCCGTAGAACATGTTTGCGTAGACCTCCCCGGCGCCGGTCATGCGGATAACGTTGGACGCGCCGGTGGAGATCACAAGCAGATCCCCGGCGACGCCCGAAGCCGAAGAAATGTGCAACAAAAAAAACGGCGTAGCCGTGCCTATGCCGATCTTGCCGTATTGCACGGATAATGTGGAGCCGCCGACAGCGAATCGGCTGCCCGCGATGTCCACCGAGGATTGCATGATGGTGTAACCGTCCACGCGCAGAACATCTACCACCTCGAATTCCGCGGCGAAGACGCCAGTGGGCCATAGCGCCAGCCAAAAGGCAAGCGGGTATTTAAACGGACTCGTAATGCTCACACTCCTTCGGGGTTGCTGCAGCCGGGTTTTTTCTGAGCCGGCCGCCATACTGCGCCGCTGTTTCCTGCCTCCATAGTCTATCGGAAAAACAGAAAAAGCCACAAGGGTCCTTTGACTTACGTCGTGGAGAGGGTTCAAAACCACATTAATACTGAAGCCTGATTTCGCTATTGCGGCGAGAGCGGAGAAACGGCTAGTATTTATAGGCGGATTGTCGATAGGCCGCGCGGGATGAACTCGCCGGCAGGGGAGTGTTAATGGGAACGTTGTTTTCGGACGCCTTATGCAAGGCAAGAAAAGATGCCGGGTTCGTTACCGCTTACAGATTTTTTCACGACAACGGCGGAGCGAAGGCGCTGGGGTTTTCCTATAGGCAGTATCTTTTGATGGAACAGGGCAAAAGCCTCCCGGCCTGTTCAAAGCTATATAAACTCTTCCTCTCCCTCAGGGTATACCCCCTCAGCGCTGAAACCTTTGAACTGGCTGACGCCTGGCTGCGCACCATGGTGGGGGAGGAGGCGTATAAGTACATTTTTGAGCAGTTCCTCCCGGTACGGACGGGGAAGGAAAAACTTTCTCCCCTGCATACCGCGCTGAAGAGCGCCTTGATCGGAAGAACGTACTATCTTACCTTCGACCAATCCCGTGCGATCCTTTCCAGCGCGGATACCTATTTGTGCTTTAACGCCATGCAGAATGACACCGACCGCTGGTCCGTTGCGCAGATAGCTAAGGCGTTATGCCTTAAAGAAACGTCCGCGGATAAGGCTATGAAAATACTTGCAGGAGCGAAAATACTGAAAAGAATGGGCAAGAATGTTTATAAATGCCCGCTGGCGTCGATGCTGGTGGAATTCCCCAACTTGGAGGTGATCGACCAGGAGCTTAAAGAGAAGGTGAAGAAATATGACAAAGACCTGGTCGATTCGGGCGTAAACAAATGGCGCCGCGCCGGCATTATAAGGGCCGATGCCCCGGTTTTGTATAATTCCTACCCTCCCTTGATGTCCCTTAACGTCTCGGCCGCATACACGTACAATACAACAAGAAAAACCGATAATTCGGCGCTTTTTTTTGTGGAAAGCAGATTGGTAAAACTCCGGGATTTTTAGCCTCTGCCGCATAAATTCACTGGAAACGCGCCGGGAAACATTGATGATGACGTTTGTGCTTCCTGTGCCTCCTTATATTTTGAGATAATGATTGAACATGAGCACACTTCTCGCGGCGTTAAAGACTGAACGGGGCAGGCACGTGGCCGAGGCGGTTTTCCTGGCGGGCCTGTCCGCCATGTTCCTCTTCTGCGGCTACGAATTCATCCGCTCGCCCGCCGAGTCCATCTTCATGGACCAGTTCGGCGCGGAGTACAAGCCTTATGCCATAGCCTGCGTGCCTTTCATGATGGCCGCCATGATCTACGGCTACGGGCGGATGCTGTCGGCCTTCGGCGCGAAGAAAGCTATGGCCGTTTCCATGCTGGGCAGCGCGGTTTTCTTCCTGCTGGCCTGGGCCCTGCTGGGCCGCGCCGGCCGCTGGTTCGCCTTCTTCCTGCTGGTCTTCAAGGAGTCCTACGTAGTTATAATCTCGGAGCAGTACTGGTCTTTCATCAACAGCGTGCTGAAGGACGAGGAGGGCAAGGTGTTCAACGGGCCGGTGGCCGGACTGGGCGCCCTCGGTTCCCTTATCGGCGGCTGGACGCTGGGCCATTACGTGATGGGATTCGGCACGGAGCGGTTCGTGCTGTTCGCGGCGCTCATCATCCTGCCGGCGGTAGTGCTGTCCTGGATGAGTTATGAAGCTGCCGGCGAGCCGAAGCCGACGGCGGAAGAGGCCGGCGGCAAGAAGGGGCACCTGCACCTGAGCATCCTCAGGGAGAACCGTACGGTGCTGTTCATAGCCTTTATCATCTTCGCGGCGCAGGTGGTGGCCACCGCGCTGGACTTCCGGTTCACCCAGCTGGTGCAGGACTATATGCCGCTTAAAGACGCTCGCACGGCGTACCTGGGCAATTTCTGGATGTACGTGAACGTGTTCTCGTTCTCCATGCAGTTCCTGCTCACGCCGCTGCTGCTGCGCTATATTCCGCGCCGCGGCATCCTCACGGCCATCCCGGCGGTGCACATAGTCACCTGCCTGCTCCTGCTGTTCTATCCCACGCTGGGGCTGGCGTCGGCGGCTTTCCTGCTGTTCAAGGGCATGGACTATTCCATCTTCCGCGCTTCCAAGGAAACGCTCTATATCCCGTTCTCCTACGACACGCGCTACCGCGCCAAGCAGGTGGCCGACGCCTTCACCTACCGCTTCGCCAAAGGCGTTACGGCCGTCTGGGTGTCGGGCATGAAGACCGTGGGTTCCATAGCCCCGGCCTTTTACCCGGCGCTGGGCATAGTCTTCTCCGGCGCGTGGCTGGCCATGTCCTTTCCGCTTACCGCCAAGCGGGAGCCGGCTAACTAGCCGCCGGCCGCAAAAGAAAAAGCCCGGGCAGCCGGGCTTTTTTTATTTGGGCAGTGAAAGGTTTAGAAGACCAGGGCCGCCGAGATGCGGTGCACGGTGCCGAGGTCGCCGAAGGGGGAGAAGGCGTAGTCTATGTTATAGGAGCCGTAGCGCAGGCCGCCGCCTACCGCCATGTTGCGGGCGCCGCTGAGGTCGCTCACCGCGCGGGTGTTGAAGCCGGCGCGCAGGAAAACGTCCATCTCGCTGTAGACCCGGACGCGGGCCTCGCCGCCCATGGCCAGGAACGGGAGGTTGTCGCGCGCAGCCACTATGTCGGCGGTCAGGTTGAAGTGGTCGCCCAGCTTGGTCAGGGTGCCAAGGCGCAGGATGAGCGGCAGCGGCGCCTCTTCCTTGTCGTAGCGCAGGGTGCCCATGATGTTCTGGGCCGACATGGTCATGAGGAAGCGGTTGTCGAACATGTAGGGGAAGTTGAGGCCGATGTCGGCGGACACGGTGTTGTCGGCCGAGATGATCTTGGAGCGCACGAACTTGCCGGTGGCGCCCAGCACGAAGCGCTCCTCCGGGTCCTTGTTGAAGCCCGTCACGTAGCAGGCGAAGCCCACGTTCACGGCCATGTCCGTGGGGGAGAAGGACCCCAGTTCGAAGCCGCTGGAGTCGGTCTGGCTGATCTTGCCGTAGTTCATGTACTTGAACGAGACGCCCCAGGAGCCCACCTCGCCGGCGGTCTCGGCGTAGGCGAAGAAATCCGCGAAGGTGCCGGCCAGGTAGGGCGCGTGCATGAAGACCATGGAGTTCTTCTTGATGTTGATGAGGCCGGCCGGGTTCCAGTCCAGCGCGAAGGCGTCGTCGGCCAGGGCGGAGTAGGCCTCGCCCAGGGCCGCGCCGCGCGCGCCGGAGGCGATCTTGAGGAA
>Ga0209016_1002203_pt1 | contig 13529 bp, 8 predicted proteins | sample EPASupsiteSAE305_FD_187265 | JGI IMG/M metagenome (GOLD analysis project Ga0209016, IMG submission 187265) | Bioremediated contaminated groundwater microbial communities from EPA Superfund site, New Mexico - SAE3-05 (SPAdes) (version 2) | ecosystem: Environmental > Aquatic > Deep subsurface >...
GAGCTTCAGCGACTCGATCGGGAACCTGCTGCCGCCCGATTTCAGGAAGTCCAGGTAGGCATCGCGCTCCGCCATTCCTCCGTGCAGGACTTTTTCGGAAAGGGCGATGCTCGCCGAAAGGCCCGTCGCGTACTTGTAGACATAGAACGCGTTGTAAAAGTGCGGAATACGCAACCCTTCCATATCCGAAACGTTCTCGAACGCCATCTCGGGCCCAAAATATTTCTCGAGGAGTGCCCGGTATTCCTTTCTGAGCACATCGACCGTCAGCGCTTCACCGGATTCGGCAATCTCATGGGCGCGCTTTTCGAACTCCGCGAACATCGTCTGCCGGAAAAGCGTCGCGAGAGTATCGTCGATCCGGGTGGCGACCAAAAATGCCTTCTCCCTGTCGTCGCTGCTGTGGTCATACAGATAGGAAAATACCAGCTGCTCGTTGAAGGTGCTCGCCACCTCGGCTTCAAAAATCGTGTAGTTGTAGCACATGAAGGGATTGTTCCGGGCCGAATGCCAGGAGTGCATCGAGTGGCCGCCCTCGTGGGCGATGGTGAAGAGGTCGTTGAGGACGTCGTCTTTGTAATTCATGAGTATGTAGGGCTCGCCGATAAAGGACCCCGCCGAGAAGGCGCCCGAGCGCTTGCCTTTGTTCTCGTACCGGTCCACCCATCCGCCCAAGAGGCCATTTCGCAGAGTGCGGACATAATCTTCGCCGAGCGGCCTGAGGGCCTCGATCACAATATCGACCGCTTCTTCGTAGCCGTGTGATGCTTTGACCTCCTTGACGAGAGGGACATATACGTCATAATGGCGCAGGCCTTCGAGTCCGAGAATTTCCTTTCTGAGGCTGTAATAACGATGTAAAATCGGCAGATTCTCATTCACAGTAGAGATCAGATTATCGTATACGGCCTCAGCGACATTGTCGGGGAAAAGTGCCATTGCCCGTGAGCTCGGGTACTTTCTTACCTGGGCCTGATACTTGTCGAGCTTGACTGAACCGGCATACAGGGTACCCAAGGTGTTCTGATGCGCTTCAAAATGAGAATAGAATTGCAAATACGCCGCCTTCCGCACAGACCTGTCCTGCATGCGCATGAACGATATGAAGGTAGACTGCGTAAGAGGCTTGGGGCCTTCGGGAGTTTCTACGGTGCCGAAATTGAGATCGACGTTGGTGAGCACACTGAAGGCCTCTTGCGCAGTCTGGGCCGACTCGGTCTGGAGCGCGAGGAGGCGCTCTTCGGCTTCGCTCAGCACGTGCGGCTTAAATCTGCGCAATTTTGTCAGAAAGACTCTGTAGTCCGCAAATTTCTGGCTGGCAAGGCATTCAACCACAAAATCGTCCCCGAGCGCCTGGATCGCCGGGCTGAGCCAGGACCACGCGGCCTGTCCCTGGGAAGATACACCTACAAACCGGGCGAACAGGCCGCGGGCCGTACTGTTGCCTTCATCTTCAGTGACCCTCAATTGTGCATAGTAGCCAAGTCTTTCTTCCAAAATGAGATATTGTTCATAAGCTTTCAATGTGTCGAACAATGCATCTGCGCTCGCGCTGAAGCCCTTCTTCTTTTTCTCTTCAGCTTCCGGCAGCATTGCGCTCAGCGCTGCGAAATCTCTTTCCCATTCGGCATCATCTTTAAAAAGGCTTGAAAGGTTCCATTTGTGTTCAGCAGGAATTTCTGAACGTTCCGGAATAGTCTTCGCCATTGTTCATTCCTCCTGTATCTATATGATAAAAAGCAGCGTGAAATTTCATGTCCGGCGGGTCGATTCGCGCACGACGAGCTCATATGGCAATCGGATGTGGCTGCCCGCGGCACCATCGAGCATATGCATCACCATGCGTGCCGCCTCTATGCCTTTTTCTCGGGCGGGCTGATGAATGGTCGTCAGCGTCGGGGCACTTATGACGCTCTCCGGTATATCATCAAAGCCCGCCACCGCCACATCTTCCGGCACCCGCAGACCAAGCTCCTTCGCGGCAAGGAGCGCTCCGATTGCCGCGATGTCGGACATCGCCACAATCGCGGTAGGCCGCCGCTCGTGCGACAGCAGGTACCGGGCGCTTTCGTAACCCCCATCGATGGAGCCTTTGCAGTTTTGCATGTATACCCGCGAATCGTCCAGCGATAATCCAGATTCTTCAAGTGCCCACTGAAAGCCCTCGAGGCGTTTTTGAACGACAATGGAAAAATGGCCTGACTCGCTTGGTTTTGTGTCCGGTTCGAGCGAGAGTATCGCGATCTGACGAAAGCCCTGATCAAGCACATGCCGCATTATCTCTCTCGCCGCGCTCTTATGATCGATTCCGATATTGATTGTCGAGGCGGATTCTTCTCCGTCGATAGTGACAAAAGGTATGTGATTCTTTCTAAGAAGGCTGACAACTTCATGGTCGGGGCCAACACCTATAGTGAGAAGTCCATCGACATACGATTTTCGTGCCGCTTCTATTATCTTGCCTCGGATGAGGGGCAAGATGGCGAGTGAAAATTCTTTTTGCTCGCACTCTTCGCCTATTCCGCTGATGACTTGCGCCAGATGGGGGTTCCCGAATATATCGCCGATCTTCTGAGGAAGAAGGAGCCCGATTGCCCCGAGGCGCTTCGTCGTCAAAGTCCTGGCAAAAGGATTAGGTACATATCCAAGCTCTTCGACAATCGTCATTATTCTCTTGTATGTCTCTTTCGAGATTCGATCGGGATAGTTGAGGGCGAATGAAACCGTGGTTTTCGATACGCCCGCGCGCAAAGCGATATCTTTTATAGTAATTTTTGACATAGCGGATGAATTGTACACAAAAGACATGGGCTCGTCAAAGCGCTTTTGTCACTTGATGCAAAATAGTGTACACCACTCCGCGCCCTGGCAGAGTTTTTGCCTGTTGCCCGCTCCGCACTCATGCTATTTCTATGGTATCTCTTTCCTCAGCGGCTATTAGGTTTTATTATGTTTCTACAATGAATACGCTCACAGTAAAAATAGACGGTTTAAACGACATCTCGGTACCCGCAGGCCTGAGCGCTGAAGACATTTTTGAACGTGCAGGTCTGAAAAAAGGTTCCAGCGAAGGAAAGGGGGCTTTTTCTCCTCTTGCGGTTTTTGTCAACAATGAGCTTGCGGCGTTGTCCGCACCAATAAACGCAAACTGCAGCTTGTCGCCGGTGTACCCCGATTCTCCGATGGGCGCCGAAGTCTACCGCCGTTCATTATGTTTTTTGCTTGCGATGGCGGCCAGAGAAATAGTGCCCAAACGGCGGCTCATGGTGAGCATGGCCATTGGCAACGGCTATTATCATTATTTTGATGACAGCGAACCAATTTCGCCGCAGTTGCTCGAAGCTCTTTCTGCCCACATGCGCAACTACATCGCCTCAGATTTGCCCATCAGAATCATCATGCATTCCTGGAATGATGCACTTGAATACTTCGATCAGTCAAATCAAGCCGATACCGTAGCCCTCATGGAGTACATCAACGATCCTTTTGTCCAGCTCAATGAATGCGATGGATATCGTGACTTGCACATCGCCCCTCTCGTGCCGTGTACGGGGCTCTTGAGCGTGTGGGAGCTCATCCCCTACCGTCGGGGCATGCTGCTCCGCTTCCCCCACACGAAAAACCCCTATGAAATGGACCCATTCTCTGACATCCCCGTGCTCTACGAGATAGCCGAGGAATATGAGCAGAAGGCCAAAGTACTGAATGCCGGCTCCATCGGCGCCCTCAACCGCATCAATCAGTCGGGGAATATTCAGGATTTTGTGTTGGTCGCGGAGGCACTCCAGAACAAAAAACTAGCGGCAATCGCCGATCACATCGCCGAAACATCCGACAAAACAAAGGTGATCCTCATTGCGGGACCCTCGAGCTCAGGGAAAACCACATCGGCGAAGAAATTGTCCGTCCAGCTCAGGGCCTTGGGGTTCAAGCCGATTCACATTGAGCTCGACAATTATTTTGTCGACAGAAGCCGCACGCCGCTCGATAAAGACGGCAAGCCTGATTACGAATGTCTCGAGGCGCTCGATGTCGAATTTCTCAATCAACAATTACTGGATCTGTTCGACGGCAAAGAGGTGGAGCTTCCAGCCTTTGATTTCAAGAGCGGGACACGCAAGGCTTCGGGCAACGTCATAAGCCTCAAAAACAACGAAATACTCATTCTGGAAGGCATCCATGGGCTCAATGAGCGGCTTACGCCGCACATTCCCGCCGAAAACAAACTTAAAATCTATGTCTCCGCGCTCACGCAGCTCAATGTCGACGACCACAACCGCGTGCGCACCACCGACTATCGCCTCCTGCGGCGCATGGTCCGGGATTACAATTTCCGCGGGCACAACGCACGCGCCACGCTCGGCATGTGGTCGTCGGTGCAGCGGGGTGAGCGGCTCTACATTTTCCCCTTCCAGGGCTCCGCCAACATTGCCTTCAATTCTGCGCTCGACTATGAGCTTGGAGTGCTCAAAGTGTTCGCCGAGCCGCTCCTGCAGGCCGTGAAGCCTCATCACCTCGAATACCCAGACGCGCGCCGGATTCAGGCATTCATTTCGCGCATATCGCCGATTTCGCCCCAGTATGTGCCAAGCGACTCGATTCTGCGCGAATTCATAGGTTCCAGCGTATTCAAGTATTGAACGAGGACCATAGCGCAAAAAAGCAGGCGCTCTGAAAGCATCTGCCTTCACTGCTTTTGCAGCTTCTTGTATTCAGCCTGACGCTGCTTTTCCCAGTCCTGGCGATATTTTTCGCGCTCGGCAAGGCTGATGACCTTATCGCTCACGATGACGCCCTTGAATTTGTATTCGTCGGCCCCATACGCCGCGCGGGGAGCGGTATATGGAATCACGCGGGAAACCTGAAACGCACCGCCAAACGACATGTAGGGAAGAATGACTGCGTCATCGAGGAGCTGTGCCTCTGCATCGCCAAAGAGTTTGAAGCGCTCGGAAGAATCTTTGTATTCGTCGTTGCCGGCCTCGACTTTATGTGCATAGTCATAGAGGCCAATGGCGGTCGCTGAAGCTTTGTCGCTGCCTTCGTCGACAGGGTCAAGGCCGATCGGGGTGAGAAGTGCGCCGACTATCGGCTCCAGAGTCTGCAGAAAGGTGTACGGATCGCCGTACTCAGGGCTCCATCCCATGCTGTTGTCAATATCATAATTGCTCTGAGCGCCGATTCTGGCATAGCAGGTGGAAGCATCGTAGTTGTCAGTATCCATTTCGACGATATTCACCTTGATGGTGTCGGTGCCAAAGAGCCCTTCAAGACCAGCCTTGAAAGACTGGCTCATCCTCATGCCCTTGGCATAGGATATATCGGCCGCGACATCGAGTCCGACAGGGAATGTTGCTCCCTGTTCTGCAAGTTCGGCTTTCGCTTTTGCCATGTAGGTCTTTGCCAGGGTCGGGTTGTAGTAGGGATCCTGGGCGTCATCGATCTTGAAGCTGGCGGGAAAATCAGCGGGGTTGCGGCTCTTGAGCGCGTCCTCGACATATTTTACATAATCCTTGCCGGCTTGGTCGAAAGACAGTTCGGGCGCGGTACAGGAATTGCGGATGGCTGCGAGTCTGTTCACCTCGCCATTGCGCTGGGCCAGGATGGCCGGCCTGTCGATGCCAAAGAAAATCGCCTTGCGGAAATCGCGGTTGAGAATCGCCTTCCTGGTATCTTCCTTGGCCTGGTCGCTCTTCGGAGATCCGCCTTTGGCAGGATCTGCCGGCGAAGCATAGGCCCGGCGATCATAATTGAAAGCATACACAAAGGTAGTCGAATCCTGGCGCGCCCTGAAGATATAATCTTTGTACTTCGCCTGGGCTCTTGCAAAGAGAGCTTCGTTGTCGGTGTAGACCGGTGCGGCCACATAGTCCCCCGCATCGAAATTGTCGAAGAGCGAATCGGGGGATTTGCCATCAGAATAAACATATTTTACGTGCCTGATATATACATGGTCCTTGTCCCAATAGGTAGGATTGGCATCATATTCGATCACGGACCTGGAAGCGTAATTCGAAAGTACATATGCGCCATTGTAAAGAATGGCATTCCTGTCAACTCTGCCGAAATCCACGCCTTTTGAGCGCAGAAAATCTCCATTGACTGGATAATAGGCATTGGAGGTGAGTATGGTATCGAAATAAGGAATGGGCCTCTCCAGAGTGTACTCGAGGACATAGTCGCCCTTCACTTTTACGCCGACCTGGGAAAAATCGGTGATTTTGCCCTGAAGATAGGCGCCGGCATTCCTGACGAATCCATCGACGAGGCAGGTCAGTGGGCTCCTGTTATCGAGCATATATTTCATCGCATCGACCCAGTCCTGTGCTTTCACTTCCGCATAGGTCTCAAGGTCGGCAGTCACCCACTTCGTTCCTTGGCGAATATCGAATGTCCAGACGGTGAAATCGTCGTTGACCTTCCAGCTCTCTGCAAGCGCGGGCCGAAGAATGCCATAGCGGTCGTGCTCGAGCAGTGCATCGACGAAGTTGGCAATGTGCTGGATGTTGGTGGCCCGCTGGTCATTGAGGTAATTGAAAGACCTCGGATCAGTGGAGAACACATATACATAATCTTGCGAATTCTGTGGCGCTGCGCCCAGCGCAGATACACTCAGCGCGGCAAGCACGACAAGCGAGAGTGCAATCTTTTTATACGTCGCTTCCTCCTCATGCTTCAGATCTGCAAATTCTGCATCAGATTTCAGAGCGAATACATCCCAGGCCTGCGCATTGCGAGCACATCATTATATCGATTGACCGATTTGTTGCGCGCATCCTCAGGATTGATGTCTGCGACCAGCACGGCCTCTCCGTCCACAGGGCCACGCAGCACATACTCGCCCCTTGGAGAGATGAGCACGCTCTCGCCAGTGAATGTCAGAGCCTCCTCCTCGCGCTGTTCGGAACCCACACGATTGACTGTGGCGATGAATATCCGATTTTGCACCGCGGCGGCAAAATCTGCTTTTTGACAGTAAGGCATGACGAGGTTGCTGCAGTGGGCGATGATGTCGGCGCCTTTCAGGGCAAGCGTGCGGAAGCTCTCGGGAAAGAACCAGTCGAAACATATTGCCATCCCTATGCGCGCTCCCCTGAATTCAAATACAAAAAACCCTGTATCTCCTGGCGAGAAATACAGGGTCTCCTTGTAAAACAGATGTGTCTTTCGGTACAGATAGTCGCGTCCGTCCGGCAGCACCGCGAGCGATGCATTGTAGATCGAACCGCCCGAGACTTCAGGAAAACCAAAGACTATTGCGGCGTCCAAATCCCTCGCAGCGGCCCGAAAGGCATGTATTCTCGGGCTCGCAAGGTCATCCGCGAGCGACCGCGTCTCCTCGATGCTCACAAACTGGTAGCCCGTGTAGGCGAGCTCCGGCAGCACATACAAGTCTGCCGGATTTTGCCTGCAAAGCCGTATGAGCCTCTCGACATTCCTGTCGCTGTTCCCAAAGACCGGCTCGAACTGGACAAGCGCAATTTTCATGATATCCGCGTGTGCAGCGCCCCGCCTGGAACGCCGAACCTTATTGCTTCCTCACCTCGGCCACGGCAAAGTCCAGGGACTCCTGGAGCATCCGCTCCGGAATCGGCGCGATGTGCCCCTGGCCCATCAAATCCTGAGTGAGAGCGCGCGAGGCGAGGATGTCCTCTTTTGCCTTCGCGTAAATGTTCTCCCAGGTATCGGTGACTCTTGCCACGCCCTCTTCAATCGCGGCCACGGCGACATCCGCAGCTTCGCGCGCGAAGACTTCGGTCTCTTCCATCGTGGCGATGATGTTGTCGGCGCTGACGCCGCGCGATTTCGCGAAGCCCGCTATGGAATGCGCGCAGCGGATCGCCATGTTGTCGGTGATCTTGCGGGCGCGCACGAGAAGAGCCCCTTTCAGGAGGCCGGGGAAACAGATTGAGTTGTTGACCTGGTTCGGAAAATCGCCGCGGCCTGTGGCCACAATGTAGGCGCCCTCCTCCTTTGCCGCATAGGGCCAGATTTCGGGCACCGGATTGGCGCACGCGAAGACTATGGACTTCGGCGCCATCGCGCGCACCCATTCGCGCTTGACCGTATCCGGGCCAGGCGTCGAAAGCGCGATGAGCACATCGGCCCCTTTGAGCGCCTCCGCCTCGGTCTCGATGCACTGCGGATTGGTCTGAACGCAGAGTTCCCATTTGCGGTAATAGCGCTTGTCCTGCTCGATGTCCTTGCGGTTCCGATGAAGACCGCCCTTGCTGTCGAACACGATCAGGTTTTCACCCTTACCGCCGTCGGCGAGGATGAGGCGCGCGATCGTCGTGTTCGATGCGCCGGCCCCGAGCAGCACGATTTTTGCCTCGCTGAGCTTCTTCTCCGCGAGCTCAAGCGCGTTGAGCAATCCTGCCAGGGTCACGCACGCGGTTCCCTGCGCGTCGTCATGCCACACGGGAACATCGCAGGCATCTCTCAAATCATCGAGCACTTTGAAGCAGTTTGGCTGACTTATATCTTCAAGATTGACCGCTCCAACCGAAGGCTCGAGCATTTTTACAAAATCGATGATTTTTTCGGGATCCGGTTTGCCGTCTTTGCCGCGAGAATCGATGCAGAGCGCGATCGCGTCCACGCCGCCCAGATATTTCATAAGAAAAGCCTTGCCTTCCATGACGCCGAGGCCTCCCGGAGGCGTGCAGTCGCCGTCGCCCAGAACGCGGGTAGAGTCGGACACAACCGCTACCAGGTTGCCGCGGTTGGAGAGCGCGAAAGACTGGTCGTTATTCTCTCTGATGGTCGTGGAAATTTTGGACACACCCGGCGTGTACCACACGTTGAACCAGTTAAATCCATAGAGCCCAGCCTTGGGTACCACCTGGATTTTCCCGCCATAGAAACGATGAGCCTTTTCCGAGAGCGTTTTCAGAAATATCGTCTGAGCACGCGCCCGCTGGTCTGCTGTCAGATCATCGGGAAATACTTCTGACAAATTATCGAGGCTAAGACTGAGATTCATGGTCCCCTTCCTTTTTCAATTGGCCGGTTCGTGCGGCATCGTTGTAGTGCTTTCTGCCCACCTATACTAGCATAATTCAATACATCCCGGTAAGCGCTTTGATGTATTGCAAGCGCAGATACTCCTCCGGCTTTTCCGCATTGATCGCGGAGAGTCTGCCCTGAAGACTATCCAAGGATGAATACCCCAGAGATTCGACAAGCGAATCCATCTCTTCCAGAATTGAACCGATGGCTTTCCAGCCCTTCTGGTAAATTATGGAGCAGAGTTCCACCGCGTTCGCGCCCGCAAGCAAGCATTTGACCGCGGCATCGGCGTTATGAATGCCTGTCGTAGAGACAATTTCAAGGCCGGCCCGCTTGTAGAGAATAGCGGTCCAGCGCAGACTTTCATGGTATTCCGTTTCAGAACTCAGAGGCTGCACGCCTGTAAGCCGCATGGTATTCAAGTTAAAATCAAAACGGAAGAATCGATTAAAAAGCACGACGGCATTCGCGCCTTCCTTGGAGAGCCCATGCACCAGGTGCGGCAAACTGGAATAATTGTTCCCAAGTTTTACCATAATGGGGAGTTTGGTTGCGAGGCGAGCCTCCTTTACGGTCGAAAATACCTTCTGTTCAATTTCGTGGCCTGAAATGTGTGGTGAGAAAGGGACATAGGCAATATTGAGCTCAAGGGCATCTGCGCCTGCTTCTTCTATGCGCTTCGCAAATCCCGCCCAATTGCCTGGACCGACGCAGTTGATGCTGGCAATGAGCGGAACATCATCCACTCTTTTCTTCGATTCATCGATCAGTTTCAGATATTCATCAGTGCTTTCTTCCCAGGCTGTTCTGGAAATAAAAGCCTCTGCGTCAGGATAGCTGTCTATATCAAGGCCTGCCATTTCCTGCCCGAGCACTGCAAGTATTTGCTCTTCAAAAAGCGATTTGAGCACGATAGCGCCGGCTCCCGAGTGCGCTGCCTTCTCGACACCGTCGGGGAGATTTGTAAGCCCGCTCGCTCCAATGACAATAGGATTTCGCAGATGAAGCCCCATCAGATATGTTCCCAAGTCTGCCATTATTCGCTCCTTCAGTGCTATTGTAGCAGAGAAATCAAGTTTTAAGAAGAATAATATTTACAAATCCAGAGCCTTCGTCTCGATTTTCTCGAGCGCGCGCGCGGTGAATGCGTCGAGCGCGATGCCGTTTTCCTGACCACCGGTTCTCAACCGGAGCGATACGGTGCGCTCATCCTGCTCACGCTGGCCCAAGATGACCATATACGGAATTTTCTGGTTCTGCGCGTCGCGGATTTTGGCGTTCATGCGCTCTTCCGACAGCATAGCCTTGGCCCTGATACCCTTTCCTCTCAAATTGGCGGTCACTTCTTTCGCATACTCATCGAAGGTCGGCGCCACGGGAATCACCGCCACCTGATCCGGCATGAGCCACGCAGGGAAGGCTCCGGCGTAATGCTCGATGAACACGCCAAAGAAGCGCTCGATCGATCCCAGGAGCGCGCGGTGTACCATGTAGGGGCGCTTTTGTTTGCCATCCTTATCTACATAGGTCATGTCGAAGCGTTCAGGCTCATTGAAATCGAACTGAATCGTCGTCATCTGCCATTCGCGCCCGATCGCATCCTTCACCTTGAGGTCGATCTTTGGTCCGTAGAACGCGCCGCCCCCCTCATCGATTTCGTACGGCAACCCTTCTTTGTCAATCGCCTTCCTGAGCGACACGAGCGCCTGGTCCCAGCGTTCGGGCTCCCCGACGGAATCCGCAGGGCGTGTCGCAAGATATGCCTTTATCTCCTTAAAACCGAGCGTCTTCCACATCGACAGGCTGAAACGGAGCACTTCGAGAATTTCGTCTTCGATCTGTTCGGGGGTGCAGATGATGTGCGCGTCGTCCTGTGTGAAACCTCGCACCCTCATGAGGCCGTGCAACACTCCCGAGCGTTCGTAGCGATAGACTGTCCCGAGCTCGGCCCACCTGAGCGGCAGGTCGCGATAGGAGTGGCTCGAAGTCTTGTATATCATCATATGGAAAGGACAATTCATGGGCTTGATGAAGTACTCGTCCTCGTCGATCTTCATCGGCGAGTACATGTTCTCCTTGTAGAAGCCGAGATGCCCCGAGGTCTCCCAAAGCCAGCTCTTGCCGATATGAGGAGTAAAAAGAATCTCGTAGCCGTTTTTGTAGTGCTCTTCGCGCCACCATTTCTCGAGCTCGACGCGGACGCGGCCACCTTTCGGGTGCCAGTATATAAGGCCGGGGCCGGCTTCCTCATGGGTAGAAAAGAGATCGAGCTCTTTGCCGAGTTTGCGGTGGTCGCGACGTTCGGCCTCTTCGAGCATATGAAGATAAGCCTCGAGGTCGGCTTTCGATGCGAATGCATATGCGTATATGCGCGTCAGCATCGGACGCTTCTCGTCGCCTCGCCAGTAGGCGCCGGCAATCGTCTTCAATTTGAAAGCATCGGCCTTGAGTTCTTTGGTCGATTCGACGTGGGGGCCCCGGCAGAGGTCGACAAAATCACCCTGCTTATAGATTGAAATTGTTCCCTCTTCGAGCCCCTCGATGAGCTCGAGCTTGAACGGCTGGTCGCGAAAAATCTCTCTTGCCTGTTCCCTGCTCACTTCCTCGCGGACAAATGACTGATTCTGCGCCATGATGCGTCGCATTTCCTTTTCGATCGTCCGGAGGTCTTCGTCCGTCACGGGCTTGGGAAACAAAAAATCGTAGTAGAAGCCGTCCTCAATCGCAGGCCCTATTCCGAACTTCACTCCACCATAGAGGTGCTGCACGGCTTCAGCCATCACATGGGCAAATGAATGCCTCATCCTCTCAATATCTGCTGCCATAATCGTTCTCCTTTACACGCATAAAAAAACTCCACGGGATACGCCCGCACGTGAAACATTTCACGTAAGGACGAATCCCGTGGAGCCTCGCACTCCCGGTAATCCGCGGTACCACCTTACTTCGGCTCCCCGCGACGAGGGGCCGCGCTCTTCGCCAATATCGCCTGGCGCGCGGTCTGCATTACTGCCGCACAAAGGCAGGTTCACACAAACTGCTCAGGAGTGGTCTTCGCTGGGGCCTGGCAGGATTCTTCCACCCGCATGGACACACGCGGAATCCCTCTCTGTGCGCAAAACACGCCAGTTACTCTTCTCCATCAACGCATTTTTTATTATTTTCCATATGAGACAAGGCAATGTCAAGTGCTCATTCGCATCAAAGGCCTTCCCAGTCTCTTGTTAAAGTTGGTTGCAATGAGTATTTTTTATATGTATGGGAACGAAAGTCACAGGTGCAACGGGTACGCAAGAGCTGACGCGGGAGGATGTCGAGGCAAAAGAGCCCGAAGAATATCGCGTCTATCTCATCAATGATGATTTTACGACCATGGAATTCGTGGTATCGATTCTCATGACGGTCTTCCACAAGAGCCTTCCGGAAGCGACAAAGCTCACAGTGGAAGTTCACAGAAAAGGTCGGGGTATGGCAGGAACGTATTCCTACGACATCGCGATCACAAAGATTCAGCAAGTCCACGCAATGGCCAGACAGCGGGGGTTTCCGCTCCGCTGCACAATGGAGAGAGCATGAAAGTAAGCCCTGAAGTGCAAGCGATTTTCAACGCTGCCTATAACGAAGCCAAGCTCCGGAGCCATGAGTATCTCATGCCGGAGCACATACTCTTTGCGGGCCTCTCGTTTGAGAAGGTGCGCAATATTTTCGAGAACTGCGACGCCGATCTGGAGCAGATGAAACGGAGCATCGAGGCGTATTTTGAGCAAAAAATGCCTATTGTACGCAATGCCGAACCAATTCAGAGCGCGGGTTTCCAGGCGGTGATTGAACGCGCGGTGATGCAGTCGCAATCTGCCGGAAAAGAAGAGGTGCAGATTCCTGATCTCGTGGTTTCACTCTATGATGAAGAGCGCACCTATGCCGGATATCTCATGCGAAAGCTCGGCATCAAGCGACTTCAGCTGCTCGAAGTTCTCTCCCATGGTATAAGCGATGAGGACTTTGGGGCAGATGCGTTTCCTGAAGAAGAGACCGAAGAACGCACGGAAGAAGGCGGCAAGGAGAGGCGCGCTGCCCGGCCGGGGACGCTTGAGCGCTTTGCGACCGATCTCACCGTCATGGCGACGGCCGGAAAGCTTGAACCCGTCATTGGTCGTGAGGCTGAAATCGAACGCACTATTCAGGTGCTCTCCCGAAGGCTTAAAAACAACCCCATCCATGTCGGCGATGCCGGTGTCGGGAAAACGGCCATCACCGAGGGCCTCGCGCAGCGTATCGCAGCCGGGGACGTGCCTCCAAAACTCAAAGGTTACACGATCTGGTCCCTCGACATGGGCGCCCTCCTCGCGGGAACAAAGTTCCGCGGCGATTTTGAAGAGCGCGTGAAAAAAGTCATTGATTCGCTGCTGAAAAAAGAGAAAGCGATTCTCTTTATCGATGAAATTCACACCATTATCGGGGCAGGGGCCGTGACAGGCAGTACCCTTGACGCTTCAAATTTGCTAAAACCGGCGCTC